>Ga0315274_10009654_pt1 | contig 13925 bp, 14 predicted proteins | sample YL17G02_20_MG_FD_203700 | JGI IMG/M metagenome (GOLD analysis project Ga0315274, IMG submission 203700) | Sediment microbial communities from Yellowstone Lake, YNP, Wyoming, USA - YL17G02_20 | ecosystem: Environmental > Aquatic > Freshwater > Lake > Sediment | place: USA: Wyoming | collected...
CCGAGTCAGGGCAACCTGCTCGAAAACATGTGAAGGCGGAGGCCTATCGGCCACAAACCGAAGCTTCAGATGATCGATAAATGTGGGCGTTGGCATAAAGGCCGTAGTAACGGACCATGACCTGGCCCTTGTCGGGGATATGGGAAGTCACCCGGGCGATAAACTCCAGATAATCCATCGTCTCCTCGTCGGCCGCGTTCTGACCGTATCGGTAACCGATCTTGCCTTCGGGCTCCAGAAACGACAGCCGCTCCAGCGAAAGCACCGGCCGGAGCATGTACTTCCCCACCCTCTTGGCCTCTATCTTCGTCTTGGTCCGCACCAGGCTGTGGACATTGAAGCCGGTGTGTGGCCAGGAGAGAATGCGCTCGGCCCACTCCGAGTTCAGAAGCTCCTTACGGGCAAGCATCGCCAGCACCTCGCGGGCGAAGATCTCCGCCAGCCGCGCGTCGTCGATCCGCGGAATCTCGTGAAAGACACCCGCCTCGTCCGTCCCGCCCTCGGTCACCAAGTAATGGAGATGGGGGTGGAGATTAATCCGGTCCCCAAAGGTCTGGATAGCCGCGATGACGCCGGGCGTAAGCGCGCTCTCAGTCAAGAGTTCGAAGTATCGGGTCAGGGCCCTGAGGGCACAGCGGCAGAGGTCCCCCAGCAGCCGGCGCTTGAACTTGAAGAAGATTCGCAGCATCTTGGGGATGGTGAAGACGACCTGGCGATGCGGAACATCCAGAAGGAGCGTCTCCCGCATCCACTCGCCCCACTCCTCAATCCGCTTGGCGTGACACGACGGACAGAAACCCCGCGTCTTGCAAGAAAACGTCAGGAGGTATTCCGTCCGGCAGCCGGGGCAGCGGATCCGGGCAAACCCGCATTTCGGATTGCCGCAGTCGAGATATCGCTCGACCACCTCCTTGACGATCGGCCGGAAAAAACCGCCCTCATTCGCTTCGCGCCTGAGGACTGCAAAGCCCGTACTCCCGCTCGAAACGGACCTCATACTCGGTCAGGAACCTGTCGAAATGATACGACAGCACCCGATAAAGGACCGTTCGCTCCGGATGTCTAGGACGATAGACTCCCGCCATGACGGGAGAATGGCTTCCAGAAACAGGCCAACATCATGGAGATGACCGTGTCTCCCCTGAAAAGACGCCATGAACACCGGCGCGGACCGGCAAATCACGCAGAGAAAACGTCAATCGGCGTTGACGCTCGACCCGGAGAATGGAAACGGCCGTGGACATCATTTTATCCCGATCCCCGGTCGTGTCAAGCAATGAACGGGGGCGCATCACTGAAAAGCTTGGATGAGCGCCTGATGGTCTTCGGGACCGATGGCCCCGACAATTTTCAGAGTGTCGGCGATCCATTTCAGCCGATGATATCTCCGGCCCAGAGCGCAGCCAGGAACAGGCGCCAGGGCATGAGGCGGATATTCCCGACTTTGCGTTCTTCCCCTTCATTACAGACGACGATCGCCTTTTTCGGCGAGTATTCATCCCTGAAGGAGGCCAGGGCGCGCAGCTCTTTGTCGTCCACCCGGCTTGAGCCCTTGACCTCCAGGGCGACCTCTCCGTCTCCTAAGATGAAATCGACCTCGTACCCTGATTTCGTTCGCCAGTAGCGGATGTTGTATCCCAATTCTCGATAAGAGGAATGGGCGGCGAGTTCGGTGAAAATGAAGTGTTCGAACGCCCGGCCAAAGAGAGGGCCGCGCGTCTCGGGAATCCGACGCTTGACAATGGCGCCCGCCACTCCGACATCGAAAAGGAAGAATTTTGGAGCCCGGGTGATGACCTGGCGCGAAGGCCTCTTTGCGAACGGTTCGACCATCCGGCCCAGGAGCGTATCGACCAGGATCTCGAAATATTCCTTGACCGTTTTGGAATCCACTCCGGCATCCCGGGCGATATTGGAGAAATTGATCATCTCCCCGTGGGAATAGCCCATGGCGTCAAAAAAACGGGCGAAGGCGGGGATGTTCCGCGTCAAGCCTTCGGCAAAAACTTCTTCCTTGAGATAATCCCGGACATAGCCGTCCAGCGATTTCCGCCACGAATCTTGAAAATAGTGGTCGGGGATCATCCCTCGGTTCAAGGCGTGGAGGAGTTCGACCCGGGGGAGTTCCGCGGAAACAAGAGGAAACATCTCGTAGCGCCAGGCCCGTCCTCCGAGGAGGTTGGCCTTGCCCCTTTTCAGCTTTCTGGCGCTCGATCCGCACAAGATGAACCGAATGTTCTTGTTCTCGATCAACCACTGGACTTCGTCCAGAACGGCCGGAACCTTCTGGACCTCGTCCAGGATGACCGGCGCGTTGAGCCGGGCCGGGTCCTTGGCCAGCAGCTGCTCCCTTAAGAGAGAAGGCCTCTTGGAGAATTCCAGGACAAGGTCCGTTTTCAGAAAATCATAGGACAGGCTGTCCGGAAAGACGTCCCGGAGGTATGTGGTCTTGCCCGTTTTCCTGGGCCCCCAGAGAAAAGCGGATTGCCTCGAAGGAAGGTCTATTTTCAGGATTCTGAGCGTCTTTGAAATCAAGGAATATGCTCCCTTTTAGTTCAACCAATTCGGAATATATTCCAAAATAGTCTATTTGTCAAGCGAAAGGCTGAAGAAACGGGAGGTGGCCCGGCGCGGGTCATTGAGATGATGGGATGATATACCTGGCGGCACATAGGGTTCAATGTTCACAGCCGGGTCCGGGCCAAGACCAAGACAGAGGCCGAGCGGGTGGGCAAGTACAGGATCCGGCCGGTGCTTTCTCTGGAACGCCTCTCTTTTGAAAAGGAAGGCCAGGTCAGCTACCGGTACGGGAAAGACCCCCAAGAGGTGGAGCGGCTGGATTATCTGGAGTTCATTGCCCGGGTGACCTCCCATATTCCCGACAAGGGCCAGGTCACGGTGCGATATTACGGCCTCTACGCCAACGCCCATCGGGGAAAGGTCCGGAAGGCGAGTTCGAGTGCGTCGGCGCTCCGGATGGTCGAGGAGAAGCTTCGGCGCCTTCATCACCGACTATGCCGTGGTGGACCGCATCATCGACCACCTCAAGCTGACCTTTGTCGCGGAGAGGCCTCCTCCGACGCACCTCGCCTATCAGGAAGTTTTGATGGCCGTTGAGGCCTCCACTGAATATCCATCGTGATTCTCACTTTGATCGGGAGGAGAGGTCTGGCTGATTTTCGGCGCTCTAGGCGACTCGATCGGCGTCAGAGAGACATCCCAGCGTTCTCCAGCCATCCTTGACATCTTTTCGAGATTCGGTTTACCATTTGCATCGATGATTGATGGGTAAGTCGAGCCAAAGATGCCCAACCGGCCAGCGCAGCCTAAAACCAATTTCTTATCAATTATGTCTATTAAATTCTACCAGATGCCTGGTATGAGTCGGTATTTGACTTTTTGCGTGTATTCCCTGTATCCTTCCAGATTAGCCAGCAATTCTCTCTCCTCTCCCTGTATCCGCGGTATGAAAACAAATAGGAGAATCACAGCCGGGATAATTGCCCAGTAGGAACCAAGTGCCACCGGAGTAAATAAATATAATACACTCACGGCAGAATACATTGGGTGCCTTACCAATGCGTAAGGCCCAGTTGTTATGACTTTCTGGCTTTTCTCGACTTCGATTATTCGAGAGGCATAGCTGTTTGCTTTAAGCACGTATATCGTCATAAGATAACCAAGCAGTACCATGGCAAATGCAATGATTTCTACAGTAAGCGGTACCTCTGACCAGCCGAGCCTTTTGTCAAAACCGGGAAGAAGAAAGACGAACGGGAAAGATAATAAAGATAATATTATGACTATTTTCTGGTCTTTCTGTTTTTCTTTTGTCCTCATCCGTCGTTCAAGCAGTTTCGGGTCATGCTTGAATAAATACACGCCGAAAAACGCCATAGGGATCGCCACGGTAAAAATATACGCCCAGCCTTCCCAGTATTTCAAAGACCACGCCGGGAGGAAAAAACACAGGCCGAGAACGGGAAACAGCATTGAAAACCGCGTGATTACAATTTTTTTAAGAGCTTTCATGTCAATTTTCTCAGAAGGTACTTGTTTCATTTCTTCGTTCATATGTCACTCCCAAAAATAAAAATATCCAGAACCTCATCCATTTTATTTAGACTCAATAGGTTTCCCTGTTGCCCGCTCACTGTAGATTAGTAAAGAAAGTCAGTAGTTTTTGTTTCAATTTCTCAGTCATGACTTATGTCAGTAGTTGGAGAAATCAATATAACATATAAACATTTAAACAACGTCCCCTAAATCACCATGTTAATCAAAACCTAAAGCCTAAGCTTAGTCTTTGTGTAGGAGACAAATATTGTGCGGGTATATAAGCATACCCGAAATCAAATTTATTTGTTGCTAAACAAATACCTATCTGCAACGCCGATTCTTCTACATTGAATTTATATCCCGCATTTATGGAAAAAGAACCTATTGAATATTCAACCGCAATTCCGGGAATTGTCTTTTCTTCTGATATTATATACGCAACATCAAATCCTGCACTTATTGTAGGTGAAAATGTGTAAGAACCACCTATCCAGGCACTTGTCGGCAATTCATTTGACTTGTCTTGGAATGCCGTTGATGAACCTATATTCTGGCCTGCAATTGTCAAGCCATGACAGATCGATCCGGTTCGACTTGTACGGGTCGGAGCTGTCAAAAGCGAGCGAGCCGAACAAGCCGCCTCAGTGATTCCGGACGTCTTGGGAGGCTTTATTCCAGGGAACCGCCCGTATTCCCTGCCGCGTGAGTCTCTCTTTTCCTCCGTAAATCAGGTAAGCGGGGCTGTTCGTATCCTTCGTCAGCATTCTCCATTTATAGAGGCCTTTGAAGAAATCCGCATTCAAAGTCTCCCCCGACTTGAGCTCGACGGGAATCAGTCGTGTTCCCTGGTCGAGCAGGACGTCGATTTCATCCCCGAAGTTATTTCGCCAGAAATAAAGATTGGACGCCAGCCCCCGGTTGAAACGGTCTTTCAGCAACTCCCCGACGATCAGGCACTCGAAGATCCCTCCCCTCTGAGGATGAATCGCCAGATGGTCGCGATCCTGGATGTTCAACAACCATGCGGCTAATCCCGGGTCATAGAAATAGAGTTTCGGCGATTTGACCAGCCGTTTTCCGAAATTCCGGAAGTGAGGCCGGAGAAGAAAAATGACATAGCTCGCTTCAAGCACGGAAAGCCAGCTCTGCGCGGTGTTATGGGTGATTCCGCAGTCAGCGGCCATCGCGGAGAGATTGAGGAGCTGCCCCACTCGCGCCGCGCACATCCGCAAGAATTTTTGGAATAGGCCTAAATTTCTGACATTGAGGACATTCCGGACATCCCGTTCGAGATAGGTCATCACGTAGTTGGCATGCCAGGCCGTCGGGGCGAGTTGTCTGTCGTACAAGGCCGGGTACAGGCCTTGAAAAAGGAGCCCCGGAAGCTCGGGGATCGGGATCTTCGCGGCTTGAAGTTCCGCGATCGAAAAGGGAAGAAGCTCGAGGAGTCCGGCCCGACCGGCCAGCGACTGCCTGATCCCCGAAAGGAGTCCGAAATGCTGCGATCCTGTAAGGATGAATAGCCCGGTTTTTTTTCTCCGGTCGACCAAGCCCTGAAGATAGGAAAAAAGAGAAGGGAACCGTTGGGCTTCATCGATCACCGCGCCGTCCGGAAAGTTCTCGAGGAAACCTCGGGGGTCAGAGGAAAGGAGTTGGAGCTTATCGGGATCTTCGAGGGAAAGATAGGCTTTTTTGGAGAAGACGGCCTGGACGAGAGTGGTTTTTCCGGATTGGCGGGGACCCGTCACGGCCACAACCGGGAATCCTTTGGCGAGAGTCATGAGAGCCGAAGAAGCGAATCGATCAATCATGGATTTAGGATAAAATAAAATATACAATTTGTCAATAGTATTCTCATATTGTATATCCCACTCAAGCGAGGAAGCATCTCAACTCCCGGCCTTATTCAGAAAACGGAGAAACCGGGATTTCGATAATCCGCGCCGGCCGTCACCGGAATAAAAATCTCATCTCTTATCTTTGGTGAATGGCTGAAGGACAATGATCATATGACTTTTCAAAAATGAATCAACAACCTCAATTAAAGCATATCCCGACTTGCGGGCGAAATCATGGATTTGCTTTCTTGACAGGAAATGTTCAGAATTCCCGATTTTAGAAGGATCAGGATCAACGATAACTAATTTGCCGTCAGGTTTCAGATATTTCCTCGTGTTCTGCATCCATTTTTCAGGCTGTGAAAACTCGAATAAACAATCGAAGACGACGACCAAGTCCAGATTATTTTTCGGATAAAGCGGATCATCGACTGCCCCTATAACAGTTTTAATGTTCGCGATTTTCTCAGATTTACATTTCTCCTCGATCAATTGAAGAGCGGCAGGATCTATGTCGTTGGCGTATACAATCCCCGTGTTTCCCACCCGTTTGCTCATTTTTCAAGCTGACCTTTGTCGCGGAGAGGCCTCCTCCGACGCACCTCGCCTATCAGGAAGTTTTGATGGCCGTTGAGGCCTCCACTGAATATTCTTCGTGATTCTCACTTTGATCGGGAGGAGAGGTCTGGCTGATTTTCGGCGCTCTAGGCGACTCGATCGGCGTCAGAGAGACATCCCAGCGTTCTCCAGCCATCCTTGACATCTTTTCGAGATTCGGTTTACCATTTGCATCGATGATTGATGGGTAAGTCGAGCCAAAGATGCCCAACCGGCCAGCGCAGCCTAAAGCCAATTTCTTATCAATCATAAAAGCTCCGACAACGCGTGAGCAACTCTCGCCGAAAACAAGATTCTTATGTTACTCTATTAATGAGTTTCTGGCCACGCCCTTATGCAAGTTATAAAGGATTATCGAAGAGATATCCTATTTCTTAGTAACATAAACACTGATACAATAATTTGCTAACATTCCCAATTCTTTCTCCCAGCTCTTTCCTAGATATTGCCTATAGCTTCTATTTTCTGGACTGTTCTTGCCATCGCCTGTAAGAGTAGCGTATGACCCAACTTGTTCAAAACCCACAAAGAATTCTGGCTGACTCGTTACCCAGCCGTAGGAAGATACATCCCATTCATTAGCTCCGGAGCTAATAGGCAGCACAGCACTCTGAGCTGGGGAGCCAGAAGGCCAATAATCACCTCCCTGAGACAGGTAGTTTCCCCAGAAAGATAGTTTTATGTTCTGCCCTGAAGAAGCGAACACAATCTTGACTTTATCAATAGAGATATTTGACCATTCAGAAGGTCTGGTAAATCTAACACAGTAGTATTGGACACTTAAAATGAACCTAGATGGTTGGGTGCCAGACCAGTATTCAAGCCACTTTCCTTCAGTTTTCTCAGCAGTGGCATTTAATGTGTGGTTGCTGTTCATAGTTATGGTACCGCTGGCGTTAACCTGCTGACCATCAAGTTTTACTACTAAATTTGTATAGCCGCTATTCAAGCTATAACTGTAGTTTACTACCTCCCCTTTTGAATAGGAATGGGTTCCACTTGAAGGAGTACCAGTAACTCCTTCTCCCAAAGAAACTGTTAAAGTATACTTTATTGAATCTGTGGATGCAGGGGATGCAGGACTCTTACATGTAGTTAAAACAATTGTTCCGAGAAGCATCGCTAATGCAGCCATCGCAATCAACAAAAATGTTTTTGATTTTGAATTCATTTTAGCTCTTCTTTAAGATTTTCTTAAAGAGCAAGAACATTTATGCTCTTCCGGCATTTGATTATAGGATTTTCCTTTTTCCGCGGCGTGGTGAATGGCCGCTCCGTGCGATGAATCTCCCCTCCTGATCATGATGGAATACTACCACCGGCCGGACGGCGATGTCAAGAAATCCTCGGGGCGGCCAAGAAGAGGTTCTTTGGGCGAACAACCCTCCCTCACCTTCCGAAAGATCATAGACTCCGGCTCCCCATGGTCACGAAAGCTTAAAAATACTCCTTGCTCGCCTCGGCCGCCATCAGCCGCGACCTTTTTCCAAACCTATGACGCCAGCCTATCGATTTCTCAGACTCTTCGCCGACATCCGCCAGGGCGAAGCGCCCAAGGCGCTCCAAATCAATTCTTGAAGCGCAGGAAGTTTATCTTGACGACATTTCCGGCAGCCCTTGTCGTTGATTGTTCCCCGCAATTTCCAACCTCCTGGTCGAGCGTCAACTCCGGTTGACGTTTTCTCGACCTGATTCCCCCGTCCGAACTGGGGCTCTTCCCGTCTTTTCAGGGCGAGACACGGCCTTAGCCGTGACGTTGGCTCGTTTCTTGGGGCTTTTTTCCCGCCATGGCGGGAGTCTATCGTCCCCGATTTCCGGAGCGGACCGTCCTCTACCGGGTGCTTTTCCATCATTTCGAGCGCTTCGTCGCGGAATACGAGGAGCGTTTCGAGAAGGCCTACGGCTATTTCCGGCCGATCATCAAGGACGTCGTGGAGAAGTATCTTGACTGCGGCAATCCGCGCTGCGGGTGTTCTTCAAGTTCAAGCGCAAGCTCCTGGGGGAGCTTTGCCGGTGTGCCGTCCGAGCGCTCCTCTTCTATTTTCTCTCTTTTGAAAAGGAAGGCCAGGTCAGCTACCGGTACGGGAAAGACCCCCAAGAGGTGGAGCGGCTGGATTATCTGGAGTTCATTGCCCGGGTGACCTCCCATATTCCCGACAAGGGCCAGGTCACGGTGCGATATTACGGCCTCTACGCCAACGCCCATCGGGGCAAGGTGCGGAAGGCGAGCCTTGAGGCTTTCCCTCTCCGGATTGTTGAGGACGAACTCCGGCGCCTCCCTGCCAAGGGCTGGGCCCTGGATCTTTGGCTGGGCAAGGACCTGGCCGGCGCCAAGTTGGGCATCATCGGCTTCGGGCGCATCGGCCGGGCCGTGGCCCGTCGCGCCGCCTCATTCGGCGCCGAGATTCTCTACTACGACCCGGATCGACTCATGCCGGACATCGAAAAATTTTACAGAGCGGCCTTTATGCCCCTCGACGATCTTCTTCGGGAAGCGGACATCATAACGATTCATGCCGGCCTTACCCCGGAAACCCATCATCTGATATCAAAGCGGCGCCTGGCCTTGATGAAAAAGGACGCGGTGCTTATCAACACGGCCCGCGGCCCGATCGTGGACGAGAAGGCTCTGGCCGAGGCCCTGGCCGAGGGACGGCTATGGGGCGCCGGCTTGGACGTCTACGAGCGGGAGCCCGAGATTGAGGACAAGCTTCTCAACCTGGACAATGTCGTCCTCCTCCCCCACATCGGAAGCGCCACCACCGCCACGCGCTTGAGGATGGCCCTGACCGCCGCCAGGAATCTGATCCAGGGCCTTCGCGGCGAGCGTCCGGATAACCCCGTATTCTAAGCCGCAGATAGGCGTTGCGCGCGGCCTCGCCAAAAATGTTATTGGACGATGTACCAGGCCAAGCCCTTCACAAAATGAAAATTCTTCCCGGCCCGGGGATGATAGCTTTATCGACAAATTTTCGCACGTCCGCATGACTGCCTTCAGAATGAACCGGGTATCCGTTTCAGGCGCAATATCAAATGCTCTTCCTCGCGACGGGATTCCGCGCGGCCTTTGCCTCGGCTTTGGCCCTCATCTTCTTCTGGGCCTTGCGGTTGAGAGTGGCGCACAGGGCGCGGATGGGCAGAGCGGCCAAATCCCTTTTCGAGGCAAACCCGATCCCGACGGCTTTGCGGACGATATGAAAGATCCGCCGGGGAGTATAGAACGCCCGGCGTATCTGGCGGCCGATCCGGCGCAGGTCGTCCGTGCTGTAGCGGTCGGAATAGACAAAACCTCTGGCGTTGGTGTGGTATCCGGGAGTCTCTTTAACGATGTCCTTGATGGCGGTGAATCGAAGCGCCCGCAGCTTGAGGTAGGAGATGGAATCCAGGCCCACTTCATCGGCGAAGGGGGGGATGGACATCATGTCCTCCTCCGTCTCCCCGATGTTCCCGATGATGAAGTAGCCGTGATAGAGGATGTCGTGCTTTTTGAACTCCTCGGAGTATGTCCGCAGCTGGGCCGTGGTGAAGCCCTTGTTGAGGGCCTTGAGGATCCGGTCCTGGGCAGACTCGACCCCCAGGAGCAGCACTTTGAAGCCCGCGGCTTCCAGCTTCTCCAGGACCCTGGGGTGCCGGGCGACGTCGACCCGGGCCTGAGTGAGAAAACGTTTTTTGACCTTTCCCTCGATCAACAGGTCGCACAGCCGCTCGATGCGTTCCGGGTTAACGAACATATTGTCGTCGACAAAAAAGACAATGTCGGCCTCCAGGGATTTTATCTCCCGGAAGACGCTCTCTGGAGACAGCTCCTCATATTCGCGCTTTTTGCCCAATGGATTCCGGTTGAAGGAACAAAACTTGCAGTTGTAGGGACAACCCCGCGAGGTCAGCACGGTGTCAAAGAGTCCGCGGATGAAAGTCACCCCGTAGCGCCGAATCCCATACCGGACGCGCCGCAGGGACCTGTCGCGCACGGGCAGGCCCTCCAGGGACCCGATGGTGCGGTTCTCGTTGTGGACGACGGAGCCGTTGCGGCGGTGGCTGAGTCCTCGAATATCCTCCAGCCGTTTCCCCGAGGCCAGCTCCATCACGATCTCCTCGCCGTCGCAGCGGGCTACGCAGTCCACGTCCGGGCAACGGGCCAGGACCTCGTCCACGCGCGCCGTGGCCTCCTGTCCCCCGACGATGGTGAATATCTCCCGGGGGAGCCGGAAGAGGAGGCCGAGGGCCTCGTCAAACTTGAACTCCCAGTTGACGCTCACAGCCAGGAGGTCGACATCCTCGCGGCGGATGAATTCATGGAGCCGCGCTTCCGGCCGGAAGGCCAAGTCGTGGCGGAGGTCGGCGATGGTCACCCGCGGCACGGCCGTGGCCAAGGCGGTCGCGATATACTCCAGCCCGGTCGGGGGAAAGAAACCCATAGCCCCGCTGCTTTCCTCCAAGTAGGGGTTGATGCAAAGGGCGTGATTGAACTTGGGCATGGCGATGGTCCGGTGCTTTACCGAGTCTCTTCGTCGTAATATCGCGGTGAATATATCATTCCGCTCGCGCCCCTGTCAACGGCCTGGAAGGACAATCCAAGAAAAGGACAAAATCGCAGAGTGCTTTCCCACCGGGTCGCGACTTGCCCGGCAGGGGAAATTTCTATAAAGTAACCGAGTAAATGTCTGCGGGAGGGAAGCACGATGAAATACTGGGTCTGGTCGGTGTTGGCAGCCGCCATCACGTTCATCATAGTCTTTTTCTTGAAGCCGCCTTTTCTGCTTTTTCTCCTGGTGGGCGTGCCGGTCCTGACCGTCGTCATAACCATCGCCTCGTTCTACTACAGTTTCCGCTCGACCCTCCAGTTCGGGCCGATTCCCCAACAGGGCTACGAGGATCGACTCAGGGCCTTGGACGGAATGTCCGCAGAATGGGAACGTCAGGGCTTTGCCCGATGCGACGGGTTCTTCCTGAAGATGATCCCCGACTCGGTAACCTACGTTTACAAGCACCGCCAGCATCCGACCTTCGGCCTGGCTTATCACCTCGGGGCCAAGATGAGCGTCGACCTCGTGACCCGTCTGGCGGGCGACCGATCCCTGACCACGAACAATTCTCGGGATGCGGGGAACATTCCCCGGCCTGCTCCAAAAATGCTGCAGGTCTTTCCCGGGACGCCTTTGGCCGGACTCTGGGACGAACACCAGAAAGCCGCGGCCTATCTGAGCTCCAAAGGCCTGGCCTCCGCGGATGTGTCCCCGGCCGAGTTTCGACCCTATTTCCTTAAGAGCCTCCAGGAGTTCAAGAACTACGTCCTACGTATGCCGTTTTGGCCGGTGAAGCTTGTCTTCTGGGTTGTGACCCGTTACGGGCAAAGATACTGCCGTCGAATTGAGGATCAATTTCAATCGGGATTCCTCCCCTCGAACGGATCGCCCGGCCGGCACGATTGCGGGCAGCGAACAGAGAACATGAGCCAACTTCAGGAGTGTAGGAACTCATCATGAAAGAGACATGGAGATATATCTTAGGATACACCCTTGGCTTTTTGGTTTTTTTGGTGCTCATTCCTTTCGGCTTTTATGCGTTGGCCAGGCTCGATCACCTGCTCTGGAACGTTCGTCTCTTCGACCGGGCGGCCGTTCGCCTAGTGATATCACTCCCTATTTTTATCCTGGGCCTCGTCTTCATGATCTGGTCGAACTGGGCTTTGTACAGGATCGGCAAGGGCGGCCCCACGGATGTGTTCGGCCTTTCCGTGAGTCCGCAAACCCATAAATTAGTCATCGTCGGGCCTTATCGCTATTCAAGAAATCCCATGGTTTTCGGCGCCCTGTCCATCTATTTATCTTTGGGGGTCTTTTTGAACTCGACCCTTTGTCTAGTGTTTCTCCTCATGACCCTCCCCTTTGTGATTCTGTACCTGAAATCGACCGAAGAAAAAAGATTGCTTAAGGACTTCGGCCAGGCCTTTGTTGATTATCAACAGAAGGTGCCCTTGATCTTTCCCTTGATAAAGCGAAAGATAGGGGCGCGTTAGGAACCGCGAATCGAGCTCTTCCCCGCTTACGCTTTCGGAGGAGAAGCCTTGTTCGCTTTATCCGGAAAAAGGCAATTCTCGATGCCATGCCGGTCTTGAGTGTGTCATAGAAGCGGCGTTTTCAAGCCGCCGGTGATTGCCTAACGGCCATGGCTGTAATAGAATTCATTCTCATTACGAAAAAAGAGGGAGGCGGGACGGCCATGGACCAGGACAGAAAAGAAAAAGTGAGAGAGAGGCTTGGAAAGATCGCCGAATACAGCATCGGCCTTACCCTCCTCTCCAAGGGCTGGGAAGAAGCCGAGCATCTCGACCGGTTCCCCGTCCGGGTCGTATTCATCTTCCTGGCCGCCGTCTTCGTCATCGTCGGCACGACGTTCCACCACCTGCTCGAGAACAAGGTCAAGAATTCTGCCGGGCTTTTCCACATACTGGAGGGTGTGGTGGAGATCATGTGCGCCTCCATCCTGCTCGAAAAGGGCAAGCACTGGATACCGGCGTTTTTAGCATTCATTGGCCTCTACTATCTCAGTCAAGGCCTGGTCCAATTCCTGACCTATGACGACAACCGGGCATCCTCACATCCACTGCCTGGTGACAGAGGGAGGTGAAGATGGCGAGGGCACGTTTCATCGTGTCGCTGAGTTGCAGGACAGTCTGTTGGCCGAGTACTTTAAGCGCGAGGTCTTCGCTCTTCTCCTTGGGGAAGAGCTCATCAGCCCGGAGATCGTGGAGATGATCGCAAGCTGGCGCCATTCCGGCTTCTCGGTCCACAGCAAAGTCAAGGCTTCTACCAAGAAAGAAGCGGAGCGGGTGGGCAAATACATGATTCGGCCGCTCCTTTCGCTGGAGCGCCTCTCTTTCTCGGAGAGGGAGGGCCAGGTCTGCTACCGGTATGGGAAAGAGGCCGAAGACGAAGAGCGGATGGATTATCTGGAGTTCATCGCTCGGGTCACCCCTCATATTCCAGACAAAGGCCAAGTCATGGTCCGTTACTTCGGCCTGTGCGCCAATGCCCATCGGGGTAAAGTCGGCAAGTCAGAGGAAGACGAGCATCTTCTCCTGATCATCGAGGAGGAATGTCCGAGAATCCCCCACCGCGGCTGGGCGGCCATGATCCGCAAGGTTTATGAAGTCGGCCCGTTGCTTTGTCCCAAGTGCGGCGGCAAGATGCGCGTCATTGCCTTTATCACCGAGTTCTCCGTGGTGGACAGAATCATCAACCACCTCAAGCTGACTTTTGTAGCGGAGAAGCCTCCTCCGACGCACCTCCCCTATCAGGAAGTTTTGATGGCCGCCGAGGCCCCGGCCGAATATTTTTCATGACCTTCTCTTTGAGCGGAAGGAGAGGTCCGGGTGATTTCCGTCGCTCTTGAGCGTCCCTGCGGCTT
>Ga0315274_10009655_pt1 | contig 13925 bp, 4 predicted proteins | sample YL17G02_20_MG_FD_203700 | JGI IMG/M metagenome (GOLD analysis project Ga0315274, IMG submission 203700) | Sediment microbial communities from Yellowstone Lake, YNP, Wyoming, USA - YL17G02_20 | ecosystem: Environmental > Aquatic > Freshwater > Lake > Sediment | place: USA: Wyoming | collected...
CCTACTTGGGGTGAGCCGTGGTGGTACAGGAGCGGCAGCCTTCAATAGTCTAGGTGTTGTCTTTGGCAACAGCGGCGGAAGCTTGTCGAGCACGTCTGCGGGTGGGGCTTACCAAAGTTTAACGGTGCCAGCGGGTGGTGGTGCACCGGTATTTAGTGGGGTCAACTTATCGCAAAGTGCTGCCGTCACTGGTGTGCTGCCACAAGGGGTAGGTGGTACGGGTGTCAGTGGCAACGCCACGTTCCCGACTAGCGGTGTGGTCGTAACGCAATCTGCAACAGAGACTTTAACTAATAAAACGCTGACGTCTCCGGTGATTGCTTCCGGTGTCATCAACGGGAATTCTGTCATCGGTGGTAACTCGATGATCAATACCACCGGCACTATTAACGCTGCCGCCACCACAATCAACGGTAACCTAACGGTACAGGGCAGCGGCACTTATGCGAACAAGTTGGTCCTGAACGACAAAGGCTCTAGCAACTTTGTAGCTTTAAAAGCCGCTGAAAACATGTCTGGTCAGGTCACCTTTACCCTCCCGAGTGCTGATGGCAGTTCTGGTCAGTTGTTAGTGACAAGTGGCACTGGAGCTTTGTCTTGGGTTTCCGGTGCGTCGCCTAGTGGAAACGCTGGCGGTGATTTAACTGGTGCCTATCCTAGCCCAACTCTCACCGCTACAGGTGTATTGGCTGGTACCTACCAGAAGGTCGTTGTCGATCTCAAAGGACGGGTATTAACCGGATCAAATTTGGCGGTCGCTGATATTCCGACCCTTCCAGCTTCCATCATCGGGTCCGGTGCAGTAGCCGTTGCTAACGGTGGTACAGGCTTCAATAGCTTCACCAGCAACGGTGTCATCATCGGTAACGGTCCGAGTAATTTGTTAAGTACCGCGGCAGGTGCCGCGTTCCAAAGTTTGCGAGTTCCAAGCACTGGTGGCGTCCCATCGTTCGGGTCCATTGATTTATCGCAGACTGCTGCGGTTACCGGTATTTTGCTGCCTATCCTTGGTGGTACCGGTGTCAGTTCTTTTGCCACCTTCCCAACCTCGGGTGTGATTGTTACGCAAAATGCTACCGAAACTCTGTCCAACAAAACCTTGTCTAGTCCGATTATCTCGGCTGGTACCATCTCGGGAGCCTCGCTCATAGGCGGGACCACGAACATTGCAACGTCAGGGACAATCAGCGCAGGTGCTACCTCAATTGTAGGAACTCTAAATATCAAAGGTACCGGCTCAAGCACAAACATATTAGCGTTTAGTGATAGCACCAATTCTAAGTACGTGGGTTTCAAAGCTCCCGACGTAGTCCCAGACCACATCATTTGGACGCTTCCGGCAACCGACGGCGGTGTGGGTCAAATGTTGACGACTAACGGGTCCGGAGGGCTTAACTGGGTATCGGTGGCGCAAAATATGGGTGCTGCTGGTGGGGACCTGTTTGGTGCATATCCAAATCCAACATTGATAGCCACCGGAGTGACCGCCGGCACCTACCAAAAGGTTTCTGTCGATAGTAAGGGCCGCGTTTTGTACGGGTACTCTTTATCGGTACTCGATATCCCTAGTCTACCTGCTTCGATTATCGGATCCGGGGTGATACCGGTAGCTAATGGTGGTACCGGCGGAGATTCTTTCCCAAGTAAAGGTGTGGTGATAGGTAACGGCGCAGGTAGTCTAACTGGTAGTGCTGCCGGTGCAGTCTATCAAAGCCTGACAGTTGGAGCTACCGGGGTGCCTTCGTTTAGCGCGGTCAATTTGTCTCAGTCCGCAGCGGTGACTGGAATCTTGCCAACGAGTGCAGGCGGTACTGGGACCATGTCAAACGCCGTCTTCCCAACTACTGGCACTATAGTTACAGATGCCGGCACTGCGACTTTGACAAATAAGACCTTAAACTCAGTCGTAATCGCGTCCAGTACCGTGAACGGTAATTCTCAGATCGGCGGAGCGACAGTTATCAGTACCTCCGGCACTATCACCTCCGGGTCGACCACGGTCAATGGTAGCGCGACCATCCGTGGTGATGGTACTTTGGCAAACAGATTAGTGTTTGGTGATAAAGGGACCAGCTTTTCCGTATCTTTAAAAGCTGCTGACACATTGGCAAGCTCAACGGTATTCACGTTGCCAGTAGCCGACGGAACTTCCGGCCAGATACTCTCCACCAATGGCTCCGGTGCTCTTGGCTGGGCGTCGTCAGCACCGCCGTCTGGTGCAGCTGGCGGTGATTTGACGGGAGCTTATCCCAACCCGAGTTTAACGCCATCTGGCGTAACTGCTGGGACTTATCTGAAAGTCATGGTTGATGCCAAAGGGCGGGTCACTGATGGGACTAATTTGTCGGTATCAGATATTCCAAGTCTGCCCGCATCGATCATTGCGTCCGGGATTATTCCAGTTGGAAACGGCGGTACGGGGGCTTCGACATTCACTCAATACGGTGTCCTTTTTGGGAACAATATTGGCAGCATCAACTCCACAGCTGCTGGTTCGGCATTCCAAAGTTTGACAGTACCGGCCGATGGCACCGCGCCTTATTTCAGCGCTGTAAACTTAGCTCAGCCAGCAGCAACCATAGGAATACTGCCTAGTACATCGGGTGGTACTGGAATCAGTTCTGTGGCCACTTATCCAAGCTCTGGCATCATTTCGACCAGGGCTGCCACCGAAACGCTGACTAATAAGACCTTAACCTCGCCGCTGATTAACAGTGGTACCATTGCTAGCGCGTCTTTGATTACTGGTTCGACAGTCATAAACACCACCGGAAGCATAACCTCTGGTGTGGTGACATCTAATGGTAACGTTCAATTAAAGAGCTCCAACGGTACTACGGCTAGCCGACTGGTCTTTAGCGATAGTTCGGCGACGTTCTCACTATCATTTAAGTCTCCTGATACACTCTCTACGTCGGTAAATTGGACCTTACCTGGTACCGATGGTGCCACTGGGCAACTACTTACTACCAATGGTTTGGGTACTCTGCAGTGGGTGACGGGAGCAGCACCGAACGGCTCTGCTGGCGGTGATCTCATTGGTAGCTATCCAAATCCAACGCTGGCAACGGTCGTGACGGCCGGTACCTACCAAAAGGTCCGCGTTGATCAAAAGGGTCGCGTGACTGCCGGCATGAGCCTAGTCGTCGCCGATATCCCAAGTTTACCAATTTCCATCATCGGATCGGGAGTGCTTAGCGTCGGCAATGGTGGTACCGGAGCTGATAACTTTGCCAACAACGGTGTCATGCTTGGCAACGGCACCGGTAACCTACTATCGACTGGAGCCGGTACTGCCTATCAAGTGCTCACGGTGCCGAGTAATGGTTTAGTGCCATCATTCGGAGCGCTAAATTTAAGCCAGTCAGCTGCAGTGACAGGCATTCTCCCGACATCTGTGGGTGGTACTGGAGTTAACTCCTCAGCGGTATTCCCAAGTAGCGGCACTATTGTGACCCAGTCCGCAACAGAGACTTTGCTGAATAAGACTTTAAGTAGTTCCGTATTCAATGCTGGCTCGATCATAGGGGCGTCGGTGATTGGTGGTTCGACGACCATTAACACGACGGGTACAATAACTGCTGGCTCAACGACAGTCGGCGGTAGTTTGACTGTTCAGGGCTCCGGACTGAATTCGAACCGTTTAGTGTTGAACGATAAAGGCTCTACTTACGCCGTCTCTTTAAGAGCTCCAGACACGCTGTCATCTTCGGTAGCCTGGACCTTGCCGGGTAACGACGGCATTACCGGTCAACTTCTAAGCACCAACGGATCCGGGGCTTTAGCCTGGGTTTCCGGAGCTACTCTGATTGGCAACGCCGGTGGTGATTTGGTGGGCGCTTATCCAAGTCCTACTTTGACTACGACCGGTGTGACAGCGGGCACTTATACAAAAGTTACCGTCGATGCCAAAGGCCGCGTGCAGCTCGGTGCTAACTTGAGTGTGTCAGATATCCCAAGTCTACCGGTATCGATCATCGGTTCAGGTCAATTGAGTGTTGCCAATGGTGGTACCGGGTTTAGCAGCTTTACTCAGAATGGTGTCGTACTTGGTAACGGTGTCAGTAATTTGTTTACGACAGCGGCAGGTACTGCTTACCAAAGTCTGGTGATACCAAGCAATGGCGGAGCACCAGCCTTTAGCGCTTTAAATCTTGCTCGCTCGGAAGCGGTGACAGGCATTCTTGCGACAGTCAACGGTGGTACCGGTGTTGCTTCGTCAGCAACGTTCCCGTTAACAGGCGCAATTGTGACGGATATCAGTAGCCAAAATCTGACCAATAAAACCCTGACTGGTGCAATAATATCAGCAAGTACAGTGAATGGAGCGTCCTTAATTGGCGGCTCCACCGTAATCAACACGTCAGGTTCGATCACAGCCGGTGCAGCCAACTTAACTGGTGATGTTGGAATTTACGGTACAGGTCTAGCTGCAAACAAACTAATGTTTAATGACCGTGGTAGCTCGAATTTCGTCGCCTTTAAGGCCCCAGATGTCTTGGCATCTTCCGTTGTTTGGACGTGGCCAGGTAGCGATGGAAGTAGCGGTCAACTGCTCACCACTAACGGATCCGGAGTTTTGGGGTGGGTTTCTGGTGCGGCTCCGAGCGGTGCAGCAACCGGCGATTTGACGGGTAATTATCCGAGCCCAACTCTAACCACAACTGGAGTTGCGGTTGGTACTTACCAAAAAGTAGCAGTCGACCTCAAAGGCCGAGTCTATTTCGGCAGCAGCTTAACTGTAGGCGATATTCCTAGTCTGCCTATTTCCATAATCGGGTCAGGGGTCCTGCCACTAGCCAATGGCGGTACCGGTTCTACTAGTTTCACGGCCAATGGAGTGGTCGTTGGCAATGGCAGCGGAAGTCTCTTTACGACAGGAACTGGTCAACCATATCAGAGTTTAATGGTTCCTTCTGGTGGCGGTACGCCAGCATTTGGGGCAGTGAATTTAGCGCAGCCTTTGGCGATCACTGGCGTCTTGCCCGTAAGCGCCGGCGGTACAGGTATAGCTTCCGGGGCAACCTTCCCAAGTTCGGGTGTGATCGTGACACAATCGGCAACGGAAACTTTGATCAACAAAACGCTAACCAGTCCAGTGATCAGCGCGGGCACGATAAACGGTGCATCTCTGATCACAGGTACCACTTCGATAACTACATCGGGTGCGATTAGTTCTGGAGCGGTTAGTGCCCTTGGAAGTGTCACCATCCGCGGCGACGGCACCCTAGCAAATAAACTAATTTTGCGGGATAAGGGCACAACGAACTTCCTCGCTCTCAAGGCACCAGATTCGCTGGTCAGCTCCACCACTTGGCAGTTGCCTGACACCGATGGTGCCGATGGTCAAATGCTTAAGACCAATGGTCAAGGAATTTTGAGCTGGGTCACCGGATCCGCACCAAGTGGCAGCGCTGGTGGCGACCTTACCGGAAATTATCCAAGCCCAACGCTCACTACGACCGGAGTGTCGGCTGGTAATTATACGAAAGTCACTGTCGATACCAAGGGTCGAGTGAGTGCTGGTACTAGTTTGAGTATTTCTGATATTCCTAATCTGCCAGCCTCCATCATTGTGTCGGGCTCAGTTGGGGTTGCCAACGGTGGTACGGGCACGGCGTCCTTTAGCACCAACGGTGTCATACTGGGTAACGGGATAGGCAACCTATTCTCCACTTCGGCTGGTAGTGCATACCAAAGCTTAAGCATCCCTTCGGGGGGTGGAGTACCGTCCTTTGGTGCGATTAATTTGGCTCAATCTGCTGCAGTAACTGGTCTACTACCAACGACCTCCGGTGGTACTGGTATGCAGTCGAATGCTATCTTCCCGACTGTCGGTACCATTGTTACGCGGGACGCCAGCGAAACTTTATCGAATAAGACTTTACTCAGCCCACAAATTTCGGCTGCGACTATCGACGGTGCTTCGACTATCGGTGGCTCTACCGCCATCAATACAACGGGCACCGCGGCGATGGGGGCTACGACTATCGCCGGCAATTTGACGATTTCCGGCACTAACACTGCAGCCAATCGTCTGATTCTGAAAGACAAAGGTCCTACCAACTCACTGTCACTTAAAGCGCCTGATACGCTGACTACATCGGTGGTGTGGACTCTGCCTGGAAGCGACGGATCGAGCGGCCAACTGTTGCAAACCAATGGCTCGGGTGCTCTGAGCTGGGTGGCTGGTGCAGCTCCAACTGGTGCCGCTGGTGGTGATTTATACGGCGTTTATCCAAATCCGACTCTGACAACTACGGGCGTTGCGGCTGGTACTTATCCTAAAGTGGTAGTTGACGCTAAAGGTCGCGTGTCGAGCGGCATGGCCCTTGCGGTGTCAGACATTCCAAGTCTACCGATGTCTCAGATCGGTTCGGGTACACTAGCCGTAGGCAATGGTGGTACAGGGAACACTAACTTCAGCTCAAACGGGGTTTTGCTCGGTAATGGTAGCAGCAATATTTTCTCAACCTCAGCCGGCAGCGCCTATCAGGCTCTAACCGTACCATCCGGCGGTGGTACGCCATCTTTTGGTGCTTTAAATCTTGGTCAGTCTGCTGCTGTGACAGGAACATTGGCCGTAGGTAACGGTGGTACCGGCATAGCAACGGCACCAGGTAACGGTAATATTTTGATCGGCAACGGTGTTAATTATAATCTGACTACTTTGACTGCAGGGACTGGTGTTTCCATCACCAACAGTTCTGGCGCAATCACCGTGGCGGCAACTGCGGACGCCTCCACTAAAGTTAGTAAAGCTGGCGACACGATGACCGGCGCATTAACTCTGCCTAGCAACGGTCTGACGGCCGGTACTAACCAATTAGTAGTATCCGGTGGTAACGTCGGTATCGGTACCGCTTCGCCCGCTGCGACCATGCAACTTTATAAAACTACCAACGATAGTTCAATTTATGAAATATCTAGATTCACGGCATTTAATTCCAGTGCCACTAGCCTTCGAATCCAAGGTGGTAGCTCTGATACTAACCTAGCCTTGCGTCAAGTGAGTTTAGACTCGTACCGTACCGACACAAATGCGGCTCCAATTCTCTTTACGCAAACTGTAAGCGGTGGAACCACTGAGCGGATGCGGATCGCGGCATCCGGTAATGTGGGCATCGGCGCATCAGCGCCAAATAACAAACTCGATGTGGCAGGATCTCTAGCCATCGGTGCTACCTACGGCGGTGGAACCTCGACAAGCGGCAGTATAGCCCCGACCAACGGGTTAATCGTACAAGGCAACGTTGGCATCGGGACGACGTCGCCAGTATCGCAGTTGGATGTCGGCGGTAGTAAATCAGCTGCTCCTAGCCTAACTGGTGCCTATCTAGGATTCTCTAGCCCAACCTTCACCGACAATGCCACTGGGTCAAATTCGACCACTGGGAACATGGCATTCAATGCAATAGGCGCCCCGGTCTTGGCTTCGACAAGCGCTGCAGTGATTACGACGAATGCCTACACGGCTTACGTCGCTGGCGCACCGAGAAAGGGCATCAACAACACTGTGACCAACGCAGTGGCTTTGGGCATTGGCGCTACAGCCGTCGGTGCACAGACTAATAGCTACGGTCTTTACGTGAACGCACAGACTGGTGCGAACTCTAATTACGCGGCGGTCTTCCAGGGCGGTTATGTTGGTATCGGTACGACTGCTCCAGCAGCGGCCTTGGACGTCAATGGCCACGTCGGCAACTCCAGCACAGCGGCACCAACTCTTAGCAATTGTGGAGCAAGCCCTGTGATTGTTGGTAACGACACTCGGGGCACTGTGACCTTCGGCACGAGCGCCCCTACTGACTGTACCATCAACTTTGCTACCGCTTACGCCAACGCCCCAGTTTGCGTGGTCACGTTCACTGGCGATACTAACATCAACACAGGCAGCTTGAATGTTCGGATTAGTGCAGCCACTTCGCTTGCATTCACGATCAGTCTAGCGTCTGGCCAAAGCTCGATTTCCTTTAACTACATCTGTATGCAGTAATTTGGTCCGGGGTGCTTAGGTTCCTGTTTCCAAGATGTCGTGTTCCCGTCTTTCTAATTCAAGTAGCTCGGACGGTGACTTCAGATTAAAGCCAAAGCGACTTAATTTCGCTGAGTAGACGCCGTGACGTTCGCGCAGCTGACGCAGCGTTTGACGGTAGGCCGCGGTGACAATTTCCGTGCGAATTTTGTAGCGCATGGGCATGCCGGCCATGAGCTGGGCACACTCCTCATCCGGTTGAAACACTAAGAAATCGACGTCAGGGTAGCGTTCGGTAAGGTGGGTAAGAGTTTGGTGAAAGCGTGTGTGCACCAGAGCCTTGATGGTCTGTAGTACCGCAAATACGCCGCCTTTTTTATCAACGGACCCCGGGATCATGGTCGCCAGCGGTTTCATTGGGTCGATAATGATGATGAGGCGACATTGGCGCTGCACTAGGAGTTCTAGATTGCAGGTCTTCGTGACCTGTCCGTCAATAAACCACCTACCGTTTATTTGGGCGGGTGTGAAGAAGGGGGGGAGGGCACAGGATGCGCGCATGGCATCAGATACGGTGATGTTTCGCCACGGAGTCTTACCAAAGGTGACGTGTTCAAACGTGTCCTGATCAGTGGCACCTATGTAAAGCTCTGAGCTCAAATTTTCAAAAGAATCTTCATGGCCGTAGGTTAGGATCGCCTCTCGCATATAAGCCTTGAGAGTCTCACCTTTGAATATTCCTGTGGGAATCGCTCGCATCATCTTGCGCACCCATCGGGTTGGATCGATGCCGGTGGCGGTGAGCGCAGTTTTAACCAGTCTTTTGCCGATATTAGTGGCGGCAAAGTCAAACATGATGCTGCCGTGCAAAGGTGGTAGCACGTCGGACTTGCCGTGCATCGCTCTAATCACCTCAGCAGTTGGTACGTTGCCCGCCATCAGCGAGGCGCAGATAGCACCGCTGCTGATTCCGGAATAAGCATCGACACTGCGAAGTGGCCTGCCGAGAGTACTCTTGTCCAAGGCGTGAAGAACGCCCACCTGATACAAAAATCCCTCGAGACCGCCGCCACTGAGGGCCATACCCACTCGGTCGCTACGGACTAAGCTTTGGGTCAGGACGCGTTTCAGCCAGCGTAGAATATTAGCTGTATTTTGCGGTGCCACATAAACGTCGCGCACCTGCACGCGACCTAGTTCGAAAGCGCGCTGAGCTTCGTTGCGGTCGTCGCCAAGGATGGCGACCACTCGACTCATCGGGAAGATGAAGTCAGGTCCCCATAGCTCACCAAAGGCCATCGTATCGGTTTGAATTTTGTGTAGAGCCGCCCGCGCTTCAATGCCACCTTGGCGCTCATCATAAATCAGTAGGTCCACTGGATTGCGGCGTAGATGCGGTGTGATGGCATCTAGGTTTGAAATCAAATGGACGTTGAGTGTGATGTGCTCAAGATAGACATTTTGTAAATGGAAAGCCTCGGACAGATTATTGGGTGTGCCAATAGGTACGGCATGAACCCGCGCCAAAGCTATTTTTGTTAAGCGGATTTGCTCTGGTGAGGCGACGAACAAAACGTGATGTAACAATGATGACCTCGCCTAGTGCTTAATAAACTTAACTAACTCACTCATCAAGGTCGTCTCATTGACGTACCCGGTTATGGCGGCTTTATGGCCTAGGTCGGCATTATTTGGTAGCAATACAAACGTCGGTAGGCTCTGCACGGCATATTTCTGTTGTAGATCATCAGATGCGGCAGAAGTTTCCGTAAAGTCTAGCTTGAGCAAAATCCATCGCTCACGAAGCGCAGCGACCACTTTTGGATCAGCGAGAGTCGTGACATCCATCTTCTTGCATGCCTCACACCACTCGGCCCACATGTCGACAAAAATTGGTTTGCCACTGCGAGTAGCGGCGGCGTAAGCACTAGCCTCGTCGTGATACCAGTCCAGATCGGGCGCGGCACTAGCCTGATCCGACTTTGAAGTGGCCCACTGCGACAGAGCAAATAGGCCAAATCCCAGGATCATCGTGGGGACAATGAGGGCGCTTTTAGCCTGATGCAGGCGCGGCATGGCAAGGATGGCCGCTGACAGTGTCAAACCAACGGCTATGCCTCCGGTAGCGAGATTGACCCAGTAAGGTCGCAGGCTTTGTGCGAGCTCGTAGAAGGGCACACGCAGGTAGTAAAAGCTCAGTCCAAACATGGTGCCGGCAAACAATAATTTTACCGCCAATTGTGCGAGAGGTGGGACTCGCCATTTACTCACCTTGCTGGCAGCTGCGCCAAGGGCGATGTAGGGTAGGGAAAAGCCGATACTGTATGTGGCTAGCAAGGCCGTCGACACGCCAATGCTTGTCGCATTGCGTGCGGTGTATGCTAGCAGAGCTGCGAGAATAGGACCGGTACATGGAGCTGCCACTAGTCCGGCTCCGACGCCCATGAGGATGGTATTTCGCGGCGATGGTTTGCCGCTGCCTAGCTGGTTACCAAGTCGTTGCAGCACAGACAGATCGCCAAAACCAAGCATGGTGACGCCTAAGATCATCATGACCAGGGCGAAGCTGATGTTAAAGCCTTTACTTGCCAGTAAGCTGCCAAATAATCCCCCGCTAAGCGCCGCGACTAAACCTAAAGAAGAGTAGCTGAAGATAATTCCGAGCGCATAATAACAGGCGTTCAAGTAATGATTGTGTCCCTGCCTTGCCAGCAGACGCACTGTGATGGGCACCATTGGTGCTACGCACGGAGTTAGATTTGAGAGTAGTCCCCCGAGAAAAACGATCGCAAACAGAGTGACCAGCGATGTCGCTCCGTTGCTTAGCGATGCCGCTAGAGTGACTTGCAGATCCTCATCGGGCAAGGCTGGTGGCTCGCCGTCCGGTGGTGTGACGGCATTCTGCACGGCCAAGTTAGGCGGCGGCACCATAGCCACATCGACCGTCTGGCTGTACGGGAACAGGCATATTACATTGGTGCAGCCCACATAGGTGATCGTGATCGGGAAAGTGCTTTGTCGCCATGCTGGCGCGCCTTGCAGATTGATGGTGAACTCTCCGCCCTCGTAGACTTCGGTTTCATGGTTCTCGATTGGATCCATGATGGTGCGAGTCGGTGGAGCGCTGATCTTATTAACGACGTATCCGCTAGGACCGCTGAACTTCAGGTTCTTGACGTAGACCTTCCAGCCCTGAGTCGAGGTCATTCGCAGTGCCGCGTCAATGCTGCCATCGGCCGCAGTGACGGCTTGGAATGCCTCCCACGTGATCACGTCCTGGGGGCGGATGTCCTGCGCCTTTACCGGCGCTGGGTCGCCAAAATCAGCCGCAAGTACCGAATCTTCATAGGGTATTAGAACCGAGAGGCTGGCGAGCCCCAAGACTACAGCCAATTGGCAGTGACGTAGGCGACTTAGGAACATAAGGATAACCCTCATACTTTTTGATGCAAGTCATTGATATCATAAAGGAAGCTTAGTGGCTATAGGCAAGGCCACCACCGCGAGAGAAAAAATTGCTCTCTAGTGCGCTGCGACCTTGACCGCTGCTGCAACTTCCTTTAGAAGGGAGGCTTCGCGTCCTGGACTAAAGTAATGATTAGGTGGGTTCTTCGCAATGCAGACCAAGAAATTCAAACAACACGATCCTAAGTCCGAGTTCAAGAGCAAGCTGCGCAAAGGCGATGAGGTCGTCGTTCTGGCTGGCAAGTCCAAAGGCGAGACTGCTAAGATCGAGACCCTAGATAAGAAGCGCAACCGCGTGTTTCTGGCCGGCAAAAATACTAATAAAAAACACCAGAAGCCAGATATGAACAACCAAGACGGCGGCATTGTCGACGTTCCTATGGGCATTCATATCAGCAAAGTGGCTTTGCTCGACAGCAAGACCAAAAAAGCAACCCGTTTGGGCTACAAAGTAGAAGGCGGCCGCAAAGTCCGCTTCGCTAAGAGCTCGGGCACAATTGTAGAGTAACGGGAGCTATGGGGTCAGGCACTGGCGCTAAGCTAATGAAAGCCATAGATCTTTTGTACCTAGCGTTGGTGTACTAGGCACGACTTCCCGAGCTGGGATGGCGAGCGCGCTAGCCGTGGTCTGTTTTTTAAGGCAAATTATTGTAAAGGCCCGCTACCTGGCTGCTCGTTAGCTGCTCTTTATAGACTGCGAATTCATCAATTGAACCATTAAAATATGCATTGGCCCGCCGAGTGTGCCCGAGTCGCCAATAACCGGCATAAGTGCCGGAGCTATTCACTGCGGTGTTTTGACTGGCAAGTGTGCCATCGACCCAAAGCTGAGAACCGGCCAACCCTATCGATGCAACAGCATGATGCCAATTCCCGTCTCTATAAGTGGCTGTGGTGGTGATGGCAAAGCCAGTCCCGTTCCAGAAATAGAAGGTTAGCCTACCATCGGTTTCGGTCTCTAATGATGAACTATTGGCGGTCGAGCCAGTGCCTGTCTGTGTGTTTTCAAAGCCAAAGATGCCCATCTTGGTAGCAGCAGTTGTTTTAAACCATACGGAAATCGAGTGATTGTTGGTCAGAGTCATACTAGTTGCGGTCGACATGTACCCGCTAGTGCCATTAAACAGTATGCCTTTACCGTCCGATGAAACGGTGCTCGTTTGATTGAGTGTTGTACCTGTTTGATAGGTGCCGGTGTTTGCGCCGCCCGATGAGTCAGTGGCTGATGTGCCACTAGTTTCGTTTAATTTCCAGTAGCCCATCATAGCGGGGGAGCGGTTCATTTGGGTGCAAGTTAGACCCAACGAAGCGAAATACGTACCGCCGCCAAAGTGTGAGATACCACCGGTAATGGCATAACCACTGGGGCAGGTCTGCACGGGCTGCCAGGTACCGCAGCCTCCCGCACCGCTGCCGCCGAACTGGCTATAACTGCCATCACGACATGCCATCCGAAAGTAGCAAACGCTGTTCATATAGCCGTCCGAATTAATTTGCAGCGCGGCAATATCATTGCCGGCACCGGCGCAGTTGTTACTTTGGGAACCAGTACCGCTTTGGGATAAATAGCCAGTGGTCGTAGTTGCGTCGCTACAGATAAATCTGACGGTCGTAGTCACCCACCCAGGAGTAAAGTTGATGCCAGTGGCGTAAGTCCCTGTTGGGCAATCGGCTGTCTGTAATCCACCGTTAATATAGCCGTATTCTGTCATATTTTTTGGTGATACCGGTTGATAATAGGCGCCAAGATTATAGTACCCTGCCGCCATTAGGAGGCAAGAAAGAGGAATCAACGTTATGATCTTCAGCATACTCGCATATTTCATAATTGACTCCGCTCCTAGAATCCAGACAACCAGGTGATGTAGCAGTAGGTGGCCGATGATACGCTGACTTTTAATATTGAATAAACTGAATGTTTGGCTGCTGTCGTCGCAGCATTGGCCGGCAGATACTTAGAATTGGTACAATTGGTAAAGGTATAGATGCGAGAAGTCGTGTCAGTAATGATCAGCGTGTAGGAACCTCCGTTTACCATATTATTGAGCGTGATGGCAGCCACCCCTGGAGCCTGCAACACTTGGACGTTACCGTTATTGAAGTCGACTGTTGCACCGCTAGCTACAACGAACTGGTCAGCAGCAATCTGACCACCATCAACCTTTAATTTAGCATTTGGTGCGGTCGTACCAATCCCGACGTTTCCAGCAGAGTCAATACGCATCCGCTCCGTCGAAGCGACGTCATCGTTCGTACCGCGCGTAAAGAAACTCAAGGATGCCAAGTAACCCGAAGTAGAATTCTCAAGCGCTACGAGCTTGGTGGCCGCATAGGTGCCGGTCGAGTGGGGAGAGATCTCCAGCGCGGTCGAAGTTTGAATCGTGCCGCTATTTACGCCGTTCGCTAAGCGGAGCGCGGCGAGTTCGCCGTTTGCCGATCCGACGACGTGGAGAATAGCAGATGGAGTGCTTGTGCCAATCCCGAC
>Ga0315274_10009656_pt1 | contig 13924 bp, 9 predicted proteins | sample YL17G02_20_MG_FD_203700 | JGI IMG/M metagenome (GOLD analysis project Ga0315274, IMG submission 203700) | Sediment microbial communities from Yellowstone Lake, YNP, Wyoming, USA - YL17G02_20 | ecosystem: Environmental > Aquatic > Freshwater > Lake > Sediment | place: USA: Wyoming | collected...
CCGGCGAACTCGCCGAACATGCGGCGGTAGTCGGTGAAGACCTTGACCTTCGAAAGGTCGAGGTCCTTCAGTTGAAACTTCTCGGCGTTGTTCTGGATGTACTTCAGGGCCTTGGCCGACTGCCCCTTGTCGGGGTCGACGACGGCGACCAGCCGCTCGCGGACGAGGTTCGGCAGATGCGCCCCGGTGCCGCGGCCGCCGCAGCCGATGAGGACCACGCCGAGTTTGGAGTTGGGCGATCCCCCGGCCAGGACCATCGGCCCGCAGGCCAGTTGGGCCCCGGCGGCGACCCCGGCCAGGATGGCCGTCTTCTTCAGCAGGCTACGACGAGTCAGGCGATGCTTCACGTCCGTTCTCCTTAAGAGCGCAAGGAAAGACGCCGCTACGCCGTAACCCCTCAGACACGGGCGCCTTTCCTTACCGGGGGTGGCACGGCCGGCTTGTCCGGCCGTGTTCCCAGCACGGCACCACGGCCGGGCAAGCCGGCCGTGCCACATCTGCGGGGAGAGAATCGCCCGTAACTGAGCGGTTACGTTACGCGGTCCAGCCCTTGCGATTCTCGCGCTGGACGAGTTTGTTGAGTTCCGGCATGTTCGTGCACTTCATGTTCGGGCCGTCCCAGAGGACCTTCTTGCCGATGCCGGCCTTCTGCGCGAGGTTGCCCAGGAGAACGACCTCCGTCAGGACCGAGGCGACCTCGAAGTTGGAGCACGTGGTGGGCTGTCCCTTGCGGACGGCGTCGAAGAGGTCTCCGTGCGGCCCGCCCTTGACGCGGGGAATCGTCGGCTCGGGCGGCGGAAACGCCTTGTGCTTCTCCTCCGGGATGATCCGGGTGCCCTCACCATAGGTGCCGGTGTACATGATGCCCTTATCGCCGATGTAGAGCGTGCCGTTGCCGCCGAGTTTGCGGTCGTACTTCTTCTCCAGTTCATCCACCAGGGGCGGGCGGTTCTGGGCGCCCTTGGCCACGTTGTCGCCCGAGTCGCCCTTGGCGCCGCCCTTGGCGCCGGGGCGATTGCCGTCCCACCAGTAAAACTTGACGGGCGGCATATCGCCGCGCGCCGGGAAGTCGTAGCGGAGACGGGTGCCCACGGGGTACCGCTCATCGCTGCCGCCCAGGACGTACTCGGCCTCGATGGCAGTGGGCCACTTCAGTTTCAGCGCCCACACCGCGCCGTCCATGACGTGGCAGGCCATGTTGCCGAGGGAGCCGTTGCCGAAGTCGTACCAGCCGTGCCACTCGTGCGGGTGCAGGTCCTTGTGGTAGTCGCGGTACGGTGAGGGGCCGATCCACTCATCCCAGTGCATGCCGGCGGGGATAGGCAGGGCGGGCGGCCGCGGCCCGGCGCCGCCGTTGGCCCGGTCGGACCAGCAGTGCACCTCGGCAACCTTGCCGATGGCGCCGGCCCAGATGTACTCGCAGAGGCGCCGGTATCCCTCGCCGCAGTGGCCCTGGTTGCCCATCTGCGTGGGCACCTTGTACTTCAGGGACGCCGCAGCCATGGCCCGGGCTTCCTGGATGGTGTGGCACATGGGCTTTTCGACGTAGACGGCCTTGCCGAGTTGCATGGCGATCATGGCGGGCAGCGCGTGGTGGTGGTTCGGCGTGGCGACGAAGACCACGTCGATGTCCTTGGCGCACGCGTCGAACATCTTGCGGTAATCGAAGAACTTCTTGCAGTCCGAGACCTGGATGTCCTTGTGCTTGGCGGCAAGGCCGTCCAGGGCCTTTCCCCAGCGGGCCTCGTCGGCATCGACCATGGCCACCAGCCGCTCGCGGGCGCAGGCCGGCAGGTGCGCCCCGCTGCCCTGGCCGCCGCAGCCGACGAGGACACAGCCGAGTTTGGCGTTGGGGGCCCCCCCTGCCCAGATGATGGGCCCTCCGGCCAATTGGGCGCTGGCGGCAACCCCGGCCAGAATGGCCGTCTTCTTCAGCAGATTCCGGCGATTGAAGCGGTTCGACATGTCAGGCCTCCCTGTTACAAGGATTCGCGGAACCCTGCGCGGAATTCCAGAGACAGAATACACCGGAACTTCGAGGATACAACCCCATTTCGCCCTCTTCGCCGGGCGGCCGGGCAAGACCGAGCATTCGCCACCGGGCGTACCCGGCAACCCTCGCGAAGGACCGCCCGTGAGTACACAACCTGGTACCACGGCTTCAGGCTTGGCACAGAAATCGCCTTTCTTGCCAACGCCTACGACACCAGCAGGAAATACCGCAGGGGCAGGTAGAGAATGCCGTCACGGAACTCAATATTCTGCTCGCGAATGATGACCACCCCGAAGTTCAGGTCATACCGCCTCATGAAAAGCCGCAGGCCGGCGATGTCATCCGGTTTCTGCCGAAGTTTCACCTCGAACGGGAGGTACCGGTTTCCCCCGTGCGTCACAACAAAATCCACTTCGCGGTTCTTCTCCCTGAAGTAGGCGACTTCGATCTTCTCAGGCCAGCCGAACAACTCCCGTCCGACCAGATTCTCGGCATAGACGCCCATGGTATCCGCGTCCGGGATCTCCCATGTCTTGAGCACGGCGTTTCGCAGCGCCGTGTCGATGGGATATGTCTTGATGTTGCCCTGACGGACCCGCATCGGATGGTGGCTGAACTTCTGAACGCGAAGAATGAGGTCCGTCATCTCCAGGCGCGGCAGGTTCTCCTCGACCACCCGACGCTCAACGCCCGCCTCGCTTGCCACCTTCGTCATGTTGATCTCGACTCCGGGATGCGCCAGCAGGTAAACGAAGAAGCGCAGAACGTTTTCGGGCTTGCGGTACTGCGTCAGGGTCATGAGATCTTCGTACAGGACCTTGCGTACCTGTTGCTCCATGAGATACTCGATCTTCCTGACGGGATCGGCCAACGCCCAGACCTCGGGGAAGCCCCCGTCAACGCAATAGGCCAATACCGCCGTGTTCACCTCGAACGAAAAAGGCTGCATGGCCGCATGGAGACGGCCGATGCACTCAACGGCCGCCGGCCCATCCTCGTTCAAGAGCGCTTCTCGCAAGCGGCAATGGCCTTGCAGCACCTGTGCAAACTCCGGTGTGCCCCGAAGGCTATATTGGGCAAACTCCCGGAAACTGAACGGCAGAAGATGCCGGTCCTTGATTCGACCGAGAAGACTCTCCTGGCTGCTCCGGAAGATGGGCGATGAGGCCGAGCCCGACACGACAAACCGGATGGGCGCCTTCAGGTCATAGTACTTCTTCAGGTACAGTTCCCAGCGCGGCAGGCGCTGGACTTCGTCCAAGAACATGTAGTTCAGCGTATTCTTGGGCATGCGCCGAACGAGAAGGTCGAACACGACCCTCTGGGCTTCCTCCGAGCCGAAGATTTCGGGATCGTCGAACGAGAAGTACAAAATGCGCTGAGGCTCAATGTGCTCGTCCCGAATCAGGTGGCTGATAATGTGCCTGACCGCAGTGCTCTTCCCCACGCGGCGCGGCCCGGTGATGGAGATCATCTGGGGGAGTTCTCGCAGGTCCGCCAAGGCTTCGGCCACGACGGGCCTCTGATAGTCTGGCAGGAGTTGCTCCCAAGGCTCCCCCGCCTCCCACCAGAGGTTGTAGGGCTTGAGAACTGTTTCCAGTCGCAATTGATCCACTGCCAAACCCTTAATTCACAAACCTTTACGATTATCGGCAAATCCAGGGCCTCTTGAGGCCCATATTTGGATTCTGGCGCTATCTTCTGCTGTTTCGTGGGTTTGCTGGTTCCGTCAGACCCCTGCCCTTTCTTCCAGGGCAGAACGGCTTCGACGCGGCTGTGTCCATCTTAGGCACCTTCTTCCCAGAAGAACCGCCGCGCCGTAATCCAATCCTAGCCGACCTACTCGCGCAGGATCGGAATCAGCACGATGTTCCGGTACTCCACTGCGCCGCCCCTGGACGCCAAGCCGACCCTGCCGGGGGTGTCCTGGCACCCGGTGGCGGTGCTGCGGATGAGGCCGTTGACGGCCACCTCCAGGTTGCCGCCGTCGAGCATCATCTCGACCCGGTTCCACTCGCCGGGGGCCCTCTCGCCGCCCTGCGGCTTGCTTGCCTGGGGGGCGGTGGTGGTCTGGGGCGGGCCGACGGTCACCGTGTACCCGCCGGAGACCCTCTGGCCGGCCTGCGGCTTGCCTGCCGGGGGGTCGGCGGTCCGCGGCGGGGCCATGGTCATCGGGAACTCGCCGAGGCTCGCGACGGCGCCCATCGTGCCCGGCTGCATCTGGCACTCGATCGCCCTCGGCCAGACCTTGTCGGGCCCGATGAGGCGCAGCAGGACGCCGCCGCCCCCCGGCCTCACGTGCCGCACCTGGAGCGAGAGCACGTAACTGGCAAAGTCCTGCGTCGTCCGCAGGTAGCCGGAGAGCGCGCCGCTGACCGTGAGCACGCCGTCCTTGGCGCCGAACGTGTTCTTGAGTAGGTCGCTGGAGAGCGTCCAGCCGGAGAGGTCCTTGCCGGTGAAGAGCCTGGCGGCATCGCCGAAGTCGCCCTTCAGGCGCCGGGCGCGGATGTCCCTGATCTCGACCGTCGCCGGCAGCCCGGGCTGGATCTGAAAGGCCAGGCCCCCTTCCAGGTCGCGGCTGGTGGTGTCGTTGTCGATCAACTCGACGGTCTGGTACCCGTTGATCAGGTGCACCAGGTGGTTGCCGCGCGCGATGATCGTGTAATCGTTCCAGACCGGCGTCTCGTCGGCTCCCTTGCCCTTGTAGTAGTTGGCCCGGGCGAGGGCCGCCTTGTCGGCCACGGCGCCGAGGACCTGTCGCTTGCCGTCGGAGTCGATGACGACGAACTCGCCGACGTCGGCCAGCGCCCCGCGCCCCTCGTGCGTCAGCAGGCCGACGCTGCCGGGGACGCCCGATATCTCCGCCGTGTATCCCGAGACGCGCCGGTTGCCGGCGTCCCGGCAGCGGTACACCACGCCGCAGACCCCGTCGGTCACGCGGAACTTCAAGCGCAGGATGAAGTTTCGGAGCGGACCCAGTTGCAGGACGCAAGCGGTGCTCTCGCGCGGCATCTTGGCGGTCGTCACGTCGCCGCGGATGGCGCGGTCCTTGACGGACCAGTACTCCGGGTCGGCGTCCCAGCCCAGGAAATCCTTGCCGTTGAAGAGGCGGGTGTAGCCCTCTTCCAGGGGCTCCGGCCGCGTCGGCGCCACGGGCGGGACCGGCGCGGGGGGTGTGGCCGGCGGCACGGGCGGGACCATGGGCGGCACCTGCCCGGGCTTGGGCCTTGCGGGCTGCGGCTTGACAGGCGGCGCAGGCCGCGCCGCCACGCTCGCTGCCAGCAGCGAGAGGACCAGCCCCAGTATCGCCAGACCGCAGATGATTCTGGGCATCGCCAGACTCCCTGGACAACCGCGGCAGGGCCGCCGTCCGCCCGCCCGGAGAGGCGCTGCCGCGCGGCCATGCGGCCGCCACGCGGGGGCGGCCTGCCGCGGTCTCCGTGAAGCGGCCTACCGCTTCTCGCCCGCCGCCGGGGCGGCCCCGCCGCGCAGAATGGGTATCAGGACGATATTGCGGTACTCCATGACGCCGCCCTCGGCCTGGAGGCCGATTTTGCCCGGCACTTCCTCGCAGCCGGTGGCGGTGTTCTGGACGAGGCCGTTGACGGCGAGTTCGAGGTTGCCCCCGTCGAGGGTGATCTCGTAGCGGTTCCACTCGCCGAGGGGCTTCTCGTTGGACGGGTACAGTTTCTTCGTGTGCCGGCCGTTCGTGCGGTCCTCGGCCACCTTCATGGGGAACTGGTCGATGTTCCAGATGTCGCCCAGCGCCCCGGACTGGCCCTGGCACTCGATGGACTTCGGCCAGACCTTATCGGGCCCGGTCATGCGGACCAGGACGCCGCCGTTGCCGGGCTTCGTGTGGCGGACCTGGAGCCACAGGGCGAAGTTCGTGAAGTCCTCGGCCGTGCGGAGGTAGCCGGCGGGCTTGCCGGCATCCACCAGGACGCCGTCCTTGGCGGCAAAGGTATCCTTGAGCGCATCGCTCGACGGCGCCCAGCCCGAGAGGTCCTTGCCGCTAAAGAGGATGCGGGCGTCGCCGTAGTCGGCCGCCAGGTTCCGGAGGCGGATGTCCTTAAACTCAACGACCATGGGCGGCCCGGCGTGGATCTGGAGGGCCAGGATGCCTTCCATCGAGCGGCCGTTCAGGTTGTCGGCCGGGGCCGGCTTGTCATTGTCGATCAACTCGATCATCTGGTACCCGTTGAGGATCTGCACGATGTGGTTGCCGCGCGCGATGATGGTGTACTCGTTCCAGTCCTTCTCCTTGTAGAAGCCGGCGTCGATGAGGGCCTTCTTGTCGCCCACCTGGCCGGCCACCTCTTTCTTGCCGTCGGGGCCGATGACGGCGAACTCGCCGACGTTCGCCAGGCCCTTGCGTCCCTTTTCGTGGTAGAGGAAGCCCGGCTGCCCGGGGAAGTTGCAGACCTCGGCCTGGTACCCGCCGACGACCCAGTTGCCCAGGTCGCGGCTGCGGTACTGGACGCCCGAGTTGCCGTTCTGGACGCGGAACTTGAGTTTGAGGATGAAGTTCTTCAGGGTTCCGCCGCGCCAGATGCAGAACGTGTTGCCCTTGGTGGGCTTCTCGGCGGTGGTCTCGCCGCGGATGGCGCCGTCCTTGACGGACCAGAGGTCGGGGTTGCCGTCCCAGCCGGTGAGGTCCTTGCCGTTGAAGACCGAGACGAAGCCTTCCTCGGGAATCTTCTCGGCCTGCGCGGGCGGCGCGGCGGGCGGGACCGCCTCTGCACCGAGGGCCGCGCCGGCCCACAGCCAGGCAACGAGAACCAGCCATCCAGCGAGCATCGAGCGCATGGGTTTCCTCCTTAGTATCACATGGTCGCTGCGGCGACCACCCTGTGTAAACTGCCAGCCGACCCGTCGCCCCGGCGGATTACTTCAGCGGCACGACCTTGATGTTCCTGAACGCCACCGGCCCGTGGTCGCCCTGGAACATGAGGGGCCCCTTGGCGGCTTCCTTGCCCAGGGCGCCGCCGGTGACGCCCTTCATCTCGACGTTCTCCTGGATGGTGGCGCCGTTGAGGATGACCTTGATGAACTTGGCGGGGGCGGTCTTGGCGCCCGCGGCGTCGAACCGGGGGGCCTGGAAGTGGATCTCGAACGTCTGCCACTCGCCGGGCTTCTTGTAGGTGGGGTTCTTGGGGGCCGCCGCGCCGTAGATGCCGCCCATGTCGCCCGGGCCGGGGTTCTTCTCCTTGCCGAAACTATCGAGAACCTGGATCTCGTAGTTGCCCTGGAGGTAGATGCCGGAGTTGGAACCCTTGGGGACCATGACGTCGAGCGTGACGATGCAGTCGCCGTACGCGGCCTCGGTGTAGATGTCGGTGCCCTTGCCCTCGGCGTTGACGAGTTCGCTGCCTTCCTTGGACACGGCCAACTTGGCGGGGTCCTTCTCGTCGAGTTTGGCCGCACCGACGGTCCAATGGCTCTTGGCCTCGTTCTTATACTTCCAGCCGGCGAGGTCCTTGCCGTTGAGAGGCGACTCGACCCACTTGGCCTCTTCGGCCACAGCGGCAATCGCCGCCACGGCGATCACAAAGGCGGTCGTAACGTAGGCGAGTGCGACAATACGTTTCATCATGGGATCTCCTCTTTCTCCTGGTGCCACGTAGGCTGGCGCGCGCCGCGCATTCTCTTCCAGAAACGCCGACTGAAGATGGTCAGGATGGCCTGCCATCCACGCTTCCCTGCCCCTGGAATTGGCTGTCATTCCTGAAAGGAACGCCGTGAACTTGCTCGACGATGAGCTGGCAGATGGGGGCCCCGGGGTATAAGAGAATCGGTACCATGCCTAGATTGATCAGTTCGAGGGTTATGGTGCCCTTAAAGCCGGCATGAATAGTGGGTGCCGTAAAGTGAACCAGTAGACCACAGCGGGAGTACGAGCTCTTGCCTTCAACACGAGCCGCAAGGCTGGTGCCCCCAGCCAGGATGGGTAACTCAACACGTTCCAGCGTCCTTCCCAGAACGAACTTATGGGGGGCCAATGCATAGGGCTGGTCCTTGGTGATCGTTCGGAGTTCAGAGTTCGGCCCGAAAAGATCGGCGAACGTGCCCCTCCGAAGGTCGATGTTGAAGGGCAAACCCTCTTTGAAGTAGGCAATCTCGTTGCCGAGTCTGAGGTCGACGGCACTGGTCTGGTAAGGACAATCGGGATCCGTGATTGACTTCTGACGAGGAGTCGGTTGTGGCTCAATGACAAGCCATTTGTTGTCAAGCGCCTCGTGGATACTCACATTCGAAAGGATCATGGCACAAGATCAGCCTTGTGGACCCTGATAACGGGTTGATCCTCGGCGGGCAGAACCGCCCAGACGGTTTCACCTTCAGCGAAGTACCGCACCTTCACCTTGCCCTCACGACCCACTTGGCCCCGGACTTCGTCCTTCGGCACAAAGACTGAAGAGGCACAGGCCTCCCGCGGCGGGTAGTTTACGGCCAACTCATCACTAAACATCCCCTTTTGGATAAAGCACTTGAGCCAACCCGACGCCATGCGCAACACTCCTTTCCCGTGCCCGTATGAGGCCACCAAGCCGATCCAACCTGCATCAATGATTAGCAACTGCTCCCAGGGTCCACAAGCGAAAAATCGGCGTTGCTCTTCACCCCTCCATTCACGCCATCCCAAACAACTTGCGGATGTACTCGGCGTTCTTCCTGTCGTCCGCCACGCGGTCCTTCGACGGGGCGCTGCTTTCCAGGACGATCCAGCCCTGGTACCCAATTTCTTTCATCGCCGCGGCGATAGGCTCCCACTTCATCTTGCCGCCTTCCAGGTAATCGGAGCCGTTCTTGAAGTGGAAGATGGAAATCCGGTCCTTCAGCAGGCGGATTTCGGCCGGCACATCGTAGCCCTGCCCGGCCAGGTTGTAGCAGTCGTAGTAGATGCTGACCGCAGGGTTATTGATCCGCTCCAGGATCTTCATGTTCTCCGCGGCCGGCAGCGTGTTCTCGATGCCCAGGAACACGCCGGCGTCCTTCGCGCGCGGGGCGGCAGCCTTGAGGCGCTCCACCACCACGTCCACGTCGGCCTTCTTCACGTCGCCCTTGGAGCCCAGGCTGCCCTTGCCGAAGAACGCCACGAGGATGGTGTGGGCCTTCAGTTCCTTGGCCGCGCCGATGGTCTGATCCAGCCACGCCGGGCCGTTGGGGTCGGAGGCGAGAGGGTTGGAGTTAAAGATGCTCATCATAATGGAGGAGACCACGAGGCCGGTCTCCTTCATCTGGTCCTTGTACTTCTGGATGGTGGCGGGGTCGGCGATGGACAGTTTCTCCGCCGCGCCGCCGACGCCCACCTCCATGCCCTCCAGGCCGGCCTTCTTGGCGTTGGCGAGGCTGCCGATGGAGCAGGAACTCACGAGGATCTTCGCGCCGGGCTTGCCGTCAGCCGCCAGCACGCGAGTCGCCAAGGCCGCCCCGGTCAGGGCCGCCGTACCCTTCAGAAACGTCCGCCGCGTCAAGGTCATCTTGTGCCTCCCTAAGTGCGTGTCCGATTGATGGGGGCCGCCACCAGATTAAACAATAGTGGCCGGCCCGCGGTTTCGCAAGCGATTCTGGCGGCGGCGGTGCTACTTGCGGCCCAGGGCCAGCACCTTGCCGTCGGCCGTCGAGACGTAGAGGCACCCCTGCGCGGCGGCCATGCCGTCCCAGACGAGGGGCGGCAGGTCGCGCTCGGCCCGTTTCTTTCCGTCGGCGGCGGCGTACGCCAGCAGGCGCCCGCGTGTCCCGGCCACGAAGACCGTGTCGCCCGCCAGGACCATGGCCCCGATGCCCTGCCCGCGGTCCGCTGCGCCGAAGATCTCGGCCGTCCACGTGGTGGAGCGGACCAGGCGATCGGTGCGGTTGCGGTCGCCCGGCTCGCCCTTCTTGGGCATGGCGCGGCTGTACCAGCGGTCGTCGAACGCCGCGATGCTCTCGGGCGTGAAGTCGCGGCGGAAGAGGCTGCGGCGGTCTTCGGTGCTCACGAAGAGGGCCCCGTCGCGGAAGGCCGCCAGCGGCCGCGGCTTCGCACCGATGGTGTCCGGTTCGCCGGGCTTCGGGCCCGATGCCAGGTAATCCATCCGCTGCCCGTAGGTCCAGACGCCTCGCGGCGCCATCACGCCCGCCCCGCCCGTCCGGCACCAGGCAAAGCCGCTCTGCGGGGCAACGGAGACCTCGCCGGAGGCCAGGTCGATCCGCCAGCGCGACATCGTGATGCAGTCGGGCGGCGCGCCCGCCGGGGCAAGCGGCGACGGCCGATACACGGGCGGAGGAGGCGGCGGCGGAGGCATGCCGGGCGCTGTCGGCCCCGGCTGCGTCGTCGCGCCGCCGGCCGCCGGAGGCGCCTCGGGCCGACGCACCTCGCCTACCAGCAGGTCAAAGCAGTCGAACTCCAACGCATTGCCCGCATAGTAGTTCTTGAACACCAGCGTCGTGATGGTCTTGACCCACTTGACCTTTCCGGTGGCCGGATCGAGGGCCAGGATGCGGATGCCGCCGTCGGCCAGCGGGTGCCGCCCGGCCGCAACGTACGCCGTGCCGCCGACCACCAGGACGCTGCCCGCTGCGGGCCACGGCGACTCAACCTGGCCGAAGGAGACGATGCGCTCGTCCTCCGGCGCCACGCGGAGGCGCCACGCGAGTTTGCCGTCCTCCGCGCGCAGGGCGTAAACGGTGCCGCTCCGCGTGCCCAGGAGGCACAGGCCCCCCGCGACGGTCGGCGGCGTGTCCACGCGGCCGTTGGCCGTGAAGTCCCACCGCACCTTGCCGGTCTTCGCATCCAGCGCGACCACGCGGTGCCCATCGGGCTGCGCCACCAGGACAAGCCCGGCAGCCGCAACCGGCGGCGTGACCGGGCCGCGCACGCCGGGGTTCTCTTTCCAGTCGGCCGCCAGCGCGACCGGGGGCCAGTCGCCGAGGTCGGCCGTCCAGAGAACCTCCAGGTCCGCCGGGACGGCCGCGGCCGTCGAAGCGCTTCGCCACAGGTCGGCCCGGTAGGAGGGCCACTCGGCGCCCGCGGCCGGGGCGCCCGCCGCCGCCCGCGCGGCCTGGCCATACGCCGGGCCGCGCTCGACCGTAAAGTCGGCGGGCACGGGCATTTTCGCCGCCGGCCCCGGCGGCGACTTCGCCGGCGCCAGGGCCGAGTAACTCTTGAGCATCGGGTAACACGTGCAGTGCTTCGGCGCGGTGTAGAGGAGGCCGTTGGCCGGGATGAACCCCGCATCCCGCCCGCAGGCGCCCTTGGTGATGCGGTTCGAGTCCGACTGGCCGGTGGCCATGTCGGTGAAACCCATCTCCGATCCCAGGAGGAACCGCGGCGTGGCCACGGGCGGAAAACAATGGTTCGACCCGGCGGCCCTGTAACTGGCCACCGTGCTGCCGGTGGCGGGGTCGAGCGCTTCCCACTGGCCATACCCGGGGGCTTGCGGCTGGCCGACGGGGGGCACTTCCGGCCGCACATACGCCAGGATCCACAGGCGCAAATCGGTCTGGAGGGCCCGGCCCTGCTGGTAGTGCGCGTGGCCGGGCTCGTAGAGGCGCTCCCAGACCTGCTTTCCGTCGCGGGCATCGAGCACGTGGATGCCGTTGCCCGGCCGGTCGTTCGTAAGGGTCGAGACCTCGCACACGAGGAGCCCGCGGTGGTAGGAGAGCCGCTGGGCCTTTGCGGCCCACGGGTAACCGGCCTGGCGCCAGGCGGGCTTTCCGGTGGCGAGGTCGAGTTTGACGACGGCCCGCGGGCCGCGCGCTGCATCGGCAGCCTCGTAGAAGTACACGCCGCCGTCGCCCGCCACCATGTCGGCCGGCTGGCGCGCTTCGTGCGACCACAGGAGTTTGCCGCCGGCCGCGTCCGCGGCGCGCACGCTCTCGGCATCGCACGCCACCAGCGTGCCGCCGGTGTACAGGATCTCCAGCGGCGTGCCGGCGTCGGCGTAGACCTCGAGGGGTTCGCCCGTGGCGGCGTCGAGGGCCTGGAGTTTGCCCTCGCTGACCACGTAGAGCCGGTCGGCCGTCGCGACCGGCAGGACGCTCCCCTTGACGGCCGACGCCGGAAAGCCCAGGCGCGAAGGCGTCGGGTCGAGTTTGCGGTCCCACAGGGGCAGGCCGTTGAACGCATCGCGGGCGATGACGCCGTGGTAGAAGAACCGCCCGCCGGCCGTGACGATGTTCGAGACCTCGTGCATCGGCCCCGCGACCCAGCGGATGCGCCGGGGCGGGCCGACCAGGGCGTCGCGCGAGGCGGCGTTGCCGTCCGGCCCGTGACGCGGATGGCCCCAGTCGTCCATCTCAGCGGGCCGGGGTTTCTGGATGCGCGTCCAGCCAGGGCCCCCAACCCGTCGGATGCAGGCCACGCCGCCGGGGCAAAGGACGCGCATAATCTCGCCCTGCGGCACGTTGATGCGCGCGGGGTCGCTGACGACCAGAAGATTCACGAGGTTCTCGGCGTACGGCAGGCGGTCGCCTGTGTACTGCTCGACCCACGCCTGGCCGTAGAGACCGCGCGAGCGGATGTGGCGGACGGCGGTCTCGGCCTTTGCGGCATCCGGCTCAAGACCGTGGACGAGGAACCGCCCGCCCGCCGCCAGTTCGGCCGCCAGCGTCCCGTCGCCCGCGCCCACCTGCACGCACAGGCCTCCGGACACGGCGGCCGCGGAGAGGATTTCACCGGCCAGGGCCTTTGCGTCCGCCGGCGCGGCCGCGGGTGCAAGCGCGGCAGGCAGGCATGACAGAAGCACACCCAGAACTAGAATGGTCGCAGTGCGCATGACGGCTCCTCGTATTGCTATGACGGCGCTACTTCAGCACCGTGCGCGGCAGGCAGGCTGTGGCCATGCCGCCCGACTTGGACGGAGCGCCCCCTCATGAGGCCGATTACACCACGCCCACAATTACTCTTGTACCGTCGGCCCGTTTAGGGTGGAATGCAGATTCTGCCGCCGCGTTAGGCTCGTGTCAAGCGGCAGTTGGACCGAACCAGTTCGAGGAGATGAGTCATGGCAAGCAGGTTGACGCGTCGTGATTTCTTCAAGGTGGGCGTCGCCGCGGGCGCGGGGGCGGCCCTGAGCCTGGCGCGGGGGCCGACTATCCTGGCCGCCGGCGCGGGCAACCAGAAACTCCGCTGCGCGGTCATCGGCTGCGGCGGGCGAGGCGGGTCGCACCTGGGCGCCGCCATGGGCGAGCACGTGGTCGCCCTGGCCGACATCGATGAAAAAACCCTGGCCGGGGCCATGAAAAGGTACTCCGACCCGAAGTACCTGGAGAAGTACAAACTGTCAGCCATCAACCCCGACGCCATCAAGACGTACTCCGACTTCCGCAAACTGTTCGACGAGATGGGCAAGAGCATCGACGCCGTCTTCGTGGCCACGCCTGACCACAACCACGCGGCCGCGGCCATGAGGGCCATCAAACTGGGCAAGCACGTCTATTGCGAAAAGCCCCTGACGCACGACATCTGGGAGGCCCGCGCCCTGGGCGAGGCCGCCAAGCAGCACAAGGTCCAGACCCAGATGGGCAACCAGGGACACTGCGGCGACGGGTACCGGCGGCTGGTGGAGTACGTCCGGGCCGGCGCCATCGGCACGATCAAGGAAATCCACACCTGGTGCGACAAGTCGATCTGCGCGTGCGGCGGCACGGACGGGCGGCCGCCCACGAAGCCCGTCCCGGCGGGCGTCCACTGGGAGGAGTGGATCGGCACCGCCCCGTTCCGCGAGTACCACGACAACCTGCATCCCGCCAAATGGCGCGGCTGGTGGGACTTCGGCTCGGGCCTCCTGGGCGACTGGGGCTGCCACATGGCCGACGGCGCCCACTGGGTCCTGGACTACCGCATGCCGACCAGCATCGAGGTCGTCAAGAGCGCCGAGGGCGGCACGGAGATGTTCCCGGCCATCAACACGATCAAGTACAACTTCCCCGCGGCGGCCAAGCAGC
>Ga0315274_10009658_pt1 | contig 13922 bp, 11 predicted proteins | sample YL17G02_20_MG_FD_203700 | JGI IMG/M metagenome (GOLD analysis project Ga0315274, IMG submission 203700) | Sediment microbial communities from Yellowstone Lake, YNP, Wyoming, USA - YL17G02_20 | ecosystem: Environmental > Aquatic > Freshwater > Lake > Sediment | place: USA: Wyoming | collected...
CTGCTGGATCTGCTCGCCGACAAGGCACAGCAGGTGGCGGATCAGATCAAGACCGAGGGCGGCGAGGCGATCGCGCTGGCGTGCAATGTGCTCGAGGTCGAGAGCGTTCGGGCTGCGCTCGAGGGAATCCTCAAGGCATACAGCCGGGTTGATGTGCTGATCAACGGCGCGGGGGGGAATAGGCCGGGGGCGACGGTGGCGCGCGACGGCGTTTTCACGGACCTGTCGGTGGAGGAGATCGAGAAGGTCTTCGCGCTGAACTACAAAGGGACGCTGCTGCCCAGCCAGGTGTTTTGCAGGCAGTTCGCGAAGCAGGGGCACGGGAACATCGTCAACACGTCGTCCATGAGCGCGATGCTGCCGCTGACGAACGTGGTGGGATACTCGAACGCGAAAGCAGCGGTGACGAACCTGACACGGTGGCTGGCGGTGCAAGTCAAGGTGGACTTTCCAAAGGCCGACATCCACGTGAACGAGATCGCGCCGGGCTTCCTCGATACGACCCAGAACCACCGGCTGCTGTTTGAGGAGGACGACAAGACACTGACGCCGCGGGGCCGCTCGATTATCGCCAACACGCCATTCGGGCGGTTCGGCGATCCGGCGGAACTGCTTGGGCCGATCATCCTGCTGATCTCAGACGCAGGGAGCTTCCTGCACGGGGTGACGATTCCGGTGGATGGGGGGTTCTCGATCTACTCTGGCGTGGGGCCGCTGGAGGAGAAGAGAGTGTGACGCAACGGCCGGCGGGCATGCGCCCTTCGACAAGCTCAGGGCGACATACCCGCCCTACAGAACGGCGACGACGAAAGGTTGGCGGACGTAGGAACGCCGGTTCTACAGACGGAGGGGAGAAGCGCAATGCGAATGGTTATCAGAGGTGGTAGGCTCATCACGCCCCTCGAGGTGATGGAGGGGGGCGATGTGCTGATCGAGGACGGGCGCATCGTCGCGGTTGGGCGAGGTCTGGGCTCGGCCGGTGCGGATGAGGCCATCAATGCGAACGGGCACATTGTCGCGCCGGGCTATGTGGATGTTCACATCCACGGCAGCGCGGGGCACGACACGATGGACGGAACGCGGGAGGCGATAGAGGGGATAGCGCGGTTTGTCGCGACTCATGGTGTCACGTCGTTCTGTCCGACTACGCTGACGCAGCCGGTGGACGCGATTATGGCCTCGGTGTGCGCGGTGTACGAGTGCATGGAGAACGGGATCGAGGGAGGCGCGCAGCCGCTCGGCGTGCACCTCGAGGGGCCGTGCATTGACGAGAAGATGAAGGGCGCGCAGCCGGAGAAGTTCATCACCACCGCCTCGGCGATGGCGTACCAGCAGCTCTTCGAGCTGGGCAACATCAGGCTCATCACCCTGGCGCCGGAGATCGCGGGGAACCGCGAGCTGATCGCTTTCGCTCGCAGCCAGGGCGCGGCCGTGGTCGTCGGTCACTCGTCGGCGAGCTATGAAGACCTGGTCGAGGCGGTCAAGCTCGGCGTCAACCACGCTACCCATACCTTCAACCAGATGGGAGGGCTGCACCACCGCGAGCCCGGCACGGTCGGAGGCGTCCTGCTGCTGGACGAGATCTACGCCGAGTTCATCGCCGACGGTGTCCACACCCACCCGGCGACCATAGACATGATCGTCCGTCTCAAGGGGCCAGAGAAGGCGGTCGCGATCACCGATGCGATCAGCGGCGCGGGCATGCCGGATGGCGAGTACGAGCTTGGCGGGCAGAAGATCACGGTGAAGGACGGCGAGGTGCGGCTTGATGACGGCAGGCTCGCGGGCAGCGCGCTGACTCTCGATCAGGCCGTCCGCAACATCGCGAAGTTCACGCGCGCGTCGCTGGCCGAGGCGATCCAGATGGCAACCCTTACTCCGGCTCGCTCCATCGGTGTCGCCAACCGCAAAGGCAGCCTGGAGCCGGGTAAGGACGCGGATGTCGTGATGCTAGATGAGGGGCTGAATGTGGTGAGCACGATGGTGGGGGGAGAGGTGGTGCACAAACTGTAGGGCGAGCATACCTATGCCCACCACCCGATCCCATGGGCAAGCAGGTTCAACTGCTGCACTCGGTGCACAGGTCGCGGCTGGAGGAAGTGCTGCGGACGGGAATCCGGGCCGTCTCGGTCTTCGACGACCTCGGCCTCGACATGCGTCGCGGCGTCGTCTTCTGCTGGCTCCGACAGGAGGACGACAAGATGAGCTCCGGCGGCCAGCGACCCGATCACGTCTACATTGAGGTGAGGGTGGATGAGGAGCGGTGCGTCGTCGCCGACATGGATTTGTTCAGCATAGCGCTGATGTACCTCCAGGGGCAGGGCGGGAAGCCGCAGAACCTGGAGGCATCACGGTTCGTCGCGGAAGCGTATCGGGCTAGCGCGGTCCCACTCTCGGAGTACAAGTCGGGGGTGTTCTTCACGCCGGAAGTCCTGGTGCGGGGCGACATCGCGCCCGAGTGCATCAAGCTGTTGGGACACAGCGGGTGAAGCGATGCACCGGGGCGGGGGCTGAGGGATGAGCGAGCTGGGCCAATCGCGCCGCTGGGGCGTGCTGGGGGCGGTGTTCCTCGTTTCGTTCACGGTGCTGGCTTTCCAGGTCAGCCTGACCCGCATCTTCTCTGTTGTGTTCAGCTACCACTTCGCGTTCCTGATCGTGTCGGGCGCGATCTGCGGGCTGGGGATGGGAGGGCTGGGGTGGTATCTGATCGGGGCGAGGGCGCGCGCCGGTCCGCGGGAGGTGGGCTGGCTAGTGCTGGCGTTGGCACTGTCAATCCCGGCGAGCGTCGCCGTCCTCTTCGCCGGCCCATCTCTGCTCAGCGCCAGCCTCTGGGCCGCCGCCATCCCGCTCCTGCCGTTCGCTTTCGCCGGGGCATTTCTGGCGGAGGTGTTCCGTCGGCGGGCCGCCGAAAGCGGTTATCTCTACCAGGCCGACCTCGCCGGCGCCTCGCTCGCCGCCATCGTTGTCATCCCTCTCATCTCGCTGACGGGCGCGCTCGACCTTTCGTTTCCGCTGGGCGCACTCGCCGGGCTCGCCGCTGCTGCCTACGCGGCGAGCCGGCGCGAGCGCCGTCTGCTCGGCATCTCGCTCGTCGGGGCCGCCGTGCTGCTAGCTTGCTGGCCGCTCAGCATGCGAGGCGAATGGCTGGGGGTGCGGCCGCTGCGGACCGAGTCCTCGCAGCCCAAGCTCATGCTGCGAGCGCTGGCCGACCCGAACATGGCGGCGCGCATCATTGATACCGACTGGTCGGCCTACGCTCGCACCGATCTGGTCAGGTACGACTTGCCGGAGGCGGGCGTGTACAGCCTCCAGATCTTCACCGATGGCGGGACGCCGTCATTGATGCTTCCCTTCACGGGCGACGTCGCGGAGGTCTCCCATCTCCGCGAGTGGCTGCCCTATCTTGCCTTCGATTCAGCGCCCAAGGGACGGCTGCTCTCCATCGGGCCTGGCGGGGGTATGGATTTGCTCTGGGGCGCGCTGGCCGGCTTCGAGCAGATGGAGGGGGTGGAGGTCAATGACGGGTGCGTGCGCATGATGGGCCGCTATCGCCGGCTGAACGGCGACCTGTACCACTACCCGGGCGTGCGCGTTATCGTCGGCGATGGCCGCAGCTTCGTGCGGCGGTCTGAGGGGAAGTACGATCTCATCGTATGCTCGCTCACGCAGACGGCGACCATGGGGAATGTGGGGCATTCGCTGGTCGAGTCCTACATCCATACCAAAGAAGCGTTTGGCGAGTACTTCGATCACCTGACATCGAACGGGCGTTACGCCCTGGTGACCGAAGCGGAGGATGTGCTGCTGAGGGGCGCGTTCACCGCGCTGGCGGCGATGGCGGAGCGGGGGATGACGCCGGCCGAGGGGTGCCGGCACATCATCGCGTTGTCCCTGCCGGAGGGCGAAGCGGGCGAGTCTCCCTATCGCTATCTGCTGTTATGGCACCGGTCGCCGGTGACGGAAGAGGACCTCGGGAAGGTGCAGGCCGCTATTGCGGCCGGACGCGCGAAGCCACTGCTGGTGCCGGGAGCTGAGGGGCATCCCATCCTCAGCGCGGTCGCCCGCGGCGATGTTGATCCTGACGAAGTCTTCCGGGCCGGCCTGGCGAGCGCCCGGCGGGTAGACCTGCGTCCGGCCACGGACGACCGGCCCTTCTTCCTCGACCTCTCGGTGGGCGTGCCGTCGGTGATCACGGCGCTGTTGCTCGTCAGCGTCGGCTGCGCCATCCTGTTCGCGGGTGCGATGATGCGAGGGCGCTCGCGCGGCAAGGGGGGCCTCGGGGGATGGCTGGCTTACTTCTCCGCGCTCGGGATCGGGTTCATGCTGGTGGAGATCCCTCTCATCCAGAAGGCGATCCTGTTCCTGGGCCATCCAACTGTGAGCTTTGCGGCGATTGTGTGCTACCTGCTCATCGGCGCCAGCCTCGGCAGCCGGCTGAGCCAACGATGGGCGCCGACCCGGTTGGGCAGTCGGGTGGCGGTTGCCGCGGCGGTGGTAGCGGTGCTCGGCGCGGGCTACGCCATCGGCCTCACGCCTCTGCTGGATCACTGTCTCACCTGGCCGCAGGCGGCGCGGCTGTTGCTGCTGGGAGTTCTGCTGGTCCCGCTGGGTGGCGCGCTCGGTGTTCCCTTCCCCAGCGGCCTGCGGCTGATGTCGGCCGAGCACGCGGCCGAGATTCCGTGGATGTGGGGGACGAACGGACTGCTGTCGGTGACCGGGAGCGCGCTGGCGGCGGGGGGCGCGAAGCTGGTGGGCTTCGATGGCTGCCTGCTGGGGGCGGCCGGTATCTACGCGGCGGTGGCGCTCGGCATGGCGCGGTTCGGCCGCTCGGCTGCAGCGGGGGCAAGCGCGAGGGCGCGCCATGGGAGGGTGCAATGACCTGGCAGCGCTATCTCGCGGTCCTTCTCGGCGCAGCAGGCGCACTCGTGGTCCTTCTTCGGGTGACCGGGGAAGAAGGGGCGGCCCTGCCCAAGGCTGCGATGCTGGGGCAGATCGCGACTGTGGGGCGGCTCTTGGATGAGGGCGTGAGTGTGGAGGCACGGGATCCGGTGCGCTTCGGGTGGACCGCGCTCACCGCGGCGGCGTTTGCGGGAGAGGCCGAGACGGTGGAGGCGCTGCTGGCGGCCGGGGCCGATGTGAATGCGGCCGCCGACGCGGGCCTGCGGTGGACGCCTCTGCACGAGGCGGCGTTCGCCGGGCACACGCGGGTGATGGAGGCACTGCTGCGAGCAGGCGCTGACCGCGAGGCGGGCGATGTCGGCGGGCGGACGCCGCTTCATGCCGCCGTGATGGCAAACCAGATCGGCGCGGCGCGCGCGCTGCTGTCGGCTGGCGCCGATCCCCGGGCGTTGGACGAGGGAGGGCGCACGCCTCTCGACTATGCGGAACTGCAAGGGAAGGGGCAGCTCGCGGAGCTACTGCGGGGCGATGAGGGGCAAGGGCAGAGAGGGAGGCCGTAGCCACCGCGGAAGACTGGAGCCCACACCCGGATTCGAACCGGGGACCTCATCCTTACCAAGGATGCGCTCTGCCACCTGAGCTATGTGGGCCCGTATGTGGGCGGGGGAGGAGTCGAACCTCCGTAGGCATTCGCCGACAGATTTACAGTCTGTTCCCTTTAGCCACTCGGGCACCCGCCCCTGACACAAACACAGCCGCGAGCCCGGCCCGCGACCAACGCGATGGTAACACGGGCATATGGCGGCGTCAAGGTTCCCCCGTACGCACGTTCACCATTCCCAGCGCTTCAGCACGATGCCTCGTTTCCCGACCTCCACGTCACCCAGCCAACAGCCGAGGGCGGCGCCGGCGAGCACGTCGTCCCAGTCATGCGCTTTCTCCTTCACGCGCGACCAGGCGATGCGGGCGGCGATGGCATACCAGAGCCACTTCTGCTTCGGGTGGTACTCGCTCGCCACCCGAGCTAGGGCGAACGAAGTGGTGGCGTGACCGCTGGGGAAGGCGTATCCGCTGCCGACCGGCCGCTCGTCCTTGAAGGAGCGCTTAAGGGCCTCGACTGAGATGGTGGCGACGACGGCCGTGTCGAGGGCGGCCCGCAGTTCAGGCGGGCGCGGGGGAGGCGACGGAGCGGCCGGCTCGTACATGGCCACGGTTGAGGCGGCCATGGCAAGCGCAATAACCAGCCCGGTCACGGTCTATTCCTCGGGAGCGGCCGCGCCTTCACCTGCAGCCGGCCGACCTCGGCCCAGCCCGTGTAGACCTCAGTGTAAGGCGGGCCGACAGCGATCGTCACACGATACTCCCCAGCGGGCGCGTTCGACGGCACCACCGCCTGGCCTCGCTGCTCATGCGCGGCACTTGAGGAGATCATCGGCAGCTCCCACTGACCGTAAAGCAATGGGAAGCCCTGGACGAACCGCCCCTTTGGCAGCAGCTTCCGCTCGAACACCTCCGGCGCCATGCTCGCGGGCTGGAGACGAAGGCCGAACTGCACCGGCCTGAGCATGCCGCCCGCCTCCCACACCGTGCGGAATCCGGCAAGCGCGCCGGCCTCGGCCTGCGTCTGCTCCCATTCAAAGTCCAGCAGTCGGATGCCGAGGGCGAAGTCGGCGAGCCCGGCGCCCGGAACGCCCTGAGGCGCGGTGATCGGCACTCCCGGCGCGAGCGCGACCAGATCCTCGCTCAGCGAGACGAAGTAGGGCGGGCCGGGTGCCCGCATCGCCCGCGGTGGGTGCAGGCAGTAGACCGGTCGCCGATTTGCGTAGTGCTTTGCCAGCAGGTAGGTGAAGAGAGCGGTCTGGTCGTGAACCTCGAGGGTCACTTGGCCGGCCGCCTCCCACGCGGCCTTCGCAGCCGATCGCAGCTCAGGGTCCTGGATCAAGTCAACGTACCACCGGTCGGTCATGCGGACGGAGCGAAGGAGCGTGATGTCTTTCCGCAGACCTTCGACATTCTGAAGATAGAGCGTGGCGAAGCTGGGGACATCGAAGTCAGAGACGAAGATTGCGTTTGGCTCCATCTGGGAGAGGACTGCCACCCAGCGATCGCGGTGGCCCCAGATGCCGCTCAGATCGGACCGCGCCCAGTTGGCGGCGATAAGGGCGAGACAGATCGCGCCGCCGACGACAGCGGGAACGAGCCTGCGCGTCCACCCTTGCCTTAGCAGGCCGGCGAGGCGCGCGAGGCCCACTGCGCCGCATAGAGCAAGCACCTGCCCGAGCGGCTGGAAGAACACCTTGAGATCGGAGGTTTCGCCCCACTGGAGCACCCAGAAGCAGAGCAGCGCGGTGCCGCCCGCCAATGACCAGGCGAGTATCGGTTGCTGCTTGACCCAACGCCACCAGCCCCAGCCGATGAGCGGCAGGCCGACGAGCGCGAGCAGCCAGGCAGTCGGCGCGGAGGCCGAGAGCATGTCGGGAGTGAGCTTCACCGCCTGCTCGAGCATCTTGTTGAGGTCGTGGGAGAGCGCGAAGTGGGTGTACTGGGTGGCGAGCACGTGATCTAGGAAACGCTGAAGGGTGCTTGGATCCGTCCAGTTGAGAGGCGGCCGGGCGGCCGCTCTGATCGGGAGGTAGGCATAAAAGAGGAAGGGCGCGAGGAATGCGGCCACCCCGAAGAGGTACAGCCGCAGCCGCCGAGGCTTCGTCAGGGCGGCGGCCGCGACCAGCGCGGGGGCGATTGCCAGCATGGCAGTGCGATGGTGCATGGAGACGAAGCCGCAGGCGAGAGCAAGCCAGATGGCGGCTCGGGCTGGTCTGTTCCGGTCCCAGCGCATCAGGGCCACCAGCGACAGCGCTGTGAGCAAGGCGGTGAGACCATAGACCTCGGCTCTCACCGCCTGGCTCCAGGTCGGGAACCAGAGGCCGAAAGCGAGTCCGGCCAAGGCGGCAGCCGCAAGGTTTCCCGCCAACCCGACGGCCAGAGCTGTGATGATGCCGCCCGCCGCGGCCGCGCACACCGCGGAGAGCATTGCGACGCGGTAGGCGCTGGTGCCGCCCAGCGGCAGGAGGTCGAACAGGCGGCCGAGCAGGACCCAGAGCGGGTAGCCGGTCGGGTGCGCGATCCCGAGGACATGGACGGCCGCTACGAGCTCGCCGCTGTCCTGGTCAACGACGGTCGGGATGATGGTGGCGTGGTAGATGGCGAGCAGGATGACAGCCACCGCCGCCGCGGTGACGACTGCCGCTCGGCGGGAGGGCGGAGGCGGCGCGGGCGTCGGCGTTGGTTGTGGGGGTGGATGCTTGCGGCGCGGCATGGTAGGGGAGAGCTTCGTTGGGGGTCGGCCTAGGTCCTACCATTCTGGGCAGTGGAGCCGGCGACAGGATTCGAACCCGTGACCAGCTGATTACAAATCAGCTGCTCTACCAACTGAGCTACGCCGGCATCCTATGTTCGGCAGGAGCTTGCTCCTGCCATACCACGAAAACGACCCTACACAACAACCACAATTGTAGGGCTGGCATTCCCATGCCAGCCGCGCCGAAGGCGGGCAAGCCGGCGGCGGGCGTAGAAACGCCCGCCCTACAAGACCGTTGACCGACTGAGCGAAAGTCGGCGGGTCGCCCTGCGGGCTGCGATCTGTCCGATTCTAGCATCTTGGGGCGATGCTGTCAGCAGCAAGAAAAGGGCGCGAAACAGGCTAAAAAAGGGGCGGGACGTGGCGGCCGGAATTCGTTGGGCAAGGAGCTTGTTTACCCTGAGCAAAGCCGAAGGGCCTCCTGCCACTTCCGGATATGGGCAGGACACGCAGGTCCTGCCCTACGAACTGGCCTAGGGTTGAGACTTTTGTATGGAGGCGATGCGCCTCCAGAGAAAGACCTGTGGCGGCCGCGGCGATAGCCAGCAAGAACGATAAGGCAAAACGTCGGTACGCGCGCGGGGAAAGGATGAGCATGATGGATCAGGGCTCCGATGGCAGTGGTGGGTAGGACACAAACACAACCTGTCGCGCCAACTCAAACGCCCGCGGAAGATGGTTCAGGCGTGAATTCTGGTGCGGGCACGATGTGCGGTCAGCGGCCATCCAGCTTGTAGAAGGGTTGCTCCGCAAGGAAAGGACGACACTGGTCCTGCAGGAACCCGGGCAGGAATTCCGCAGCCCAGGCCTGATCACCAGGGTTATTGGACCAAAAGGAGAGACTATCAATCAAGGCGGCTAGGTGGAAGGCTCCGACGTGCGTGAAGAAGGCCGGCGGAAGCTCCCGGACTTCCTGATAGGCATTCAGGAAGTCCGGGCGAAGATCGGGAGCGAAGTAAGAGAGGGTCCATGCCAAATCAAACAGATAATACCCGAATCCGCAACTGCCGAAATCGATGGGGACCAAATTCCCGTTGCGGTCCAGAATGACGTTGCTGGGATGCACATCCGCATGGATGAGGCTCCAGCTCTTCGCGTCCTGCCCCAGTTCACTCATGATGCGGCAGATTCGGTCTACTACCGCGCCAAGCACCGCATACGCCTCCGCGGAAACCACAGAAGTGTGCTCCGGTGCCAGCGATGCCAGCGCCTTTAGCGCCCGCGCGTCATCGTAGCTTGGACGGAGGAAACCGCTGGGAAGGCACCAACTACTCGCATGGGCATGCAACTGTGCCATGAGCCGGCCCTCAAGGGCCGCCAGTTCCGCATTGCTGGAACTCGGCCTTTCCCCCTCGATCCATTCCAGAAGGGAACACACCACCGGCTTCGCGTTCGTGCGATCAAGATACACAACCACAGTACCGGTACCGTCGGACATACGAAGCGGTCGTTGGACTAAGAGGTTACCCTCTTCTCGCAGGGCGGAAAGCCAGAGCAGTTCCGACTCGATCACATCCCGCTTATACCAGATGCTCTGACGGATCTGAAGCAATGGAGTGTGGAGCCTGAGCAGATAAGAACCGGGGTGGCCAGGCCGGGTCACGCGATAGGTACACGTGTCACTGTGCCCAATAAATGCAAGCGATCCATCACTCAAGCAAAACGCATCTTTTGCCGCTTGCGCCGCGGGCAAAAAAGCCTCGCCTTCCAAACCGGGTGGCGCGGCGTGATCCGACTCTGTCATGGAACTCATCCCTCTCGGCTGTCGTTCGTGGAAATTCGCGACGCGGGCAGCAATCTGCCCGATTCTAGCATCTTGCGGCGGGGCTGTCAGCATCGGTTCATGCCTATATGACGCACAGAAGCGTGAGTACAATGTCATAGTCGCCCACGCGTAGGCCGCAGAACGCCATCAGGTGAATCATGGCCAGATTGCGTACGCCGGTGGGTCGACTCAGATGTCCCCCCGAGAAACGCTATCCGGGCGTTCTGGGGTACTTGCTTCCGTCCGGGGTGGCCAATACCCTGGGGGCCGTGAGCGCACTCTGGCGACCGGATGAGTTTCTGGACAGCGCGGGACGGGACTGGGCGGGCACGCAGTGACGTGCCCGCCCTACAATGGACACTCCTTCGTCCTCCCCTCAAACCACTCGTAAAACTCCTGATTCGGCACGTCCTCGGAGCCGAGGAGGAGGGGGGAGTAGGAATGCCCGGAGACGTAGGCGAGGTGGGACTCGAGCGCGTTCTGGTCGGTCAGCTTGTCTATCTCCAGCAGGTGCCTTAGCGACGAGTCAGGCACACGATCCTTGTCTTCCGGCGGCACCGCGCAGAGCCAGACCATCCGGTGGACATCATCTCGCGTTAGCCCGAGCTTCGGGTAATCGCCCTCGATGTGCCTGGCCAGTTCGTTGTCCTGATCGCCGTAGTCCACAACGAACTTCTCCAGCGTGTCCACCGCGTCCGCCAGGAAGACACCCAAAGCAACCGATAGGTTATAGATCTTGCCGGCGGCGATGATGGCGGCGTCGTCCGAGGCCCCGCCCCCCAGGCGGTCGCGAATGTAGATGTAGCGAATGCGGTCTCCCCGCTTGTCCGGCCCTGGATCATCCACGATCAGGCCTTCTCGCCGGAAGGACTCGACTCGGTCGGCGTGCGCGCCCTGTGAGAGCTGGTCGCCATCGAGACCCATCGCGTGCATGACCTCGCAGTCAACGAAGTAGAGCCGGCCCCCGCCGATGCGCATGCCTGTGCGCTGCTCCACCTCAAGCCTGACGTCGGAATCGTCGCGCAGTCCGCCGAGATAGAGGCCACGCAGCACATCCTCGGCGTCGACCTCGATGTGCCTCAGCAGCCCGCACCCGATCAGCCCCTCGCCATCATCGTTCACGAGCGTGCGCCGAGCGTCGCCGCTCATCGCGTGGTCGGCCCAGTCGCACACCTCGTCAATGAGCCTCTGGCGCTGTTCGGCGACGACGTCCGGGTTACGCCCGAGCGCGGTGACGATGTCATCCAGCTCGGTGTTGGGGAAGCGCCGGCCGGCGAAGGCGCCGTGTCCCATCTGCGCGTGCCCCTCGCAGGATTGCATCAGGATGTTCTCCGCCGCCTCCTCAGTGGTGCGCAGGCGCATGGTGTAGAGCATCCGCTGGAAATCCTCGCGGATCAGCTCGAATGGCGAGACGTGGGGACGCTGGTGCTGCCGCGCCTTCCCGCGCCTCGTCCTGTTCTCGTGATGATGGCGATGGTGACCGTGTTTGCGGGGCATGGTGTGTCTCCGTTGGGCAGGAGCTTGGCTCCTGCCATTCCGTCAGGGGAGGTTTACCACGAAACGGGGGAGGAGAACACGGCAGCAGGGCATGTGGGGGCGAGGCCGCGGCTCGCCCTTAGGTCCGAGCAACCACAAGAAGAACGCCCTCGGCAGGACGCGAAGGTCCTGCCCTACGAGCTAGAATCTGGAAGCGTCGTCGGCACCCGCAATGAACACCCGATAGTGGTCGTATTCGACACCGCGGCGCTTCGACTCGAACGCGACTTTGAAGCTCCGCTCTTGGCCCGCAGGCAGTGTGTCACTGCTGCAGTCTGTGCTGGTATCAACGAGCCGGCCTGTGGCGTCGTAGTAGTCTACCTGGATGGTGATCATGTCCCAAGGCGTTTCGCTCATGTTCTTCATGGTGCCGATGACACAGCGTCCGTCTTCCTCATTCTGGCCGGCGGTGTGGCTCGTGATCTTGATGGCGTCGGGATGCTTCCAGTACTTCTGCTCGCGGAACATGATGCGGTCGCCGAAAACCATGAAGCCCAGCCAGATGACCATGAGCGGGACGACCCATACTAATGCCCGCTTGGCCGCATACCTTCGGTTGACCCATTCCCGGCAGTGCGGGCACTTGCGGCTATCAAGCGCGATCTCCTGCTTGCAGTAGGGGCAGGTCCTTGTCTCCATCGGATGCGTCCCCCTTTCGGCCATCAGTTCGTGGGGCAGGAGCTTATCTCCTGCCCCATTGGCGGGCATTGGTATGCCCGCCATACGCCTACCCCTTCATCCCGCTCAACGCAATCCCCCGGACGAAGTAGCGCTGCCCGATGAGGAAGACGATGAGTACGGGGATCATGACGATGACCGAGGCGGCCATGAGCAGGTGATACTCGGTGGTGTACGAGTCCTGGAAATGCGCCAGGCCGATGGGGAGGGTCTTGAGGGCGAGCCGGTCCACCACCATCAGCGGCCAGAGGAAGTCGTTCCACGAGTGCAGGAAGACGAAGGTCGTGAGGGTGGCAAGCGCCGGCTTGGAGAGGGGGAGGATGATGTGCCGGTAGACCCCGAAGGGCGAGGCGCCGTCAATGATCGCCGCGTCCTCAAGCTCTCGCGGGATCGTCATGAAGAACTGCCTGAGCAGGAAGGTGCCATAGGCCGAGAACATCGGCGGGAAGATGAGCGCGGCATAGGTGTTCGTCAGGCGAAGATTGCTGAGCAGCGCGTACACCGGAAGCATGATGACGATCGCCGGCACCATGAGAGTGGTGAGATAGCCCAGGAAGATGGCGTCCCGTCCGGGGAAGCGCAGCCGAGAGAAGGCGAACGCTGCGAGAGAGCTGGTGAAGACCGTTCCAAGCGTGATGCAGATCGTCACCAAGATCGAGTTCGTGTAGAAGACCAGGAAGCCATCCGCCTGCCGCACGAGGCCGAAGAAGGCGTCACGCACGCGCACGCCCTGGGCGCGCCAGGCCGCGGCGTAGTTCTCCCAGTGGAGGCGAGTGACGCGCACCTCCTGGAGCTGCCCTTCAGGCACGACCAGTTGCTCGCCGGCGCGCGATGATGGCGAGAGCACGCGCACGTGCACGCCCTCGGGGGAATAGCGGAGGATACCGACGCGAAGCGGTCGAGGCGAGGACGCCTCTCCCACAAGCGCGACCCTGCAGGTCTGTCCGGCAACCTCAACCGTCGCCGGTTCGCTGGGGATCCACCTTGGCGGGAACTCGACCGCGTAGGCGGGGGCCTTGAGCGAGGTGGAGATCATCCAGGCGAAGGGGACGAGCATGGTCAGGCCAACAGCGGTCAGCGCCACATAGGCGATGGCGTTGAGCACGCTCGAGGAGCCACAAGCGCGTGAACGACTCTCGACTTTCGACTTTCGATTCTCGAGTGTCACTGGTAATGCACCAGTCGCTGGCCGTAGCGCCAGTTGATGAGCGTGAACGAGAAGACGAGGGCGAACAGCACCGCGGCGATGGCGGCGGCGTAGCCAAGCTGATGCCAGGCAAGCGCGTAGTTGTAGATGTAGAGCATGAGGGTGGTGGTGGCGCCGGCCGGGCCGCCACCCGTCATCAGGAATGCCGCGGTGAACAGGAAGCTCCCTTGGAGCCCAGCAATCACGCTCATGGTGACCACGAAGAAGGTGGTGGGGGACAGCAGCGGCCAGGTGATATGGCGCAGCCGCGCCCAGGCACCCGCTCCGTCGAGGTCGGCCGCCTCATAGAGCTCCTGGGGGATGCCCTGAAGCCCGGCGAGGTAGAGCACGCAGTTGTAGCCGCCCACGCCGAGCCACAGCACCATGATGATGAAGGCAGGCTTCGCCCACAGCATCGAGCCGAGCCAGTCGGGCGGATTGGCGACGCCGACGCTCATCAGCGCGCTGTTGAGCAGCCCGACCTCATTGGGCTGCTGGTG
>Ga0315274_10009659_pt1 | contig 13922 bp, 7 predicted proteins | sample YL17G02_20_MG_FD_203700 | JGI IMG/M metagenome (GOLD analysis project Ga0315274, IMG submission 203700) | Sediment microbial communities from Yellowstone Lake, YNP, Wyoming, USA - YL17G02_20 | ecosystem: Environmental > Aquatic > Freshwater > Lake > Sediment | place: USA: Wyoming | collected...
GATGGCGCATGTCCGCGCCGATGCCATTCCTCTCGTTACCCCTACCCTGGCCCTTCCCGAAGTCTCCGCCGTCATTGCCAGGACAACTGGCGACTCGGACATCGCACGGCAATTCGCCGAACAACTCAGGATCCTGCCGGGCCTGATCCTGGTCCCGCTGGATGAGACGCTGGCCATCCAAGCCGCCCAGGTTGCCGCTGAGCAGCGCTTGCGAGGGAGTGATGCCGTCTATGGGGCCGTTTGCCTTCGCTTCGGTTCTGCTCTCATCACGCTCGATCGTGAGCAGCTTGAGCGTCTCAAACCCATCCTGCGCACGCGCACACCCAGGCAAGCCCTGGATGACCTGGGGAGGCGAGCCTAGACCCACCGGCCTTCTCCCCAGCATCGCTCTCCGGAGCCATCGCTCTGCGGGCTCCGCCCAGACTGACCTCCCCACCGCTCTTTGTACCAGGCCACATCTTGGTCCGAATGCCGCCGCAGCTGCGGTGAGCGAAGATCCCAAGTCGAGCAAAGACGCGCCCTTGGCTATTCGGTCATGCACGGTCGCGGTCGGAGCTCCTTGACTTCGGGGCGACAAGGAGGTAGCTTGTTTCCTGAATGGTGTACACGCGTTATTGTCTGTTGCCTGGCCCCAGAAAAGGGTCAAGGGTCTCGGTCCGTCAGTCAACCTAGAATCAGAAGACCCTCATACGGATTCCGGCGAAAGCCAAGCGAGGCTCAGGATTGCCGACGCCGGGTCCTGCTCTATCCCCATGCGTGGGTTCAACTCCCACCGTCGCCTGTGGTGCCCGGATCATCGATTGAAAGCGTGCAAGCGTCTCCGGATTTCGCGGAGACCCTTCTTCGTGATCCTGGATTCCGAACAGGGGCATTGGAATGAAGGACGGTCGATGGCCTCCACCCTTGGCGGCCTCGAATGTGGGATGCTCTCAAACAGAATCGGGTGGAACCCGCTTGAGATTTCCGATCGTCGCTGCATGGTTGAGCAACACTCCAGTGCGTGGGTACCCCGGCCCGCCGGCTGGAGGCCAAGGCGGGCAAGTCCCGCCGTCACTCCCCTGAGAACGTCATTGAGGGAGTAAGGCTTCGGCCTCGGATGGCCGGCGCTGATCTACCTTGCCTCCCATCCAAAGGCAGGATAGACTCCGTGTTTCGCTAACGAGGGTGCCGGTATGTCAGTAACTCCCACGCCACCTAGGGATCGACGGCGACTCATTGCCGTCGTTGGCTGCGCCATTGTCGGTGCGTGCTTGTGCATTGCAGCTGCTGTAGCCGCCTTCTACTTCTTCCGCGGCCGCCTGGGGCGAGGCGCGCAACCGACCATTGAATACATCCTCGACGCCTCGCCCCGCATGAGCAACTCGTCCTCCGGCGGCGATACCAGGATCGGCATCGCACGCGGCGTCCTGGCCGAGATCGTCCGGACGGCTGATCCGCGCCTCACAGCCGGGCTGCGCGTGTTCGGCACGGGCGCGCTGTCAGGAGTCTGCCAGGACACCGACCTGGTCGTCCCTCTGGCACTCTCCAACCAGGTCAGGATCGAGAAAGGCCTGGGCGGCGTAGCATCCGGACCCAAGTCGGATTCGCCTTTGGCTCAGGCGATGATCGCGGCGATCCGCGATGTGGCGGCGACCAGAGGCCCGCACTCGATCGTGGTCGTCACCGGCGGCGCGGACAGCTGCAATCCCGAATCCGGCGAGTTGATCCGCCGGGAGGCGGAGCGAGCCGGCGTGGAACTGAAAGTCTTCGTTGTCGGCTTCGATCTCACCCCAGAAGAGGCCGAGGCGGTCAGGGCTATGGTAGCCATGATCCCCGGAGCCACCTACCAGGACGCGCCGGAACCAACGGCCCTGCGCCGCGCCCTGACTGATATCCAAACCGATGTCAATCTCCAGGCCGCTGACGACTCCACGGGCTCGCCCACGCCGGCGCTCGCAGCCACGGCATGCGACCACCCCTATCTGCCACTGCGGAGTGGGTCGAGCTGGTCCTATGCCACGCCGGAAGGCACAATGACATGGAGCGTCGCCAGCGCCACGGGGTCAACTGATTCAGCCGAAGCGGCGATGGGCATCTCCATCCCTGAAGTGAGCCTGACCGTGCACTGGACCTGCGGCTCAGAAGGGATCGTCTCGTACGACTTCGGGACCCTCAGCGTCGCCAGTGTGGGGGATTTCGCCAGCATGGAGGTCGTCGACAGCTCCGGGGCCTTTCTGCCCGCCGCTGACCTGCTTGTGCCAGGCTACTCTTGGCCGAATGCCTACACCCTCGTGATGCATGTCTCCCAAGAGGGATTCACCGCGGACCTCGCAACGGCAGTTTCCGGGACATGGACGGCCGCTGGCATCGAGACCGTCACCGTCCCGGCAGGGACCTTTGAGGCTCTGCGGGTCGACGGAACAGAAACCATCTCCACAACCGGATTCATGGGGGAAGTCATGAACGTCACGGTGAGCATGACCTATTGGTATGCCAAGGGCGTTGGCGTCGTGCGCTACACGTCCTCAACCAGTGAGGGGTCGAGTTCCGGGGGGGAACTCACGTCGTACGCGGTCCCCTAGCGGAGGCGCATGCCGGCACGCGTGGTGCCGCTCACGCTCATCCAGGGCCGGGTACTCCCGGCCCTGGTCATTCCTACTTCGGGTGAGTGAAGCGGAGGTTGTCAAACCCAATGACCAGCTTTCCCGGTTCCAGGAGGCCGGCCATCAGGGCGAAAGTCCCTGTTGCCGGGGATGGATCTACGGCCTCGGCCACGTCCCTGCCATCCACGGCGAATCGGATGGCCGATCCCTGGCAGGTCAGCTGCAGGCTGTGCGAATCCCCTTCCGCGTTCTGCGCGCCTGGCACCGGGGTCCACTCCACCCATCGATCCTCGACGCCATCGGTCAACTTCCACAGCGAGACCTGTCCATCACCGCGCCAGGCCGCGGCGACGAAGTTGGCCTGATCCTGCCAGCGGCAAACCACAGCCATCTCGCTCAGCAGCGGGCCCTGTATGCGCTGGGCCTGAACCTCGATCTGCAGATCCTGCTCTTCGAGCCCTACGTACGGCGAGAACCATTCCCGTCCACCCGCCAGCGATGTGATCTGAAGGGCGCCGTCGGCGTACTCAACCCGCCCATCGGCTTTCTGCGTGAGGCCGAATCCGCTGGCCGGATCGGAGAAGTCGTCGGTCAGCGGCAGCACCTCAGCCGTTGGGGAGGCGACGACGATGGCAGTGGGCGAAAGCTCAACCGCAACGGTGGGGGTGGCCGAAGTAAGGATCGCGGCCAAACCGCCACCGAAGACGCCCAACCCAAGCATGCAGAGCAGGACCGTTGCCGCTCCGATGCCCAGCAGGAGCACGCGTGAGACCCTGCGTCCGGTTCGCACCTGGGGTGCCGGCCCGACTTGAGGAACAAGAGTAGCCGAGGGGATTGCCGTGAAAGCCTGGCGGAGGCGGCGAGCGAACTCCCCGGGCGTCGCCGGACGTTCCCGCGGGTCTTTCGCCATCCCGGCGGAGAGGACGGCGTCCACGGCCGGCGGCAGGTTGGGTTGGAGGGCCCGGGCGGATGGGACCGGGTCATGCATGTGCCGGACCATCATCCCCAGCGCCGTCTCAGCCTGGAAAGGTTTGCTGCCTGTGAGCATCTCGAACGCCGTGACCGCGAGCGAGTAAACGTCGGACGCAGCATCGGCGCACCCGCCGCGCCCCTGCTCGGGGGATGCGTAGGCGGCGCTTCCGCCTTGGGCCGACCCCTCCAGGTCGAGCGCGACCGCGGCGATCCCGAAGTCTCCCAAGTAGACGTTGCCAGATTCATCCAGCAGCAGGTTGCTTGGCTTGACATCACGGTGGATGATGCCGCTCTGGTGAGCCGCATCCAGGGCGCTGGCGACGTCGTCGATCCACCGCACGGCTGTGTCGATTTCGATGGGGCCCGCTCTTATGCGGTCGGCCACGGTTCCGCCGGTGAGGAAGCGGAAGACCAGGTACTGAGTCCCCTGGTAATCGCCGTAGTCGTAGAGCGGGACGACGTGGGGATGTTCCAGTTGGGCCACCGTGGCTGCCTCACGGCGGAAGGCGGCCAGCCTCGCAGGATCGGTGGTGCCGCGATCCAGGACCTTCACGGCAACCGTCCGGTGCGTGGCGAGCTGCTCGGCGCGGTAGACCCGACCCATACCCCCGCGGCCGACCATGCTCTGCAGACGGTAGCCAGGGAAATCGAAGGATATGGTCTCGGTCATCGCCTTGGGAAAAGGCACACGGCCAGGCCGGCGCGAGCGCTCATTCTGTTCCCTTCATTGAATCCGTATCCGGCTGACGGTGTCGGCGGACTCGTCGGCGGTCCAGATATCCAGGCAACCCTTGCCGCATGAGAGGGATTGCAGCGCGATGGGAGTACCCACCACGGTGATGGTCTGGGTGACCTTCGCCCCGGTCGGGCTGATGCGAAGGACTTTGCCTGCCTTCGGCGCGGCCGCCCACAGGGACTCGCCATCGAAGATCAGGGCAGATGGATCGGCACGCGTGTCAATCACTTCGCCGACAACACCGCTCTCTGGATCGACCTGGATGACCTGCCCCAGATCGCCCAGGGCAACCCACAGCGAGCGACCATCGAAGACTAGAGCCAGCGGTTGACCTTTCACGTCAATGGTTTCCGCTACGTGCGACGTGACGGGGTTCATCCGCACCAGCGACTTGCCTTCCTTGTTGGCAATCCACAACGAGGAACCATCGAATGCCAGCGCCAATGGCCCCTCGCCGACCGCCGTATCCGTCTCGACCTGACCATCAGGGGCAATCTTGGTGACCGTGCCGGCAATGGCGTTGGCCGTCCACAAGAACGAGTCGGCCCAGAGCAAAGCGGAAGGGACGTGGGGCAGCGCGTAGCTTGCCACGACCTGGCCCGTGTCCGGATCCAACCTGGACAGGCTCTGCTTGAGCGAACTCGCGGCCCACAGGTGCTGGCCATCGAAAGCGAGGGCGACGGGCAGCTCGTCCACGCTGTACGTTCCGACGCTCTCTCCGCAACTGTCCCGCGAGGCCCCGCAGCCGGACGCGGCTAGCTTCATCACGCTGTTGCCAAAGAAGTTGGCCACCCACAATGACTGCCCGGAAAGCAACAGAGCGCGCGGCGAGTCGCCCACGGGGTATGAGGAGACTTGCGGGCCGAAGAGGGCATCACGCCCCAGGTAGAGACCACCTGCAACCAGGCCCCCAACCACCAGCAAACCGAGCACGCCCGTCGCCAGGATGACCGGCAGTTTCCATGATGGCCGAGCGCGACGCACGGCCGCAACCGGGGCTGCTTCCGGCGCGGCCGGGCCGATGATCGTTCGGCTGGGCGTCGAAGCCGAGGCCGCGGCCCCGGCCCTGGTTGTCCCCTGGGTGGTAGCTCGGCGCTCGCCGGCGGGTGCGGACATCGCCTGGCGCACGTCGGAGATCAAGTCCGTCGCCCGCTCCGGCCGCGCCTCCCGATCCTTGGCCAGCCCAGTCTCCAACACGTCCTCGACAGCCGTCGAAAGGTCGGGCGCGTACTGGCGGATCGGGACGGGTGCCTCGCTGATGTGTTTGGTGATGAACCCCCAGGCGTCGTCGGCATCGAAGGGAAGATGGCCAGACAGGGCCTGGTAGATCAAGATGGTAAAGGAGTAGACATCGCTGCGCCGGTCCAGCTTGTCGCCGCGGGCCTGCTCGGGGGACATATACGCAGGTGAACCGAGCACGCTGCCCGTGGCTGTCAGATCTCGCGTTCCCCCGACGCTCTTCGCCAGTCCGAAGTCGGCCAAATAGGCATTGCCCGACTCGTCAAGCAGGACGTTTCCGGGCTTGAGGTCACGGTGAACGATGCCTTGATCGTGGGCGAAATCAAGCGCCCGCGCGATCTGTTCCAGCACGCGAATCGCCTCGCCCCGGCCAAAGGTCGACCGCTTCAGTCGATTCTGGAGTGTTCCCCCGGTCATGAAGCGCATCACAATGTAGGGGTTGCCGTCCACGTCGCCGAAGTCGTAGACGGGGAGGATATGGGGATGCTCTAACCGCGTGATCATGTCCAGCTCGCGACGGAAACGATCTCGCGCGTCGGCGAATTCGGAGAAGGCCGCGCTCAGGACTTTGATGACAACGGTGCGCGGGATCGAAGGCTGCTCGGCCGTGTAGACAGCCCCCATCCCGCCTTCGCCGATCTTCTGAATGATCCGATACTGCCCGAGGATCTGGCCCGGAGCAAGGTCCATAGTTGGGCGCCCGCGACAGCCGGCTAGTATAGCCTATGCCCTCGGCCGGATCGCCCGCGGCGGCGCCCAGGACAGTCGGACAGCAGCTTGGGCTTGACAGATGGCTGAAGGCTGATGACTGATGACGGCGACATGCCATCCGGATAGTTATGCTACAATTCGTGGGCCTTCCACAGGAGCCGGGAAGGCCCTCGGGGACAGCGGTTCGCCAATGTCGAAATCTCACTTCATCGTTCTCGGGTTGCTTGTCGGGCTGGCGAGCCTTGGGTGGTCCCCGGCCGCACAAGCTCAGACTGCCGGCCCAACCATCCGTGTTCACGCTGTTGAGCCACCGCAATCCGTCACCCCACAGACCGGCGGCCTGCCGGGCCTCTTCTTGCGGGCCACCTTCTCCCTTCTGGACGCCAACGGCACGATCATGAAGGCGGAGATTGAGAACGCGACCTTGCGCCTCGGGGGAGACCTATACTCGAGCAAGCTCAGCAAACTAGAGACCGATTGGTCGGTGGTGCTGCTCGTGGACACCAGCGGCACCATGAGCACCGGGAGCGCATTCACCGATTTCCTTGGCCTTCGCGACGGCTTGACCCGTTCCCTGGCGAGCGCGCCCGGCAACGCCAGCTTCGCGCTGATCCCCTTCTCCGATCGCGCGCCCACGTTGGTGGAATTCACGCCCGACCGCGAGAAGCTGGGCAAGGCGCTCAAGAGTTTGCGGCCAGAGTACAGAAAGCCGGCCTGCCTCAACGACAGCCTGTACGAGGCGATCGCCAAGCTCAGCAGCGCGCCGGGCCGGCGGGCGGTGTTCGCCATCACCGCCAGCGCGGACAGCTGCGCCACGCGCTCGGGGCAGATGGTCGTGGACTTCGCCAATCAGAACCATGTTGAGCTGTACGCCGTCGGCGTCGACGGGTACACGATCACAAGCCAGGAACTGGAGGCCTTCACCCAACCCACCGGGGGTCTTTCGGAGATGAGGGGCGTTTCCGAGCTGAGCTTTGCGCTGGACACGCTCGTGGGTGTGCTGGCCAACCAGTGGCAGGCCGTGTGGGTGGTCTACCCCTCCGAGGGCCCACAGACAGCCGAACTGAACCTCAAGCTACCCGACGCCACGGTCGTCACCGGGCCTCTGTCGTTCGTTTCCGATCGCAACTACGCACGCCCGCCCACCGTCACCTTTGCCGGCACGGCCCAATCGACTCTGGGCGGCGTGCGCTTCAACCTCGACATCATCAACCCGGAGCGCATCAGTGCTCTCGAAGCCAACCTGATCAGCAAGCTCACCGGACGTTCGGTCTATCAGGAGCGACTGACGGAGTTGACGGACTCCATTCTGCTCCCGTCGGACAATCTGGTGACGGGCGGCGAGTACACAGTGACTCTCACCGCTCTGGATGAGCAGGGCCTTGTGCTGAGCCAGACGGAGCCGTTGGAATTCCGCTACGAGCCTTTGGCGCCCAGCATTACGGCCACCGTTCGGGAATGGCCCACGCCCGGAACGCCCTATCTCGTGATCTCCGTTGTCGTGCAGAACCTGGAAGGCATTGCCAGGTATCGGCTCTGGCTGGAGCAGGACTCGGGTGGCGCACCCATTCGAGACACGGAGATCACCGTCCCGGCCGGGGAGGCCCTGCGCGTGCCGTTGAGCGGGGTCAAGTCCGGCGGATACGTGGTGCGTGTGCAGGCGCTGGACCCGGGTGACCGGGTCCTGGTCGAGTCCGCAGGGCTCAAGGTGGCGTACCAAGCCCCAGGCGCCATTGCGCGGCTGGTCGCCTCGCTGCAGGGCTCCACAATCGCCGTAGTGGGCATGTGCGGAATGGGACTCGTGGCACTCGTCGGTTTAGGCGCGCTGGTCGTCTTCCTGGTCCCCAAGGGCAAAGGCACGAGGAACGTCGAGCTGGCGCTCCCGGAGAAGGCACGCCGGCCGTCGCGACCGGCAGAACCCGCTGCCCCCCCCGCTGGACCCGTCGTTGCGCCCAGGGCCGCGCCTGCCCCGCCGCGACCGGCGGCACCCGCTCCGCCTCCCGCCGGACCTGTTGTTGCGCCCAGGGCCGCGCCTGCCCCGCCGCGACCGGCAGAACCCGCCGCCCCCCCCGCCAGGCCCGTTGCCGCAGCCCGGGCCGCGCCCGCACCGCCGCGACCGGCGGAACCCGCTCCGCCTCCCGCCGGACCTGTTGTTGCGCCCAGGGCCGCGCCTGCCCCGCCGCGACCGGCGGAACCGGCCCATGCCCAGCCGCCGCCTCCATCCCCGGCACCTGCGCCAGCGGCCGCGGTCCAACCAGCCGCGACGCCCAAAGAGTCCGGCGTTCTGGCCGTGGTCAGCGTGGCGGAGCCGGTCATCGTTCACTTCCAGGCCGAGATCCGAAAGTCGCCATTCCGGATTGGGCGTGCCGCCGACAATGACGGTGTCATCCCGGTGGATCGGACCTCGGCTGTCTCCGGGCATCACTGCGCCATCACCTTTGCAGCCGGCCGGTGGTATGTGCAAGACGACGAAAGCACCTTCGGAACCACCGTGAACGGGCAACCCGTCCCCAAAGGCCAGCCCTTCAGGTTGGAAGATGGTGCCGTCCTCGGCCTCGGACCCAAGCTGAAGATCCGATTCCAGGTCGTGTCCGGCTCGTCTCAGGGTGCACCCTCCTAGATCGCGGGAAAGGCAGGAGATCATGATCATTATCTTCCGCGCAGACTACGACCGGATGCCTGAGATCTCAAAGAGATTCGAGCGGGAAGCGGTCAACGTCAAGCACAGCATCGACAGCCTCAAGCGCACGATCGAGGTGCTGAAAGGTGGCGACTGGATCGGCGAAGGGGCCAACGCTTTCTTCCGCGAGATGGAGTCGGAAGTGATGCCGGCGATGCAGCGGCTGTTGCAGGCGTTGGAGATGGCATCGGGCGTCATCCGGGCGATCGAGCGGCTTCTGCATGAGACTGAACAAACCATCGTCGGGCTGTTCGCCGCAATCTTGAGTTCTTTCGGCGCCGACATCGGCATCGCTGAGGGCGGCAGCCTCGGGGCCGCTGTCGGAGCCGCTGTCGGGGGGGGTGGAGGCGCCGGAGGGGGCGCAGCCGGCCCCAAGACACCTGAGAAACCCGCCTCGGGTGGGGGCGGGGGCGGCTCCGGAGGAGGGGCTGGCGGAGGAGGCTCAGGCGGCGGCGGTGGTGGCGGCTCGTGGGACGGCGAGATTGGCTTCAAGCAGGAGAAACCCGCCCGAGGAAAACCCTCCGCAACATCCGGGCGGCCCAAGTAAGCCAGGTGACCGTCCAGATCAGGGCTCCTGCCCCCCTTGGATCTTCGCTGCACAGAACGCAGCGAGCCGGACGGAAGCGCGAGCACACAGGCCAGCTTCCTCCGGTCGAGCCATCCCGCGAGGCCGGGCGCGCCAGCGGCGCCCAGCGCGCCGTGCGTCGTCGTTTCCTGCGTCTCTGGCACCGAGGGCAGACGTTGCCGCAGCAAGTCGTCTGTGCGGCACGGCTTCGCGAAGTCCTCACTCTGGCGCAGGCGAAGCGGATGTGTGACCGTCCATTCCAAGCGCGGGTACCGCGCGTCGCAGGGCGAGGACTTCGCCTCAGCAAGACTCTAGGAAACCACGCCACCGGAGTAACGTGATGAAGACCTTGTCCTTTCGTCTCGTGGTACTGGCCGCTGTTCTTTTTTCCCTGCTCCCGAAAGTCGAGCCTGCCTCGGCGCAAGCAGGCACAACCTTCTTCATCACTGACGTCGACGCCGGCCAGTTCCCCACGGTGACCTTCCGGCTGCGCGCTCTCGACTTGAACAACCGCGTCGTTTCCGGACTGAGCAACACCAACCTGACCGTCTTCGAAAACGGCGAGCAAGTGCCCGCCGACAACGTGCAGGTGACGCAGCATGATGATGGACCGATCACCTTCCTGTTCTTGATCGATCACGGCCGCCTGGCGAATTTCAGGGAGTTTGGCACGCAGAACATACGCCAGGTGTTCAGCGCCCTGCTCGACAGCGGCGTCTTCGTCAACGGCCTGGACCAGGTGGAGGTGATGGTGCGGGAGAACCTCAACACCGACCGCACCGAACCCCGCCTCGGCCCGACCCAGCAGGGCGGGGATCTGACGACGTGGTTGGCCAACTACCCGTTTGAGGTGCGGCGCAGCCAAAACTCGACCAAGGGACTGGAAGGTGTGGCCGATGCCATTGCCGAGATGGGTAAGCTCGTACCTGTCCCCGGCCGCCAGCCCGCGGTGATCCTCCTGATCACGCGCTCCATCGAAGACCCGGCGCGGGCGGTGGCCGTCGTCGCGGCGCAGAACCAGGCCAACCAAGCGAAGTCGGAGTTCATTTCCATCTACGTCCTTTCGACCGACCTGGGACAATCCAACAAGGAGCCACTCGAGATCCTGGCCGAGATCTCCAACGGCAGGTATACGGCCCTGCAACGCGCGACCGCCGGGGCCCTGGCCGAGGACACCTACCGGGAGATCAACACCCAGCGCCTCTACTACACGATCAGCTACCAGAGCACCCTGGCCGCTCCCGGCCCGCGCGTCATCACGGCCAATACCCGTGACGTGCCGACCGTGGGGATAGTCGGCAACTACAAGGTCTCACCGCAGCCGCCCGTCGTGGACCTGGTGGAACCTGCTGCGGGCACCGTCATCCAACGCGAGGCCCACCTCGATTCGGGGGGCACGCCCGTCTACGACCCGACCAAGGTCAAGGTCGTGGCGAATGTCTCTTTCCCCGACGGCTATCCGCGCAGCTTCCGTTCTGCGGACTTGCTGATCGACGGCGCCTCCCAGGCGATCGCCTCCCCTGCCCCAGGCGCCACGCAGGCGGAGTTTGAGGCAGATCTCTCGCAGATATCCACGGTGGGCTCCAACCCGGTGACCCTGGAAGTCAGGCTCGTGGACTCGCTCGGTCTTGAGGCCTCCGCGCAGACCTCCGTGGTGGTCGAAGTCTCGCCGCCCCCCCGCGCTCGCGGGCTGACGTACGCGCTCGGTGCGTTGGGTGTCTTCGGTTTGATATGCGTGCCCGCCGTGGTGTTGATCGCCGTAGGCGGAGGCATCTACTTCCTCCGAAGGCGCACCCCGCAGCGCTCTGCGCCGGCTGCTGCCCGTCTCATGCCCGCCGAGCCCATGCATACCCTCCTGGCCGGCCGGGCGGTGATGGATCAGGTTCTGGCGACCCTCACGGTGTTGGAGGGGCCGAAGGGCTTGATCGGCGAGGCGATCAACGTTGTCAAGCCCACCACCGTGATCGGTCGGAACCCCGAGACAACGGACATCAACTTCTACGCCGATGTGGAGAGCTCGGTCAGCCGGGTCCATTGCACCGTCCAGAAGGACGGCAAGACCTTCAAGCTTACCGACAACGGTTCCAGCGCCGGGACAAGGCTGAACGGCCGGGCCATCCCGCCGAACGATCCGGTGGTGCTGGCCGACAACGACGAGATCGTGCTCGGGGACATGGGCCGGCGAGGGGTCAAGATGCGCTTCAACCCGGTGACCGAACCGGGTGAGCTCAAGTACAGCGGAATCGCAGACGACCGCACCCGAATCATAGACCAGCCCCCGGCGGACGAAGATCATTTTGCCGGCTACGCGGACTGAGGGAAGAGCGGCTGCCTGAGACCCCGGCCGCGTTCCAGATGGCCGGCGGGCGCCCATGAGCGAACATGGCCAACATACTTCTGGGTAGCGACAGCAACCCGGGCGGTCGAAAGTACAACGAGGACCGCTGCGGCGTAGAACATTTCGTCACCCGCTCCGGTCTGCGGTTGGACGTGGCCGTGGTGTGCGACGGCGTGGGCGGCGAGGAGCACGGAGAGCGCGCCGCCCAGCTGGCCATGGATACCGTTCTCGGCTACCTGCGCAGCAGCCAAGAGACCGAGATCCCCAGGCTGATTACGGCGGCCGTCCGCGCGGCCAACGCGGCGGTCGTCGCTGAAACCGAACGCCTGGGAGGCCACCAGGCCATGGCCTCCACCATGGTGCTGGCCCTGATCGCGGACGGGCGAACGTTGCACATCGCCAACGTCGGCGACAGCCGCATCTACCTGTGCCGCGACAGGACCTTCCAGCAGCTCACCCGCGATCACACCTTCGCCAATGTGATGGTGTGGCTCGGCAAGCTCAGTCCGGAGGCGGCCGCCTCAAACCCCGACGCCGGCAAGGTGATGCGGGCTCTTGGAGTCCACGCAGCGCTGAATGTCGATCAGGGTGTCTACTTGAGCACGACGGACTACGGCGAGGCGAATGAGCGCGGGCGCGTTGGCATTCCGCTGCAGACCGGCGATTCCGTTCTGTTGTGCTCCGATGGACTGATGAAGAATGCCCCCTCGACCGGCCAAGCGCTGATCACCGCCGGCGAAATCACTCGCACCCTGCAGACCTACGAAGGCCAGGCTGCCGCCCAGGCCCTGATCAGCACGGCGCTCGGTCGAATCCCCGCGGGCGATCCGGCGGACAACATCTCCGCTGCCGTCCTGCAGACCGAGGATCCCTCGCGTGGCGTCCTCCGCCGCGGACAGCTGGCGGCCCAGCAGAGCCGCCAGCGGCTGCGCATGGCCCTGGTGGCCCTGGCCGTCGCCGTCCCCCTTGGAGGCCTCCTGCTCTTGAGCGTCGGGGCGTTTGCCGGGTTCTTCGCCTACAACCGACGCAACGCGAACACGACCGCGACCCAGCTGGCTCAGAGCAGCGCGCTGGCCTTGCTGCAGACACAGACCGTCGAGGCATGGACCGATACCCCCACCCTGCCACCCAGCACGCCGCTGCCTACCCTGGTCCCCGGCGAAATCGCCAAGCTGTTTGACGGCCCACAGTTTCTCAGGGTTCTGTTGGACGACAGCCGGTTGGTGCAGGTTCCGGCCGCAGGAACATGGTTCATCGCCGTGAACCACCGCGGATTCGGCGCTAACGCCGACATTCATCTGGATGGCGGCACGCAGCTCCAGTTGAAAGCCGTGACGGATGCGCGCGTTCAGTTCCGCCTGCTGGAGGGCAGCCGAATCTTCGTGCAGAGCGGGTCGTACCCGAATGGCGCCGAGATCGAGCTCGCCGGACAGCCGGCCGTCATGACGCTGCGCGGTTGTCTGGGGGTGGAATACACCGACCAGGCCACGCTGACCGCGCTGTGCTTTCAAGGCGCCTGCACGCTGAGCACGGATTTCGGGGTTACGTCCGAGGGAATCGCCGCCGGTCAGTCGGTCACCCTGGACATGAGCCGGCTCGGGGCCAACCCTCCGCGCCCCATCCTCGCCGCGAACGCGCTGCCCTACTGGGCTCTGCTTCAGCGTACCGGCGCCGGACGGGACGACGCGCGCCAATGCGACGTGCCCCCGCCCCCACTCCCCACCCCGACGTCGCGATCTGATAGCGGGGCCGGCCCGGCCCCTGCGACGAACACGCCGGTGCCGCCGCCCACTGACACGCCTGTCCCTGATACGCCACTTCCGCCCCCTCCTGAGCCGTCACCCACCGACATGCCGCCACCGCCACCTACCATCACGCCGGGGTAGCCAGCCAGCACCAACGGCCAGGCGTCACGCAAGACAAGCAAAGGGCGAAGCATCCGAGAGACGGATGCTTCGCCCTTGCGGCCCTGGGTATTGAGTAGGGAGAGCGGGTCGCCCGCCCCCCCTCTCACACCACCGGACATGCGGGTCCGCATCCGGCGGTTCGGTGAACGTCAGGGCACCTAACGAACCTTAGCCCTCGAGCCCTTGTTGGCG
>Ga0315274_10009661_pt1 | contig 13921 bp, 11 predicted proteins | sample YL17G02_20_MG_FD_203700 | JGI IMG/M metagenome (GOLD analysis project Ga0315274, IMG submission 203700) | Sediment microbial communities from Yellowstone Lake, YNP, Wyoming, USA - YL17G02_20 | ecosystem: Environmental > Aquatic > Freshwater > Lake > Sediment | place: USA: Wyoming | collected...
TTCTGCTCTTTGCCCGTAACCCCCCGCACCACCTGCTGCCCAGGGCTTCCGCGACGACAAGTCCCGCGGGGCCGCCCTGGAGGAATGCACCGCGGGCGTCGTCGACCGGTGCGTCCTGGGCGCAGCCGGGGGGTGCGCCGTCAGCGCCGCCAGGGAGTGCGAGCGGACGGTCGCCCGACCAACGTCAAGGAACCCGCTCGCTTTCGCAACAGGCGCGTTCCGGAGCAAGGAAGACAAGGCCAGGGAGGTCGGGGCGGCCAATGAGAACTATCGCGAGGCCAGGGAGGCCTGCGAGGCCGCCAGGAGGGAGCGCTGCAACGCCGAGGCGAGGGAGGTGTGCGAGGGGCACGCCAGCGGCTTTTGCGCCGCGGTGCTCCGTGGGCGGGGGAAGCTCAGGCTGAAGCTGGGCGCAGAAAGCGAATTGATGGAGGAGAGCGACGAGGAAGAGCAGGAGGAGGAGGAGGAGGAAGAGGAGGACGAGGAAGCAAAAGAGCAGGACAGGGTCTCTGAGAAGGGCAAGCGGTAAAATGGTGGTGGACGGAAAACGAAAGGGAGAGAGAGAAAACCAAAGTAGGTCCTAGAATTTCTTTTTTTCTTGGAAAAAAATGCATCCATTTTAAAAGAAATCTCCGGGGACGTCTGCGGCAACTCGGACTCCGGGTTCGTCTTGTTTTGCAAAAAAGAGATATCCCTCTCTCTCTCCAACTTTCTCTCTCTCTCCAAGGGAGAAAGTTGGTGAGAGAGAGGGAGAGTTAGCGTCAGAGTCCAACTCTTAACTCGGCGGCACGCTCACCCTGACCACCTCGATGTCGTACTCGAGCGTGGCACCAGGGGGAACTTCGCCCCTCTTTTCCGGAACGTGGGCCGTTGGCCTCGAAGTGTACCCGTTGCCTCCGAACCCGGCCTCTGGCGGGACGACCACGACCCGCCTCCCGCCGGCACGCATGCCGACGAGGGCCAGCTCGGCCCCCGGGCAGATCCCGCCGCTGAGCTTGGTGCCGAAGAGGAGCACCAGGGGCTTGGCGCCGGGGGCAGAGGTGTCTATAAAGTACCTCTCCTCATTCGAGTTGCTCTCCTCATTCGAGTTGCTCTCCTCGTTCGAGTTACCAAAGTGACTCGAAGAAGAAGAGTCGGGAGGAGAAGAGGAGCTTCTGCTTTCGCCGCCGCTGCCGCTGCCTCTGCCGCTGCCGCTGCTGCTGCTGCCGCCGCTTCCGCTGCTGCCGCTGCTTTCGCTCTTATCGATCGTTCTGGCCTTGACGTTCAGCACCAGCAGCAGCCCCTTGGCCACGGGAGCACCCCCGCCGATCCTCACGTCGCGCGCGCGCACCCCGCGCCCGATCTCGCGCTCCGCCGCGAGCGCGGTCCCGCTCGTCACCGTCACCGTCTCCTTCGCCTCGCGCGCGTCCTCGATCCGGGTCTTGATCTGCTCGGAGAGGACGCCTCCGGTGAGGATGGCCGCCCACCCGAGGCCGCCGAAGATGCCGAAGCGGCGGGTGAGGGCCGAGGCGATGGGGTCGGTGGAGTCGGCGCTGCGGCGCTGCTGCATTTTTTGTCGGGGTGGAGGAGACGTCGGCGGCGACGGAGGGGACGAATCGGCGCCGGCGATGTCGGGCTCGCTCCCGCCTCCTTCGACAGCCGCTGCTCTGACGGTTCGAGGCAGCTGCTGCTGCTGCTGCTGCTGATGGACTCGTCGCAGCGGCCCTCGTGCCCCCCGAGAGATCGGAATCGGGATCCTCGTCGCCTGAGGCGGCGAGGCGAGGGAGGAAGGAATCATTGTCGAGAGTTGTGAAGAGGAAGAAGAAGAGGACGTGGGGCAGAAAGAGGGGGTGGAGGAAAAAAAATCGGAGAGCCTCGAAGGTCCCAGGTCGAAATTTTAGAAAAAAGCCAGAGCTCGAGTTCACTCCTTCTCTTTTTCCCCGCGTCCTTTTTTTTGTTCGCCCCCCGCCGCCACAGCACCACCATGCAGGCTTCCATGCAGAAGGCGACCCTGCGCTCCGTGCGCACCACCTCGGCCTCGCGGTGAGTCGCTTGAGCAGTGCGCGAGAGACAGAGGAACGCAGCCGAAGAGGCAGCAGCAGCAGCAAGTTTGCCTTTTGATCGTCGCTCTCTCTGTCGTCCTGAAGCCTCACCCTCTAATTCTCTCAACTCGTTCGCCTCAACAGCGCCTCCACCAAGGCCGCGGCCCTCCCCGCTCCCATCCGCGAGGCCCTCGCCACCGCCGGCAAGATGGTCGCCGTCGTCGGAGCCGCCACCATGCTCCAGGTAAGGATAGAAGAATTGAATGCACTTGGTTGCTTCGCTCGCCGCTTTCTCCGAGCGGCGCCCGAGGAAAAAAGGCAGCATCTTGAGCCTCTGAGGACCTCTGCGCTGCTCTCTCGCGGGCGCAGTGGCCGGAGCACGACCGTGGGCGAGTGCCCCGGCGCTGGAAGAGGCATGAAAGGGCCCGAGGGGACTCTGCGCGGGGGCAAGAGAAAGCGAATGGCTCCTCCCTTTTGAGCTTTGCTTTTCGCTTGCTCCTCGCCGGCTCGCTCGCCCGCCGCTCTTGCCTCCTCTGTCACCCGATGGCCAGCAAGGCAGCCATCTCTGGACCGCTTCCTGCCTCCGACGGGGCCCTGTTAACCGGTCCCGCAATCTCTGCTTGCATGGTATTTCGTCGCGGACCCGCTGCGGGTGTCCGATTGTCCTGAAAGGGAGCGTGACCGCCTCCCGCGGAGGGCACTTTTTTTCGATCTTTTGACCAAATTTTCTCGAGCTCTCTATCTCGACCTCAACCTTATCTCACCTCCTCAAAAAAAAAAAAAAAAAAAACGTTCAGACCGCCCCCGTCAACGCCGTCACCTTCGACGAGCTGCAGGGCCTTACCTACCTCCAGGTCAAGGGCTCCGGCATCGCCAACACCTGCCCCGTCATCGAAGAGGGCACCTCGGACCTCAAGGCCGTGAAAGCCGGCAACTACAAGATCGAGAAGTTCTGCATGGAGCCGACGTCGTTCACGGTCAAGGAGGAGTCTGCGTTCAAGGGCGGCGAGCCCGAGTTCGTCAAGACGAGGCTGATGACGAGGCTGACGTACACGCTGGACGAGATCTCCGGCGCGTTCAAGGTCGACGGCTCCGGCAACGGTGAGTTGGAGTTTTTGGGAGTTTGGTTTGAAACGAGGAGGAGCCCGAGGTTCTATTTTTTTCCTTTTGGAGGTCGAGAAGAGGAAAGAAGTACTCACCGCCTCTCTCCTCCTCCTCTCCTATCGAAAAACACAACGTTCATCCCCCCCGAACAGTCGAGTTCAAGGAGGAGGACGGCATCGACTACGCCCCCGTCACCGTCCAGCTCCCTGGCGGCGAGCGCGTGCCGTTCCTGTTCACGATCAAGGAGCTCGCCGCCAAGGGCACGCTCTCGGCGTTCGGCGGCGACTTCACCGTGCCCTCGTACCGCGGCTCCTCCTTCCTCGACCCCAAGGGCCGCGGCGGGTCGACCGGGTACGACAACGCCGTCGCGCTCCCCGCGCGCTCCGACGCCGACGAGCTCCAGAAGGAGAACAACAAGTCGGTCGTCGCGCTCCGCGGCCAGGCCGTCTTCTCGGTCGCCAAGGTCGACCCGGCCACCGGCGAGATCGCCGGCGTGTTCGAGTCGGTGCAGCCGTCGGACACCGACCTCGGCTCCAAGGCCCCCAAGGACATCAAGATCACGGGGCTCTGGTACGGCCAGCTGACCCAGTAGAGAGGGTTTCGATCTGTTTCCTGCCGTCGCGATGGAAGAGAGGAGGGGATGAGAAAAGTTTGGAAAGCCCGACGACGCTCGGCCCCAAAGTTTCGGTTTCCTTCTTTTTTCTCTTTCGCAACCAACCGAAACAAAAAAAAACAAATCGAGAGAAGAGTTAAAAAGAAAAGTTTTGCGCATTTCTAGAGGAGTGGTTTTGAGCGTGCAGAGTGGAAGGAGAGCGAAAGGGAGAGAAGAGAGAGAGGAAGAAAAGAGCCATCTTTTTCTTTTGAGACGTGCGTGTGTGTAACTTCCCCTCGCGGCCACTCTCCCGTGATTCATCTTTTGAACGCCTCTTTGTCTCTCGGTTATTTTGATACAGGTTTGCTGGAAGGGAGGTTGTGTTACAGATAAAATTATCACCGTCGCCAGCGCCAGACTTGGAACTGCCTCGAGCAGAGAGAGACGAACGCTCCGCCGCTTGCGCCTCCGCACCCGCCTCCGCTTCCTCCCTCGGCGGGCCCCATCGCCGCCACGCAGCGCACCGGGGAAGGGTGCGGCTGCGTCACCGCCAGGGGCCGAGAGGGAGGGGCGACCGCAGCAGCATTTGCGTCACGAGGGTACCCGCGGTTGCGGCGGCGCGCTCCTCCCTCATCGGCCTCGGCCGCCTCTGCTGCCGCTCGGCCGGCGTCCCAGAGGGCGACCGACGCGCCGTCCCCCGCGGCGAACCACAGAGGCCCCTCTCCTTCTCCCCCTGCCCCTGCCCCTCCTCTGCCCCACAGCAGGGCGGACCCCGTCCCCTGCAGGAGCAGCGAGGAGCTCCTGCAGCCGCCCCCCGCAAAGGTCGCCGCCGAGGCGAAGGGTGAGAGGAGGGGGGCGGGACCGGCGCTCCCGCCCCCGGGCTGCAGAGGAGTTGGCAACTGCTGCCGCTGCTGCTGCCGCTGCTGCTGCTGCTGCTGCTGCTGCTGCTGCATCACCAGCCCCAGGAGGTGATGCTCGAGTGGGGGCTCGCGCGCCGCCATCGACGGCGCGAGGTCGCAAGAGCCCGCGGGATCGTAGTAAGAGGCGACGACGAGGGGCTGCCGCTGCCGCTGCTGCTGCTGCTCTTCGTCGAAAGAAGAAGAAGGAGAAGCACGATAGTTTGGGTCGGCGGCGGCGAAGACGGCGGCAGCCCCGACGCACGAGAGTCCCGGAGGCGCAGGCGCGAACCGCGGCGGCAGCGAGGAGGTCGGCGAGGTGCAATCTCCCCAGACCGCGACCCCGGCGGCGCTCGCGGCCAGCAGCGCCCTGCCCGCTCCTCCTTCGCCGACGCCGCCGCCGCCGAGGGGGAGCAGAGTATGCACGGAGGTGGCAGAGCGCCCTGGAGCGCACTGGCGGCGGAGCTCGGACAGCAGCCCTCGAGCCGCTGCGCCTTGGACGGACGGAAACACATCCAGAGCTCGTTCTCCTCCTCCTCCTCCTCCTCCTCCTCCTCCTCCTCCTCCTCCTCCTCCACCTCCTCCTCTGACACCGACGCCGCTCGAGCCGGAGCAGAACGACGACGACGCCATCCTCAGGTCGAACACCGCCACGCGCTCCCCCTCGAGCCCCGCCGCGACGAGGTGCTCCGCGAGCCACGCAACCGAGCGCACCTGCCGCGTCGTCGGGACGCGGAGCGCGACGGCGGAGGCCTCGAGCGAGACAAGCGTGAGCGAGGGGCCGCCGCCGCGCGGGCCGCCGCCGCCGCCGCATCGGACCGCCGCGAGCGCCGTCTTGCCTCCCGGCCCGAGGGCGACGCCGCAGACGCTCGCTCCCTCCGCCAGCAGCACGGAGCTCGAGGGAACGCGAGGCGCGAGGAGCGAGACGATCTGCAGCTGCGCCCTTCGCGAGCTCTCGCCACCGACGACGGCGATGCCCGCGGCGGCGTCGGCGGCGGCGCAGCGTGCCTCGAAGGCCGCCGGGAGGATCGTCACGGAGGCCCGGAAGAACGGGAGGGCGGGGGAAGGGGCAGCGGAGGCCGTTTCCCCTCGCATACCTCCGCTCCTTTCTCCTTCACCTCCTCCGGTCCTCGCCCTCTTTGCGGCGGCGGCGGGAGGAGGAGGGAGACTCGTCGGCAGCGGCCTGCCGCTCTCGTCCACAGGCGCCGCGGCCGCCCCCGCTCTCCCTGTCAAATCATTCGCGTTCGCCGCCGCAGCAGCAGCAGCAGCGTCGACACTGGAAGGACCCAGCAGCGCCACGAGCCTCGCGTTCGCCCTCGCCATCTTCCTCATCTCACCCTTCAGCCGCTTCACCTCCGCGCGGGCAGAGGCCAGGGCCTTCTCGGCGGCCTTCCTCGCCGCCTGCTCCGCCTCCGCCACCCTCTCCGCTGCCGCGGCGGCCGCGCCGTCCGTTGCGGAGATCCGCGCAGAGGAGGAGGCACCGCCGCTCACAAACAGGTTGATGACGTCCCCCGCGGAGGCCGGCTCGTTGCAGAGCGGGCAGCGGCCCAGGGCCTGCGACGCCACGGCGGCGCGCACGCACGACGCGCCGAAGAGGTGGCCGCAGCGCCTCAGCGCCGCAACACGGTGCGGGCCCTCGGAGGACCAAGGCTCGAGGCAGATGACGCACTCGTCGGCCTCGGGGGCGTCGGCTGCGGCGGCTGCGGCGGGAGCAGGAGGGGGCTCCTCTGTCGCTTGCGCTGCCGTTGCCGGAGGAGGTTGAGAAGGAGAGAGAGGTCGCATCAAAGCTTGGGCGTGCTCTTCGTCTCCCTCGTCGTCGTCGTCGTCGTCATCCTCGCACCACGAGCCCGTCGGCTCTGCGCGTCGACCCGGGATCCCTCTCCTGCGCTCGTGAGCGGCAGGAGAGGCCATTTCGAGGGGGGGGCAAAAGTCGTCGGGACGAAATTGAATTGAATATCGACAAAATGTGGGGAGTGAGCCGAGAATTTTTTTTCCTCTCGAGAGTCACTTTTCTTCTTCTCTTTTTTTTTTGAACTCCCTCGTCTCTTTTCCTTCTTCTCTGCTCCCTCCGTCCGTCCGAAACTCCAGCGTGCGTGCACCTTCGTTTCTCTTCTGCGATCCCTTGCAAAGCATGCATCTGATTTCGCCCCACCCCGATGATCCGAAGAAAAGAAAGGCCCACCTCCACTGATCACTTTCCTTCATTTGAAACGGAAAAAAACTGGAAAAAAAAACAGAGCAGCAGCAACCAAAATGGACCTCGGCGAGCAGCTCAAGACCTTTTCCAAGGACTCGATCCGGTTGGTGAAGCGGTGCACAAAGCCCGACGCCAAGGGTAGGTCGAATGGGGGCAGATTACCTAGCGTGGAGAGAGAGAGAGAGAAAGAGAGAGAAAGAGATCGAATAGACCATCGGCGTCCTTTTTTGATCGACGCCGGTCAATCGATGGTCGACTTCGCGACTTGCTCTTCTTTCTCTTCTTTCGGCGTCTTCAACGCGAGCGCAGAGCTTAAAGTTCAAGGCTCTCGATGCAGCAAGGATGTGGAATTGTGTTCCATTTACGAGATGCGAAGCGGATCGACGATGGAACGTTTGACCGCCGTCTCTGGCGAGGAGGCCATCCGACTTTGACGCTCTCTTTCACACATCGCGCGATCGTTTTTTCTTCGGGCGCCCCTTGCTCGCTCCGCTCAACCTCCTCTTCCTCCTCCTTCTATCACTCACAACAGAGTTCACCAAGATCACCTCCAAGACCGCGCTCGGCTTCGTCGTCATGGGATTCATCGGCTTCTTCGTCAAGCTGATCTTCATCGTAAGTCTTGAAGAGCGTTTCGGTTTTTTCCGATTTTGGGTTCCAAGTCTCTGTCGGCCGGGGGCGAGAGGACCAACCCTCTCTCTCCCTCTTGAGCGCTGACCAACTTCCTTTCTCTCGTTTTCCTTTTTTCCCCCTTTCCTCGAACTCGCAAAAATAAAAAACAGCCCATCAACCAGATCATCGTCGGCGGGTCCGCGGCCAAGTCGGATTGACTGATGAGAAGGCGAGAGCGAGAGAGAGTTCTTGAAGTTTGTTATTTTTTGTTACAAAGAAAAAAAAAAAGCCCCCAGAATGCAAAAAAAACCCAACTTTTACTTTTCTCCGTTATCAGCCCGCCGCGTCGTTCTCTTTCCGCCGCTGGTGCAGGTAGATCTTTGGCTCCGTCGCGAGCTCGAGCCTCGGGACCGATCTTTCCCTCAGGGCGCGCAACAGGGCCGTCGGAGAAGGGCGCGAAACCTCGTCGCCAACGACGAGCCTCAGGCCGGAGAAGCCCTCGACCGCCTCCATCAGATCAAAGCCGGGCACGCTCCCCAGCTCCGAGACCAGGTGCGTGAAACCGGCGCCGAAGAGCTCCTCCGGCTTGACCTCCTCGTCCTTCGAATAGGACCAAGAAGGAGAAGAAGCCGCAGAGAAGGAAAGAGAGGAACTTCTCTCGCCGAAGCGGGTGATTCCCTGCTGCGCCGCGGCGACGTCGATGTGGACGCGTCGCCTCTGGGGAGCAGGAGTACCGATCCTTTCGTCGTCCACCAAAGCGTGGAGCCTCTCGAGGGCGACGCCTCCGGGATAGTTCCTGGAGGCCGCTGCCAGGGAGAGGCCCGTCGTGGCCGCGGTGGCGGCCAGGGCCGCGGCGGCCAGCGAGCGGAGGAGCAGGGTCGCGAGCGAGGGGCGGCGCCCGCCCTGTCCCTTGCTCGCCCTCGTTCTCGAGGCCTCTTTCGCTCCTCCTTCCCCGTCGCCGCCGCCCCAGGCGTCTGCCAGTCCGACGGCAGCGACGAGGTTGAACAGAGGCAGCACGGGCATCAGGAACCGAAGCTCCTTGTGCGGCAGGAAGGAGTAGAGGGCGACGAAGCCGGCGGCGACGGCGGCGGCGTGGCGAGCAGAGACGAAAGGACCGGCGGCGGCTCCCCCATTCTTCTTTTCCTTTTTCTCCTCTTTCGAAAACAGGACCGCCCACAGCAGCCCGAGCCCCCCAGCGGCCCCGAGAGCCCTGGGAAGCGCCGAAGTGAGGTACCAATGCCAGGGGGAGGTGCCCCAGAGAGAACTCGCGGAAGAAACGACCGCGGCAGTTCCGCCGCCGCCGCCGGAGCCCGACGACGACGACGGCGCGTTGAACAGCAGCACCAGCAGCTCCGGCCACACCAGGCTCGACGTTGACAAGCCGAGCCCGCTCACCGCGGCCTCCGAGAGCGCGCCACGGCCCCAAAAGTACGAGTCGAAGACGACCGAGGCTGTGGCAGCGCCCAGCCCGCCCGCGAGCGAGGCCGCGACGGCAGAGAGGAAGGGGAGCGTCGCCGTCGCGAGGATGTGGAGGCCGACGACCCCCGCGAGCAGGACGACGTCGCAGCGGAGCGCCGCGGCCGCCGCCGCCAGCAGCACGAGCGCCCTCCTGGGCGCCCTCCCATCGACCCAGTCCGCGAGCGCCACGGTGGTGACCACCGTCGCGAACGTGTTGGGCAGCGTCCTCGAGAGGTAGAACGGCAGGTGGAACTGCAGCGCGGTCAGCAGGGCCAGGAAGACGGAGGCCCTCCTCGAGAAGGCGACCTCGACGGCGCCGCGGAGCCTCGAGAGCGCCACGACGGAGAACAGCGCCAGCGTCGCCCGCGAGAAGACCCCGGCGGCGAGCTTGGCGATCGCCCCGGAGCGCAGGAGCAGCGCGACGGGCAGCGAGGCCGCGACCGCGACAGCCGCGGGCGCCAGAAAGGTCCGCGGCACCACCCCGGGGAACATGGAATGATCAAACTGCACCAGGTTTCGCGGGCCCAGGAACAGCAAATCGTGGACCGCCTGCATGCCGAAGGACTCCTCGACCTTGGTGAAGGGCGCCGCGGCGAGGTGGGCGAGCGTGGCGAAGGTGAGGAGGAGGGTCCAAGCTGATGATTTTTTTTTTTATGGAGGTCGAGAGGTTGAGCGATCGATGAGCATTGGAACCGTTCTCCTCCTCTGTCTTCCTTCTTCCCCCATCATTCGCTTCTTCTCAATCAGTGGAGGCGTCTCGGTTAAGATATCGATGCATTCGCGGTGCACATCTTGACAAAAGACGCACCATCGAGGACAAACGCCGGCCGGGAAGTGAAGGAAACCGAGGCCTTTCTCGATGGCAACGGATTCGACCTCATCGGCAAGGCCGAGCGCAAGCGGCTCATCAAGCCAGTATCATTGCTGTTGCAGCAGCTGATTTTCCCTGATCCAGCTGCAACGGCCCTCCGTCGCGTCACCGCCATCTCTGTGAAAGAGATCGAGAGAGGGGGAGACGCAAAGATGAAAGAAACAGAGCTCGAACGTGCGTTTTTTGTTTATGAGTTTTTGCAGTCTTATTTTTTTCTCTCTCTCAATTTTTTTTTATCAAGCAAATCAAAACTCTCTCTCTCTCAGTCGTTGCGCGACGAGGAAGCCAGCAGGGCTCCCAGGGCAGCGACACGAGCAGACAGGTCATCAATCGCGTCGGTGGAGTGCTTTGCAGCAGCAGAGATTGGCCTCTTGGGCTTCTTCGCCGACGCCGTGACGACGACGCTGCCGTCAACGGCGGCAGCGGAGGCGGCGGCGGCAGCGGCGACCTCGGCGGCGTCGACAGCGGCGGCAGCGGCCTCCTCGGCCTCGCATGCCGCGGCCTCGGCGGCGGCGACGGCGTTCTGGCCCTGCTCTTCTTCGTTTTCTTCTCCTTCGGCATCGGCATCGGCAGCAGCAAGAGCAGCAGCAGCAGCAGAAAAAGAAGGTCCGCCGCCGACTCTCCTGCCGGCTCGCTCGGCCGCCAGCGCCGCTCGGAGGGCGTCGGCCTCGGCCGCGGCGGCCTCCTTGGCCTCCGCCTCGGCGCGGACGCGGGCGTTGAGAGCGGCGACGGACTTCTCCAGAGCGAGGATCCGGTCCGCAGGAGACGACGACGACGAGAGAGGAGGAGCAGAGGGGACAGCAGCAGAGGCAGAGGGAGGAGCAGCCGGAAAAGCAGCGGCAGCAACCGCAAAGGCGAGCGCCTCGTTCTTCTCCCTCAGGGCCTCGAATTCAGCCAAAGCCTCGTCTCGCTCCCTCCTCAGCGCCGCGCTCGCGGCGCCGCTCGCGGCGTGCCTGGCCCCGAGCCGCAGCAGAGTCTCGTGCATCCGCTCCAGCACGGCGTCCCGGCGCCGCAGCTTCTCGGAGAGGCACCTGGCCTTCTCGAGCGCCGTCGACTCGCGGACTGCGGCGAAGCGCAGCGCGTCGGCGAGCGCCGCGGCCTCTCGCCGCGCCTCCGCCTCGGCCGCGGCGCCGACCTGCGTCGCGGCGCGCAGGCGCTTCGCGCCCGCTGCGAGGGCCGCGCGCTGCTGCCTCAGGCGGCCCGCGGTCGCGGCCTCGGCGGCGAGGCGGTCGCGGTCGGCGGCCAGCGACGCCGCGGCGGCCTGCGCCGCTGCGAGCCGCGCCCGGAGGTCGGCGATGACGGCCAGTGGTGCCGCCGCCGTGCTCCGGTCGGAGCTGCTCCCTCTTCGCTGGGAGAGACGAAGGGAGGGAGACGAGGGCCTCAGGGACGCCGCTGCCGCGACGGCCGCGGAGAGGGCCGCGGCGGAGACGACGACGACGGAGGACGAAGAAGGATGGCGGGGAGGGACGACGAGCGCGCCCGCCGTCGCCGGCGAGGCCCCCCTCTCCCCTCCCTCCCTCGCCCTCTCTTCCCTCTCCTCCCTCCTTTCTTGCTCCTCTTCTTCCTCTTCTTCGCCGCCGTCGCCTCCGTACTCAGTCCTGGTGCTCGGCGTCAGGAAGCTCGGGGAGTACTCGAGGAGGCGGTCGACGAGCAGTCCCGAGGGCGTGAAGGAGGCGAGCGGGGCCGGGGGCGGGAGCGGAGGCAGGGCGGCGCCTCCCGCGAGCGGCGTGTCAGGAAGGAGAGGAGCGGGAACAGAAGCGGGAGGAGCTGCTTCCGCGGCGATGCTGTCCTTTTTTCCCCGGGAGAGCGCCGAGAGCATGGTCTCTTTCGATATCGTCGCCTGTTGCTGCTGCTGCTGCTGCTGCTGCGGTTGCTGGTGGGAAAGAGAGAGGGAGAGAGAGAGTGAGAGAGAGAGAGAGGGAAAAGAAGTCGAGGTCGTTTTTTGATTTTTGCTTTGAAAGAATGGAAGCTCCATTCGCGTTCTCGCCTTTGGCTTCTTCCTCTTCCGTGAACCTCTCTCTCTTTGTGTCTTTCTCTCGTGCTACCGGAGTGCGTGGAGACCGTGCTCTGTTTTCCCTTACCTCGGTGAGCTGAGCAGGAGCAAAAGAAGGCGCGGAGGAAGAGAGTTTGGAATGGGCCACCGCGACCGTTGACGCCGTTGTCGCGACGGCGACAACCTCGGAGTTTCCGTTGAGCGCCGCGAGCGGGGCGCGCTGTTTTGGGATTTTTAGTGTTTCGAAAGAGTGAGTACGCTCGTTGTCTCTCCGCAGCGTAAGTTCTCGGAGAGAAAGAGAAAAGGAGAGAATTCTCAAGGCACGGGGAGGCAAAAGCGATGCTCGTGACGCTCATTCATTGTCGCCGTCGCTCTTTCAGTTTCGCCCCCTTGCTCAAAAACGTGCTCGCTTGCTCGCTCTCACCTCGGCCTGCATTCCGTCTCCTTCTTCTTTCGTCAACGGAAGCGGGGACGCTTCGAGAGGGCTGGTGCTCTCGGTCTGGAATTGAAGGACAGAATTGACAAAGAGAGAGCGGAGAGCGGGAAAGTCAAAGAGAAAGTGGGCGGCATGTGCGGAGCCTTTTTTTTTTCAACAATCGAGCTCGGGCTCAACTCGCCGTCTGTGCTTCTCCTTCCAACGAAAGAAACCTTACACGCGCGTCAGCGCCAGCCTGTACGTATAGACGGCCACGGGCCTGCCCGCGCTCTCCAGGTACGCCCTCTCGCCGCCGGCCTCGACCGAGAGGAACTCGGAGACGACCTGCGTCGCGACGACCGTCGGCTGCCCTCTGCTTTCTCCGCCGCCGCGGCCGCCGCCGACGACGACGACGCTTCCGCTGCCACTCCCTCCCTCGTCCTCGGCGGCGGCCCTCCACCTCCACTTCGAAAACACCTGCGACGCCTTGACCCTCGGCACGCCGCTCTCGCTCTCGCCGTCGTTGAGAAAGATCATCTGGGTGAACTCGGAGGTATCTAGCCGGTCCGCGGCGACGGCCTTCTCCGACCTCTTCGTGACGCGGATCCGCACGCTGCTGCGCCGCTGCCGCCGCCTCCTCCTCGGCTGCCCCTCCTCCTCCGCCTCCCCCTCCTCTGCCTCCTCGGCGTCAAACTTCAGAGACAAAAGGTTTGGGTCGTTGACGTCCCACTCGATTTTCGCCCCTCTCGCGGCCTGCGGGCTCGTCGCCCTCAGCAGAGACAGCGTATTGTACGCTCTGTCAAAGACGCACGCGTTGGGGGGCGTCACGGGGTTGCCCTCGGGGGCCGGGACGAAGCGCGTCATGTACCGCAAGGGCCTGTTCAGGTCCTCCTCCCTCGCCCTGCGCAGCCCGGCCAGCGACGCCGGGGCGAGCGCGCCCTCGCCCAGGGGGGCCTCGGCCGAAACCAGGGTCGAGACGGCCTCGAACTCTCCCAGGAAGCTCGACGCCGGGAAGTAGAGGTCCGGCGGCGCCCCGGTCACGGAAAACCACACGCCATCGAGGGCCGGTACGGTGCTGGCGACGGCAGAGGGCGCAGGGAGCAGCGAGAGGGAGAGCAGCGGGGCGGCGAGGAGCGTTCGCCTGCGGGTCGAGGTCGAGGTCGTCGGCGGCGGCGAAGGATCGCCATCAACTTCGTCGACCTTGCTCCTCGCCCTCCTGGTCACAGATTCCACCCTCCGTCGTCGGGAGCCTAGAGCATGCTCGAAGAAATTGATCTGGGGGGACAGATTGCCATTTCTCCCGCGCAGCTGGCGAGCAAAAGGGCGCGGGAACGCCATCCGAAATGCTCTTTTTTTCTTTCTTTGGGGGCAATCGAGCTGAAAATGTTCCAGAGCCTCTGAGGCACTCTCTGCCGAAGAAAAAGGTCGGCGGCGACAATGGGAGAGTGGAGACGTTCATCGAGTCCCGCAATGGAGCTCGACGATGCGTCTATCGCGTCCTTCGCCACGGCGCGAGTCTACAAGGTGATCAGCTTGCTCAGCAACGACAGCGAGAGAGAGAAAGAGAGAGAGAGAGAGAGGGAGAATGAATGGGAGGAAGAGTACTTGGGGCTGCGACTTCGAGATCGGGCCGACGACGACGCCTCTCTCTCCGACCTCACCCCTTCTCTCTCTCACCCAGCTCCTCCCCCCCCACACCGCACACACACCACCACCCCACCCCCTCCTTTCCAGTCCGACCCCCCCTCCCGCATCAACTCCCTCT
>Ga0315274_10009662_pt1 | contig 13921 bp, 7 predicted proteins | sample YL17G02_20_MG_FD_203700 | JGI IMG/M metagenome (GOLD analysis project Ga0315274, IMG submission 203700) | Sediment microbial communities from Yellowstone Lake, YNP, Wyoming, USA - YL17G02_20 | ecosystem: Environmental > Aquatic > Freshwater > Lake > Sediment | place: USA: Wyoming | collected...
GCCCGACGACTGCTGGCCGGAGGGGATACGCATTTCGGCCCATGTGGCGAACGCGGGCACGTCGCCGGATTCGCGGACCCACCGATAGAAAACGATCAGGTGGATGTCGCCGTTGCCCTGATCGGCACCGTCACCGAGAACCAGCGGGGTCTCCAATTCGACGAAAGCGTTCTCGAACAGCCCGTACTTCAGCGACGGGCTGAGCCTGAACCCATCCTCCTCATGGGAGGCCGTCTCCCACGCGAACGGTACCTCGAACTCCCACTCGCCCTGGACCACGCTGGGGTTGGCCTCGCGAATGTTGAAGAAGTCGCTGACCTCCCGATAGTCATCCCCGTTCACCGTCTTTTCCTCGGTGCGGACGGTGGTCCTCTCCGTCGTCGTCGGCTTGCTCGGCGCGGGCGCCGGCTTGTTCTTGTCCTGGCTGTTGAACGCCAACTGTGTCGGCTGAAAATCGGTCGTCCCTTTGATGGCCGGGCTTTGCCGCCCCTGGCTTCCTCGTCCGCCTGCCTGCTGAGCGAGCGCCGGGCCGCTCGTTGCCGCAAGAACCAGACCGACGCCGAACACTCCCAGCGAGGTCCTAATCGCACGCATGTCGTAAGCTCCTTTTGTTATGTGTTTCGCCAAGCGCCGCCCTTACTGGTCCGTCGCACCACCGCGCGGGGTGTGACGACCCGGGCACGGACGCCCCAAGGCACCTTTACGTCGGTGCAGCCTACCACTCCCACGATCTTCGTCAACCCACCCCCCCCAACCGCACCTTTTTTGGTCCAGTCACCCTCTTTTTCGGACGAAAAACGGAGGTTATCGGGTTGGACCAACGCTGAGGCCTAAGGGTTAGGCCCATTTTTCGGTTCGGGGACCCCATCCGTGGACATCCTCCTCATCAACTCGCCCTGGATGACCAAGGACGGCAACATTTGGCATGGGGTCAAAAGCACCTCGCCCCCGCTGGGGCTGCTGTATGTCGCCTCCTACGCTGAGGACCGGGGCTGGACCGTCCACGTCATGGACGTGAACGCCGAACGCCTCCATTTCGAGGACATCGAGCGCTTTGTGGCCGACCATCAGCCCCGATGGGTCGGGATGACCGCCGTCACCGCCCAGATCATCAACACCCACCGCATCGCCGGGATCATCAAACGGGTCTCGCCGGCGTCGAAAGTTGTCGTCGGCGGGGTCCACGCCACGGCGATGCCGGACGAAGTCCTCCAGGATCATTGTGTCGATTTCGTCATTCGCGGCGAGGGGGAGATTCCGTTTTTTGAACTCGTGGACGGTCGCCCGCTCGACTCCATCGGCGGGCTTTCCTATCGTGGCCACAACCCGCTGCAGCCGATCCAACACAACTCGCTCGCTGAACCGATCGAGGACCTCGATGCGCTGCCGACTCCGGCCTATCACCTGATCCGTTTCGAGCTGTACAAGCCGGCGATCGGTGCCTATCGCCGTTTGCCCTCGATCAACATGACCATGACCCGCGGCTGTCCAGGCAAGTGCACGTTCTGCAACTCGGCGGAAACCGCCCTCCGCACGCGATCAGCGGAGCACGTGGTCGATGAAATCCAAAGACTGCAAGCCCGCTACGGCGTTCGCGAGGTCAGCTTCTACGACGACACGCTGACCATTTTCAAACCGCAGGTCGCCCGGATGTGCGAGTTGATCCTCGAACGCGGGATCGACCTGACGTGGTCCTGCTTCGCGCGGACGGATTGCGTCAGCCCACCGCTGCTCAAGAGAATGCGTGCCGCGGGGTGTCACCAGATTCTGTTCGGGATCGAGTCCGCGGACCCCGACATCCTTCGCAACGTCCGTAAGCCCATCGACATCGAGCAGACGCGGCGGGCCGTCCGCATGGTGCAGGAGGCGGGCATTGCCGTCCGGGCGGCCTTCATGTTCGGAAACCCCGGCGAAACCGTCGAAACCATACGCCGTACGATCGACTTCGCCAAGAAGCTCGACCCCGACATCGCCGTGTTCAACATCACCACGCCCTATCCCGGAACGCAGATGTTCGAATGGGCGCGGCGAAACGGTTATCTGCGGACCTTGGACTGGAACGACTACGACCTCGCTAACAGCGTAATCGAACTGCCCACCGTCTCCAGCGAGGAGATCAATCGGATGTACAAGGTCGCCTACCGCGAGTTCTACTTTCGCCCGTGGTATCTCGTCCGGCGACTCACCAAGATGCGAAGCTGGGACGACATCCGATGCAACCTCCAGGCCCTGCGTTCGGTGATGTTCACCAAGACCACCAGGCCTCCGTCCGCCGACGCCCGCCCGGCTTCGAGCCGCTGGGCCCTGCGCCCCCTGGTGGAGCCGTCCGCCCCGGCTGCGGCTTGCATCTAAGTGGAAACGACGAAAGAATCACCCTCTTTTCGATAGGAGATTGCCGGCTCCACAATTCGTACAAATGCCGCAACGTTAGCTCCTACAAGGACTTACGATGCCGCCGAGCCTGTGGCTGATGGGTTAGATCATTCTGCGTTCCTACTTAGCAGCCTGTTGAAGAACGATCGGCCGCGAGTTCAAACGTAGCGTTACCCCTCGTGAGTGACGCCGAGTGCGGTTTGCGCCGCCCACGAGGGGCGGCGCTACAGTTCTTCGACGGGCTGCTAGCCCCTGAACAAGCGTGAGTTTCGTGGATTTTGACAAAAAAAGACTCGAAATGCCTTTGGTTCCCGTGTATAACGTGCCGTGTCATGAGTTTGGCACTGTTACGCAGGGAGGCATTTCGAGTGAACGCAAGTCAAGCACCGAAGAAGACGGAACGCAAGAGTCCCGGCGCCCCAGGACTGCGGAATCGCAGGCGGCGGATCGTGTACCGGTTGCTCTCGTGGAATCCGTGGCTGGACGCGTTCTTGAGGGGCGTGGACGCCCTGCGAGCGATGTTCGGTTCGCGGCCCGCGCCGCGAGGTTCAAGCCCGTTCCGACCGCTGCGCCGCTGAGGCCGCGTCATGGCGCCGGGATACGGATGTCCCGGTTCGCAGAGGCCCCCAACGACCGGACCGAGGTGACGATGAAACAAACCCAACCGAATGCCCGCAAGTTGACCGCCTTGCCGGTCAACGGGGAGAGACTTCGTCGTCTGCGCTCCGCGCGAATCGCGCTCACGGGGTGGAAAAGCGATTCGTTTGTTTTGGGACTAGCACCGAGGAATCGATAACCGCGTCCTTCATGCGGAGGTTTTATGCCGAAGTCGATCGCCAAGACCCTGTCTAGCGTCCGCGGACGATTCATCGTCCTCGACGGATTGGACGGGTCGGGGAAGTCGTCGCACCACCGGCGATTGGAGTCGGAGCTGGTCGCTGCGGGCCTGAGCGTGGCGTCGTGTCGCGACCCCGGCGGGACGGCGATCGGTGATCGCATTCGCTCGGTCCTGCTCGACTACGATTTGAGCGAAATGGACGTGAACTGCGAGGCGATGCTGTTTATGGCCTCGCGGGCGCAGCTCGTCACCGAAGTCATCCGTCCCGCGCTGGGGGCGGGGAAGACCGTTCTGTGTGATCGCTTCGTGTCATCGACGTGCGCGTATCAGGGGGCGGCGGGGTACGACCCGCGTCGGGTGATCGAACTGGCGCGGTTTGCGATCGGGGATTGTTGGCCTCATGTCACCGTGCTCTTGGACATCGACCCGGAGATCGGTTTTCAGCGCATTGGCCGTAAGCCGCACCATTCGGGGAAGAACCGCAAGAAGGCGGCGGGTGAATCGGCCCTAATCGAGGGGACGGGGACGGACGCCATGGAAGCCAGGCCGATTGAGTTTCATCGGCGGGTGCGGCGGCTTTTTCAGGAGATTCACGCGTATTATCCTACCCCGGTGATCTCGGTCGATGCGTCGGCGGATGCGGAGACGGTGTATCAACGCATCCTGGAGGGGCTGTCGCGTGCCGCTGTCTGAGGTACGGCATCAAGGCGCAGCCTTGCGGCGTATTCAGCAGGCGTTGTCGCGCGATCGGGTGCCGCACGCCTACCTGTTTCACGGTCCGGACGGGGTCGGCAAGGAGACCTTGGCGCGGGGATTGGCCCAGCTTCTTCTATGCGGCCGTCCCGATGAGGTGGAACTCGCCGCGAAGCAGGCCGCGGCGGTCGGCCTGCCGCGACTTCGACAGGGGTGCGGACGGTGTGACAATTGTCGCCTGGTCGCGGCGGAGACGCATCCCGACTTTCATCTTGTCTATCGCCAGCTTCATCGAGACCATCCTGATCCCGACGTGCGTAAGCGAAAGGGGCTGGACCTCGGCGTCGATGTGTTGCGGCACTTCGTCATCGACAAGGTCGGACTCACGCCGTTGCGGGGGCGAGCGAAAGTGTTCGTCCTACGCAACGCGGACGAGATGACCGTGCAGGCGCAGAATGCGCTGCTCAAGACCCTCGAAGAACCGCCGGGGGCCACGTTCATCGTTCTATTGGTGAGCGCCGTCGATCGGTTGCTGCCGACGACGCTGTCGCGCTGTCAGCTCGTGCGCTTCGACGGACTGCCGCAGAGCTTCATCCGCAAGAAGCTGGGCGAGTTCAGAGGGGGGTTGTCGGCGGACCGCGTCGAGTGGTGTGCGCGATGCGGCGAGGGCAGCCTGGGGCGGGCCCTGGAATACGCCGATGACGAACTGTTCGAGCTGTATCAGCGGTTGGCAGCGGGTCTGACGCGGCTCGGGGATCAGAGTGACGCCGTGTCGGCCAAGGCCTGGACCGACGAGGCGTCGGCGTTGGGCGAACGCTACCGCAAACGCGACCCCGACATCACCGACGCGGAGGCGACGCGTCGCGGGCTGACGACCGTTTTCCATCTCGCGGCCGCGTGGTATGTCGATCTCCTTCGCGCCAGTGCGAATGCCGCGAAACCGATTGACGCTGAGTCCGCCGCCGTGGCGATCAACCGCCTCGCCGAGGCCGAACGTCAGCTCGACCTGAACGCCAACACCCAGCTCATCGTGGAAACACTCCTCGCCGCAAGGTGCCTTAAGTGAGCCGTATTGGGATCAGCCACCACCGACCCGCAGGCGCAAGTAGTGTTCGACAGCTTCCGGCCACGGAGCGGGGCACCGACCGGTCGTTTCCACATATCTGGTCAGGTCCGGGGCGGAATAAGCCGGTCGGCGAGCGGGACGCCCCGACTCTTCGGTCGTGATCGGCTCCACAGGAACGTTCATCCCAGCCTGTCGAAGCACCGCCTGGTCGATACCGCTTCCGTTGATTGCCTGCGAAAGGAGCAGGCGACCTTCGACACCACCCTTCGCTTTCGATGAGCCATCGCCCAGACTACGGGCTTGTCGGGACGTCGGGGATGGAATCTGTCGGCGGCCGAACCACCTTGTGCAGCTGCGATGCGAATGGAATCGCGGCGCGCAAGCGCCACATCTGCCAAGAAGCCCAGAGAAACGCAAACGCCGCCGCGGCAAACGGCCAAGTGAAGCTGCCCGTCATGCGGTAGATGAACATCCCCAGCCCCTGGGCGACGATCCCGCGGATGCCGACGAGGCTGGCGTGGATGGCAACGTACTGGGCCACGCGGTCGGGCGAAGGGGCCAGCGTCACCGGGCCGAGCATCCAACCAATGTGCACACCGGCCATCGCCGTTCCGTAAAACACCGTGGCCGCGCCGACAGCGGTCACGTCGTGGCTGAGCATCAGTCCCAATGGGTAGAGGGAAAGCCACGCGAAGGAGAGGCCGGACGTCGGCACCGGCCCGATCCGATCCATGACCCAGCCCATCGGGTAGGTCATCACCAACATGCAGAGCGGGTAGATGACCTGCGTGGCGCCGGCGAAGGCCGTGTAGCTGAGCCTCAAACGGTCGGTGGCGAGCACGGGGAGCAGCGCGTTGCAGATCATCCAGCCAACCCCGTACGTCATGAAGGCGGCCTCGTAGCGGTAGAACGTTCTATCGGATCGGAGGATTTCGCGGAGGCGAATGAGCGGTTGAACGGCCCGTCGAAGGCTCAAGGGGCCGGCCGCGATGGAGCTCGAGCGCTCCTCCTCGGCGCCGGTGGCACGGAGGAGCCGCTGCAGAATGATGACGCCCACTGCGTACGCCCCGGTGGCGATCGGGAAGTACCAGCGGAAGGCGTTTTCGTTCCTGTCCAGGACATGGCCGAAGGTGTAGCTGGCGAGCATCATGCCGATGTACATCGCGGAGTTGACCAACGCGAAGGCCCGACCGCGAACGCGATCGCCGTAGAAACGCCTCAACAGGTCCCCGGCCACCGGCGACCAGCCCGCGGCGCCGATCGCTGCACACACGAAGCAGACGAGAAGGTGCCAGAAACTCTGGGCGAACACGGCCGCCGCGAGCGGCAGCATCGTGCACGCCCAGTTGATGACGAGGTAGCGCCGGATGGACACGCGGTGGAACAGCGCATTCCAGAAGATCGAGAGGGTCAAGAGCGTGGGCGGGGCCGCGGTAATCATGAGCGTCTGCCAATCGCCGGCGTTGAACCGTTTACGGGCGAGGACGGCAACGATCGACGAGATGCCGAACCAGACGGACTGGATCAGCACGTTGGCGACCATATGGTGAGTCAGGACCCGCGCCGTTGATGGGCGGTGATGCGGTGGAGCGTTCAAAGCGCCTCGACCTCCCGTAGACCGTGAAAGCCTGTATCGAACATAGGCCGCGCGTTTGTTCGCCCCCAATCGATGCCGTCAAACTGCACTTGCTCGCTGCATTCGGTCTAGGCTTTTCGGATCGATTTCAGGCCATCCGCGAGCGCAATGCAATATCGCTGCCGCGACCGAGAATTCCCCGATGACTATGCTTGCGGTAAACTTTGATGCACAGATGAAATCCGCCGGCCGCAGTTCAAGCCTCGCCGCCGGCCGGGTTTGCGGTCCAGGCACGTCACCGGCACCCTCGCTTCCCTCCGTCCCCTCGTCCTTGCGTCCCTCCGTTCCTTCCTTCACCGGTATCCACGGCGGCCAAGTGGGGTCCTGATCGAGACGCGCCCGGAGGTTGCGGCTCCAGATATGCTCATAGTAGATACGGAGACCCTCGGGACGATTCATGCAGGCTTGCCGGAAGGACAGGTCCGCCGGATTCCAGCTTCAGAATCAAGGCTGTGATATCATCGTCCTGCGGGTGCCCCCGCGAGAAGCCGCGAGCCGCATCGCACAGCGCCTCAACGATCTTGCCGGCATGCTCATGGCGATGAGACTGCACCACCTCGAGCGCACCGGCAATGCCAAACATGTGCCCGTCTGCGGAGCACGCTTCCGCGATGCCATCAGTCATAAGCAGCACGATGTCGCCCGGTTCGAGCGTGATCGCGGGAGCTGATCGGATGACCATGTTCGAGTCCGTACCGAGTGGAAACGCGGTGGCGTCCAACGATCTTGCGTTGCCCTGCTCGCCGAGCAAGTAGCTCCGGTGGCCGGCGCTGGCGTAAAGAAGACACCGACGCGCGACATCGAGTCGCCCTAGAAAGAGGGTAACGAAGGTCCCCGGGTTCATATCGGCTGTGACGAACTGGTTGAGGTGGGTCACAATCTCACCTACATCCGAATGCAGCCTAATCAGTGTCCGCAGATAGGCGCGAGTCTCCGCCATCAGTAGCGCAGGTCCTATTCCGTGCCCCATGACGTCGGCTATGACTATGGCGATAGAGCCGTCTGCGAAGGATAGGTAATCGAAGTAGTCTCCGCCCGCAAATTCGGCGGCATGTGACGCCCCTGCGAATTGGAACGGCGGGATCTTTGGGGAGCCTTTGGGAACAAAGTACTGCTGGATCTTCGCTGCAGCGAGCAGCTGCACCTCCTTCTCACGCAGCTGCTGCTCGGAGCGCTTTCGCGCCGTGACATCGGTATGAGACCCTACCATACGGTAAGGCCTCCCTTCCGAGTCGCGAACCGCCGCCCCACGTGCCAGGATCCAGACATACGAGCCGTCCTTGTGCTTGAGCCGGTGCTCCAATTCGTACGTTGGCGTCTCGCCCTTGAGGTACTCTGCAATTGTCGCCAACGCCCGAGTGCGATCATCGGGATGCAGCCGGCTCTCCCACTCGGTGTAATGACCCGTGATCTCGTCCTCTTCATGGCCGAGCATGGTTTTCCACCGCGGGGAGAAGAAGACGCGGTTTGTACGAAGATCCCAGTCCCAGATCCCGGCGTCAGTCCCACGAATGGCCAGGTCGAAACGCTCCTCGCTTTGTTGCAGAGCGTCCTCGGCCTTCATACGACGAATCATGGTTGCGAGTACGTGCGCAATAGCTTGTAGCGCCTGCTCTTCTTTGAGTTGCCTTTGGTGCCCTGCCTTCACGTACAGATTGAGAACGCCGTACAAGCAGGCGTCTGAGAGGATGGGCACGCAATAGTGCCCGTGGGGCGCCATGCCTTCATACTCGGTTTCATGACGGTCGTCGATGCAATCCGCAAAGACAAGCTGTTGAGTGGATGCCGCACGTCCGCACAAGCAGTGGCCAAAGGAGATACTTCGACAAGCCGTCAACAACGACTCCGGAAGTGCACACTGGGCCTTCATTGTCAGTTGCCTGGAGTCGTCGTCCACAAGATAAACCGATCCCTTGGCCTCCAGATTCAGCCAGGGCACGGACAGAAGCCGATCCAGGCTGCGCTCGAGTAGCTCTGTAAACGAAACCGACTGTTGGGAGATTTCGAGAAGCGAATTGATGGTAAGTTGCATCTCCAGATCCGCCTGCCGCGCTGCCTCGGCGCGGTTCTGCTCGGTAACATCCCTGGCCACTGAAACGTAGCTCGTGATCTTGCCTTCGCGATCACAGACAGGCGTAATCGTCTGGTGGACGTCGTACAAGGTGCCGTGTTTCTTGCGGTTCTGCAAAAAGCCGCGCCACGTTTTGCCCTTGCTGATCGTGTCCCATATTTGGGAGTAGTTCCAGCCGTCGGTGATGTTGCTTTTTAGGGTGCGAGAAGTGTCGCCAGGGACCTCCGTGGCGGTGTAACCGCTGAGGCGTTCGAAGGCGGGGTTGGCGTACTGGATTGTTCCTTCGGCATCCGAGATGAGGATGACCTCACCGGCGGACTCGACGGCCGCAGAAAGGAGGGCTCGCTTCATGTCCGTTTCGCGTCCTTTGGCGACGAGCCCGGCCATGGTCAAGCCGGTGATCGCATAGACGTTCATAAAAATATGCAAATTGAAGGGGTTTTGATGGGTGATGTCGAGTGCAAAGGGACCGGTACCCAGCGCCGTAGCGGAAACCGCAGTTACGGAGAGCAGCAGAACGGTCGTGGTGACTTCGACGATTCCGAAACGAAGCAGGGCCCAAAAAAGCAAGATCAGGGGCACGTATGACAGTTCGCCCACCAACCTGTGGGCCGGCCAACCACCGAAGACGCAATAAGTCACCGCGGTCAGAAGCACGAGAAGCAGTGCGAATTCCTGAAGTCGCCGCCGACTCGGGTAAACGGGCCGTCGTCGGCCCACAGCGACCAAGAATGGGGCTAAGACCATACAGGCGGAAACGTCGCCGAGCCACCAAGTCCACCAGTTGTTGGCGAACTCCCCCGGGGCGGCATGTCCGGCCAAGACGAGAATACCGGCACCCACCGTGGCTCCGAGACTACAACAGACAGCGGCGATGACGCCCCAAGAGAACGCATCCCGCACTCTGCCAAAGAGCGTCTGACAATCAAGGAAGCGCCGACACAGCCAGGCACCCAGCACGGCCGCCATGGTGTTGCCGGTGGCGATCACAGCGACGGCTGCGAAAGAGATGTCCGTGGTAAGATCAGCCATGGCCGCGCCAAGCCAGACCCCAGGCCAAAAACGGTGTCCAGCCAAGAGGAGAACCGCCAAGGCGATCCCTGAAGGGGGCCACACTGCGGTCGCATTGCCCGGGGGAATCGCAAACAGCAGTCCGACCTGAGCCGTGAGAAAGTAGGCAATGCTCAGAGCGATGACGCCCACCACATATTGGAACCTTTGACGATTCGCGGTCGTAGGCAGACGATTCCATAACCTCCCCATTCCACGTGCGCGCAAACCGGGAGGGGAATCAATCTCTGGCCCTCCGGACGCCTGGCGCGCCAGGGTCCGGGGACCCGCGAGGAACCCCTCAGCGCGTACAGACGCCGCTCCCGACTCCGAAGTGACCATTTCTTATTCCTACTTGATTATCTGACGATCCGCTCCACTCGAACACATTGAGCAATGACGGGTAGAGCATAAGCGACGTGGGTTCGTGGGTCAACATGTCGAGCATCAGACTCCCTAGCCTGCCTACATCGCCAGGCGGGCCAACCCGAAGTCGTTGATGCTCAATCGCCCAGTCGGAGACAGAAGGAGGTTGGACGGCTTGATGTCGCGGTGAATCACGCCTTGTTTGTGCGCATAGTCCAGGGCGTCCGCCACCTCGGCCATCAAGTATGCCACGGCGTCGAAGTAACCGGCCCGGGGTGCAGCGCCGACGGGGCGGCACGCCGTCGCCAGCGTCGCCCTCGCCCGGCTCTACCGGATTCCTATGACCCGCGTGGGCGTCGGGCGACTCGTTCTCGAGGTCGGCAAGATGGCCGGACTTTTTACGGCCACCGAGGTCGGCACGCACTTTCTGATCGGGGCGGCGAAGTCCTTTTTCGCGGCGACGTCGCTGCTGACGGGCGGGGCGACCGTAGCGGCTTACGCGTCGGTGGCGCCGATTCAAGCCTTCGCAGCCGGTTTCGGCTCGCGAGTCATCGGCGAAGCAACGAAAGTTTACCTGCGTAACGGGGCGTCGTGGGGGCCGGCCGGGCCCAAGACCGTCGTTAGGCACATCCTCGACTCGCTCGACCGGGCGTCGATCATGTCGCGGATCGGCGACGAACTCCGCGCCAGTCTTCGCCCATCGTGACTCGTCTTGCGAAGTGCGCTCCAACTCCCCAACAGCCGGCTGACCCCGTCACGCGCCTGACGACTTGCAGCTCAAGGAGGGCACGCGACCGGACCCGGTTTACATCGGTTTTACATTGTGGCCCAGCGCGGTCCCATGCGGGGAAGGCGCGCAATGGCGTGCATCTCCGAGTTTTCGCAAATCCCTTGAAATCCAGGCACTTGCGTGCTATAAACCCGGTACGTGGCGTGGGTTACGAAGCGCTAAGAAGATGGCCTGCAGCTGACTCATAATCGCTTGGTCGGGGGTTCGAATCCCTCCAGGCCCAATGGCGTTGGGGGCGTCGATGAAGCGCAAAAGGCCGGGTGCGTCGTACGACGCACCCGGCCCGCTTTGACGCGTGTTTCGGCTGTCGGCGCGCCCTAATCGCCGCAGGACTGGGCGACCGTGACGGAGCGGAGCATCACCAGCACCCGCGCGCAAAAAAGCGGCGGGCTCATCGACCGCCGCTTGGTGTCTCAATTGTCCTCGGAGGCAATCAAAACGATCAGCCGCCGCCGGGCGTTATCAAAATCGTATCGCTGTCCGAGCCCAGCTCGCCCGCGGTCCCGAACAACCGCGCAAGGATCTCGATCGTCTGGCCAGCGCCGGTGTTCACCGTCAGTACGCCCGTGGGCTGATCCACCGACACATCCACGCCCGGCGGCAGGTCGCCGTCGTTGGGACTCGACGCGAAGAACAGCAACTGAAGACCGTTGCCCGCCAGCGTCTGCGGATCCGTCAAGTTGCCGTTCACCCTCGTCACCGTGTACAAATTGAGGGTTGTACCCTCGTTCACCGAATCCGGCAGCGTTACATCGACCGTCGCCACCTGAATCGGAACCGTCAACGTCCCGCCCTGAACGGTTCCCGCCCCGGCCGGGTTGCAGTCGATCACGGCGACAAAGTGAAGGTTTGTCGTTGTTGCTAGTGGCGAGCACGTGCCCTGCGGACAATCTGCGGCTCCTGTACAAGCGGCCCCGTTATTCGTTCCGCCAAGGCACGTTGCCTGCGGGACCGGGAACGTCGCCGCGCGATTCCCGCTCGGCGTCAAGGAGACCTTCACGGTATCTGACGGATCCTGCACCCACAGCGCCGAAAAGGCCGGATTTACCCCGTCCGCCAGATCAATCGTCACCGGCGGGTCGCCCGGTTGGGCGGCCCCGCTGCTCTTGGTCCCGACCGAGTTTGCGTTGAAAGGCCGCACCGAGATCGCAACCGTGCCCGTGCCCGTGGTGAAACCGGCAGCGGACCCCGTCGCTTGGAACGTAAGCACCTGCTGACTGGGCGCCGACGTGTTGACCGGCGCCGTAAACGTCACCCCATCGGGCGAGTCGTCGGGCACATTAACGCTTGGTCCCGCGAGCTTCCTCCACACGAACGTAGCACTTGGTGCGTTGGGCGAAGATGCGTCCAACGTCACGGACGATCCCGGACATACCGTCCGGTTCTGTCCGGCGTTCACCACCACAGGATCCGGGTTCGGCGTGGGCGGCGTGGGCGTCGGCGTGGGCGTATCTTCGCATGCGGTTCCGACCCCGTCGTTGTCCGCGTCGGCCTGGCTCTGGTTCGTGTCAATCGGACAATTGTCACAGACGTCTCCGAACGTATCGGTATCCCGATTGGCCTGATTCGCATTAGCCTTGGTCGGGCAGTTGTCGCACACGTTGCCGCGACCGTCGCCGTCCGTGTCCTTTTGATCCGCGTTGGCGACGTTCGGGCAGTTGTCGCACGCGTCGCCGAATGCGTCGCCGTCGCTGTTGGTCTGCGTTGCGTTGCTGGCGGTCTGACAGTTGTCCTGATCGTCCGGAACGCCGTCGCCGTCACGATCACCCTCGCACGCGTCGCCGACACCGTCGCCATCCGCGTCCGCCTGATCGGTATTCGCGTTATTCAGACAGTTATCGCAGACATCGCCCACCCCGTCGCCGTCGGTATCGGTTTGCGGCGGATTGAATAGATTCTCGCAGTTGTCGCATACGTCGCCCACCCCGTCGCCATCCGCATCCGCCTGATTGGCGTTCGCCGTCGCCGCGCAATTGTCACAATCGTCGCCCGCGCCGTCACCGTCGGTGTCGGCCTGGTCCGGGTTCGCGATCGTCAGACAATTGTCAATTTCGTCATCAACGCCGTCGCCGTCGGGATCGCCTTCACAGGCATCGCCCACCCCGTTGCCGTCCGCGTCCGTCTGGTCGGCATTCGCCAGCGCCAGGCAGTTGTCGCACGCGTCCCCGACTCCGTCGTCGTCGGTGTCGGCCTGATCCGCATTGGCGATCGTCGGGCAGTTGTCGCAGGCGTCGCCGACTCCATCACCGTCAGCGTCAGCCTGGTCCGCGTTGGCGTCGTTGGGGCAATTGTCACAGACGTCGCCGCGATCGTCGCCGTCGGCATCGGCCTGGTCGGTGTTGGAGACATCACGGCAATTGTCGGACACGTTGCCGACCCCGTCGCCGTCGGAATCACCCTGGCCGGGGTTCGGGTCGGTCGGGCTGTTGTCGCAAACGTCGCCGACGCCGTCGTCGTCGAGGTCGGCCTGATCCTCATTGGCAAGGTTGGGACAGTTGTCGCAGGCGTCGCCGAAGCCGTCGCCGTCCGTATCGGCCTGGTCGGCGTTGGCGACATCGGGACAGTTGTCGCTACGACCCACGCCGTCGCCGTCGCTGTCGCCGAAGAGGAACCCGGCGCCGGTGCAGCCGCGACCCAGGTTGCCGCACCCGATCATCACGCACAGCGTCAGGGCCGCGAAACCACCCAACAGACGGAACACCCCAACCCGATCCATGAATCGCTCTTGACTCATAAGCCACCTCAAGACCTAGTTTTATCCATCAGAGGGAAACGCCAGCCGGAACTTTACCGGAGCGCACCAAGCCCCGCAACCGGTCTTCCCGGCTAAACGCCCCGGGCCCCGCGACCCGATCAACGTAGACCCTGCGTTTATCGGTCACGATCGGCCCTCAACTGTCGTTAATAGCGGTATCCCGAATTATTCGTACCGGCCCTTTTTTACGACTCCTTGATGCGTTAACTTATGTTTGCGCTACGAGTTAACTCACGCAAGGAGGCCGTAGATCATGGAACAGGCTGTTCAGCGGATTCGGTTT
>Ga0315274_10009663_pt1 | contig 13921 bp, 9 predicted proteins | sample YL17G02_20_MG_FD_203700 | JGI IMG/M metagenome (GOLD analysis project Ga0315274, IMG submission 203700) | Sediment microbial communities from Yellowstone Lake, YNP, Wyoming, USA - YL17G02_20 | ecosystem: Environmental > Aquatic > Freshwater > Lake > Sediment | place: USA: Wyoming | collected...
CTTCCAGGATCGGCAACCTCGAGTCCTTATCCTTATCCAGCGTGGGCAGCGCCAGGCGCGGTCCACGCTCGTTCTCGACGAACCACTTGAACGACTCGCCCTTTGGGTCCGGCGGCGGCGGCGCCTTTCCGCCCGGCACAAGGGTGCGGGGGTAATGGACGGGGGCGCCGTCGGCGAATCCCTGAGCGCAGTGCAGGAAAGCGGCGATGAACGGCACTGTGTCGAACTGCTTGCCGTAGCACTCGACGACAGCGCGCTTGAAGTCATCGATGCGCGCTGCGGCATTGTCAGCCGCGCCCCAACGGGGCTCGGTCTTCAAGTCGAGGTAAGCCTGGCACCACTCCTCGCCGGTGCGCAGGTCAACGCCCGCGACCTCCATCGTCACGCTGCCGAACCCCAGCGGTTTCCCACCCCCGAGGCGGTAGAAGTGTCCATGCGGCAGTTGCGGCAGTTGCAGCAGCCACAACAGCGCCCCCAGTTCCACCCCCGACAGGTTGCTGACGTCTACCTGGAAGGTGAATGCCACCCCGGGTTTGACCCAGCCCAGGATGGACCGGTTCTGAGTGTCGCGCTGCTCGTCGCCGTTGAGCCGGGGCCGGCGATACTCTTGGTATCGGCCCTCGACGCACGGCCCCTGCGTTCGATCCCGCTGGGGGTCGCTCCAGTAGCCCTGGGGCAGGTTGCTGTGGTGGGGGTAGACCTTGCGCCCCCGCAGGGTCCCTCCGGCCTGATAGACGGGCTCTTGTCTGGCACTGCCGTGCGCACCGCCAGCGTCGGGGCTCACATAGAATCGCGCCTGCTGGGGCTTTGGCTGGCCAAGGATGGCCAGCGGCACTCCGTCCTCGCCGAAGTCCTGCACCGCGTCGGGCGTCTCGCAGCGTACCGGCCCGATGCGCAGTTGCCCCCGGTGGGCACCCCTGCCCTTCGGGTTGACCCACCCGAAAACGCGGTCGGCCGGAGAAAGACTGGTGCGGCTGCCGGCCGGCCACAGGGACTCGTGCAGCAGGTCGATGGGCGCCGCCGAGAACAGGGCGCGGGAGATGCTGACCGGATACAGGGCGGTGACCGCGAACCCGCCGGACCTTGGCTCCACCTGGGCATAACACAGGCATCCCTCGTGGAGCTCGGCCATGTCCTGCTGAGGTTCCCGATTGTCGCGGCGCAGTTCGCCATCCTGGTAGATGTGGGGCGACCAAGCGGTCTTGCCAGGCTCATGGCCCACGTATTCTTCCGGCCCGACGACCCGGTCGTCGGCGCGGCGTTCCCATATGTCCGATTTGGTGTGTGCCGCGCGGTAGTTGGCTATCAGCTTGCGCCAGCCATCCACCACGTCAGACGCCAGCGGCACCTGAAGGCTGCTGGACTGCGGGTGGCCGTCCTGCACGAAGAACACCCGCTCGTCGTGCTTGCGGCCGATGTTCCGGTTGGTGATCAGCACCCAGCCGCGGTGCACCTGGCCCCCAGATGGCGCAGACGGCTGTGGGTCTGCGATGCGCCGGATTGCCGTCACTTCCCAGTACCTGAAGCGACCCGGCCTGTGCACTTCCCTGACCACAAACCATACCTCGTCGCCGGTCTTGAAACCCTGTGCCAGGTTCTGGCCCCGGTATGCCGCCAGCCATGCGGCGTACATGAGGTTGGGCAGGCCCCCCGGCTGCGGCCTCGCGGCCGATATGGGCGACGTCCCGGGCAGCAGCCTGGCCACCAGCCCGCCGTCGGCGCCGCTTTCGATGCGGGCCGGGACCAGCCGCAGCGCCTGCTGCGGAGCCATGCGGTGCGCCAGCGGCGCGTCGTGCTTGACAAATACCGAGAGGCGAGAGTTGGTGACCGCCTCGTAGGCCGACCTGAGCACGCCCTTGACCGAGGTTGGCGGGAGGTGGGGTTGGCCCGCGGCATCAGTCCGCACGGGATAAACGATGTGGCGCGTCTTCTCGCCGTCCCTCTCCAGCTCATGGGCCCGCGCGGCATCCGGGATCAGCAGCGGCGTCTCTGTGACCAGCCGCACTTTGATGCTGCCCGTCCAGCGGTCGTCGTACAGCCGGTCGTGTCCCACCGGCTCACCGTCGCCCAGTTCCCCCTTGATGTCTTGGCGGCGCAGGGCGGGGATGAAGTTGTAAGGGTTGTGGAACCAGCCCCGCGCCGCCGGGCCCGGGCCGGCACCGTAACGAGGCGCACTTGCCGGCCCGGCCGGCGAACCTGACGCGGCTGCTCGCGTCCCGCGATCTTCCGGCATCATCTCACCCCCATGCCCAGCAGGCGCTCCTCCAGGACCGCCACATTGCCGTGGTCTTCCTCGCCCTCGGTTGCCGCAAGCGCCAGATACTCGCGCGCCCGCAGGCAGACGCTTTCGCCGTCCTTGACGTCCGGCACGGGCACGTCCAGCGTGCCGATGCGGGCCGCCGACAGGCGGCTCCAGCCGGCGGCGGGCGACGCGCCGGTGCCCTTTCCCCACAGCAGGTACTCGTGGTCCTTGATGGCGACCGTCGTCAGATCCGGCACCGGCTCCGCCAGGTATCGCGATATGTCCTGCTCGGAGAGCAGCACCGCCCGGCCCCGGCCGTCGGCCTGATGCAGCCAGCGCAGTTCGCCCTGGCCGCTGAACACGCGCGCCTCAAACGCCTCCGATAGGTCTGGCATGAGTCCCGCCGGCCCTCTAAGTTCACCCTCCGGCGTGAGCACAGCCAGGCGACACTGCCGGGGGGTATACAATATCGCCACCGGGGCGCCATCCCCGCGCAGGGCGGCCGCCGCCTGCGTCACGGCCTCCTGCAATGTGACCGCCTCGGCCGCTCGGGCGAAGAGCACGACCTGATTCATTCTGCTCCCCCCTTACGGTGCCGCTTAACCCAGTCCCGCCACGCCTGCTCGATCCCGCTCAGTTCGCGCGGGTCCAAGCCGGCCAGGCTGCAGCCCCTCAGTTCGACCTCGTTCAACCACTGGAAACCTGCCTTGTCGGCGTTGCGGCACGTAACCCCAATTGACCGCACCTCGATCGCGCCCAAGCCGCGCTGGCCGCCGAAACCCAGCGGTACGCGACCGCAGGCCAAGTCCATGAGTGTCAGAAGCAGCAGGGCCACGGCCGGCTTCCAGTCAACCTCAGCCACGCGGCCGAGGTCAACCTCGACCCGGATATTGTCCCACGCGATTTCCCGCGGCTCGAGGACGGTGAACAGCAATCCCTCGGCGGCCCCGCCGGTCCAGCGATCGACGGCCACGTGGGTGGCGCGTTCGACCCATCCCGGGCCGCTCTCAGCCAGGGCTTGCGTCAGCTCGTCGGCCGATGAGGCCCGCACGACCCGCTGCCATGCCGCCGGCGATGTATTCGCCGCGGCGTAACAGTCGTCCACCGCCAGCGCCCCTTGCCCCGGAAGCGGCCCCTCAGCCGGCGCCGGGCCGGCTTCATCGTGCCGGGTCGCGATGCCAAACACCTGATCGACGAGGGGCACCTCGACCTGCCGCAGGAACAACTGGCGCGGGTCGCCGTGGCGCGGCGCCCGCCGGTTGGTGACCGTGCGCACGATCCGCTCGGCCTGACTGCGCAACGTCCCCTTCAACGACGACCCGGGCAGGACCGGGGCCAGCCCTTTCGCGGTCAGTCCAAGCAGGGGCAACGCGTCAATGGTGGTCCCCGCCGCGCCCGACTTGACCATCAATGGTCCCTTGGGCGCCCATTGGATCTCGAACACAAAGCGCGGCCTGTCGCCGAACGGCGGTTCCAGCCCCGAGCACAGATCATCCAGCGCAACGGCGCTTCCCTGCCCGCGCAGCGCCGCGAGGATACCCCGCCTCGTGTGCAGGTCCTGTTCCAGGATGGACAACCTTTCCAGCCTCACGCGGCCCGAGCCGCGGGTCTTGCCGCCGCCCAGCCTGATCTCGCCGTCTGCAAGCGCCCGCAGCAGGCAACCGATGGCCGCCCGGTCGCCGGCATCGGCGCCGGGAGGCAGTTCAACGACCAGTGCGAAGTCGATCATGCTATCGCGCGGCAACACCGCCCGTTCGTACTTGATCCCCAATGCCGCAGCGCCCGTCACGCGGTCGATGCCGACCCCATCCCGCAGCTCCTCTATCCCCGCCAGGCACATGAGCTGATCTTCGGTCGAGTGCACCAGTCCATCGTTGACGCGCACCAAGCTGGCGCTCCCCTCGTCGGCCTTCTGCTCCTGGTAGCCCCACAGGCGCTGCGTCCTGTCCTTCCCCCACGCCGCCTCTGTCCAAGCCCGCAGTGCGCCGGCCAAGCTCGTGCCTGGTATGTAGAAGCATCCGCGCCCATCCCGCGCCAGCGGCAGGTCGACCAGTGGGTCGTCGCCCAGGCCGCCGACGTGGATCGGGGTCAGGGCCTTCAGCCTGCCCGATGCGCACAGCCGGCAAGCGATGTCCCGCGCCATTCGCCTCGCCTCCCGCAGCCCCGGCCAATTCGGCCGGTCAATCGCCGGCTTCCTCTTCGCACGCCCGCCGATGCGCTCTGATGCACATCTTCACCAGCGTCGACAGCGCCTCCAGCCACAGCTCCTCGCGCAGCGCCGCCTCGCCGCCGTCAGTGACCGTGATCTGGCCAAGATCCTCGATCTGCAGGAGTGACCAGACCTCGCCGGGCTCCCCGATCAGGGCCTTGACCTGGGCCATGACGGGCTTCGGCCACTTGATCGCCCGATTCTCGACGTCTTCCAGGTGCTTCAGCCAATCCATGACCCGCTGGCGCTCATCGAGCGAAGTGATGCTCCTGATCGCCTCGTACAGCGCCCCGAGCTGGCTCGGCGGCAGTGCGCCGTCATCCCGGCTCGGCTTGGGGAGGCCCAAACACTCATGGCGTCCTTCCACGGTGGCGGCCTTGGCCGCCGCCGCCCGCCTGATGGCCGCCCGCCAGGCCTCCCTCTCGACCTGCCGGGCGAACGCCTGATGGCCCTGTTGGAGGGGCTCCCGTGGACCGTCTTGACTGGTTGCCCGAGGCATTCCCGTCTTGACCGTCTGGGCCGCCAGCGCGGACGTCACCAGCGGGTCGTTGAAGCTCACCTGGCCGTAGCCCTCGGCCCGCCGTTCGCCCAGACCCCGCGCCTGGATCTCGCTCAGCCGGGCAGGGTCGACATCGCCGTTGAGAGTGAAGACAAAGCAGCTTCCCGCCTTGAATCCAGCCAGCGTCGGCCGCGGCAGTACCCAGGTCGCCTGCCAGCTTTCCGAGCGCCGGCAGCGGGCGACCGCCGATGGCGGGCCGTCCTTTGACGGCGGGCCGTCCTCCTTCTCGGGGCGGGCGACGGGGAGGCCGAGCTGGCGCTCGATCTCGCGCCTCAAGGCCTCGATTGACGCGCTCGGTCGCAGCCGTTGATCTCGCAGCAAGAGGTCGGAGAGCAGCCACACCGCGAGCTGGCGCCCGCCGGCCCGCACCTCGGTCTCCAAGGGGACCGGCTCCTCGACCTCGATCTGCACCGACCCATAATCGTCCTTCTTCGACCGGCCGATGTCCTGGTCGCCGGCCACCGCCCGCCACCAACTCGGATCGTGTGCCGCCAGATGTCCTGCGAGTGCACTCCTGATGCGGATCTCGGAACGGAGGACGGTTCCCGGGGTTATCGCCTGATAGCAGTAAACGCCGCCCACTCGGCTGGTGGGCCGGCCCACCGTTTCGTCTATGGTGGAGTGAGTGTGCAATTGCTTCTCGACCTCGAACAGGTCGAGGGTGTCGCCGGGTTGTTCTCCGCCTATGTAGCCCGCGCTGAGCGGCTTCCACTGTTCGGCCATATCGGGACTGGGTTCCACCAGCCAGTTGCGGACCTCTTTGCCTGGGCCGCCGGTTGAGGCCTTGCGACGCCACAGCGCCAGTGGCACCGGGCGCGCCGGTTGTTCGTCGACCTCCAGCGTGGCATTGGTGACGATCACATCGCCGGCTGCGATGGCCGTCGACAGGTCCACCCCGAGCTTGCGCACGGCCTTTGCCAGTAAGGGTAGGAGGTGCGCGCCCGGGATGTGGCCCAGGCTTTCGACGAGGTTCCCGGCGGTGCGCGGCGCCACGATCAGGGGCGTCTTGGCCGTAATCCGCAACTGCAGGACGACCCAGTCGCCGGCCTGGACCCCCGCAACGGCCGCGGCGTCCGTTTCACCGGGGGGGGGCGGCAAATCGGGCGCAGTAGGGTTGGCCTCAAGCCACTGCAGCCACGGTTCAATGTCGTTGATGTCATCGACGGTTATGCGGCAGCGGCCGGAGCCGCGCTGGACCTTTGCCCCCAGGGCACGAGCCTCGACGCTGCCGGCCAGGAGCAGGGCGGTGGCGGCCATCTGCCGCTCCGGGGTGCCGGCCGCGTCCAGTTGAGCCTGAGCCTCGAGCCCTATCCCGACCCGCGCCAGTTCCTCGAAACGCAGGAAGTCCTTGCGCGCGCCGCCGGTGTGCGGGTCGATCTCAACCCCGGGCCTGATAAAGGTGAGCGCCGAGCGGAACGCCGGTTTCGTGTGAGCCGCCTGTCTCAGCGCGGCCGGGAAGTGCGCCGATCGGAGGCGCAGGGCGGCGGGGCGGGGGGCATGGTCGACCGCCCCCTTGGCGAGCGACGGGCGGTCGCCGAAAAGGTAGTCCACCCACCGCGACCACGGCCCGCCGCGGACGCCCTCGTCCAGGCCCACTGCGACGCGTTCGCAGGCCTCGCGCCACTTCCCAGTGAGCGTCTTGGCGGGCACAAACGGCAGCCCATCGGCGTCGCGGCGGACCAGGCTGTGGACGTGCCCGGGCTGCCCGGCGCCGGTCCCCACGTGCCAGTCGGACTCCATAAGCACCGTCACTCCGAACGGGCCTTCGATAGGGCGGGCAATCATGGCTGGTGCCCCCTCGTGAGGAATTCCTCGGCGTCCAGCACGTCGAGCAGGGCCGTGACGTGGCGCTCCTTTTGTTCCGCGTCGCGGTCCCGTTCCCGCCAGAACAGGGACGGTTTCTCGGCGTCGGCGACCAGCCGGTCAAGGCCGCTGTCCTTGTAGCGGCCCCACATCAGGCGCAGCCGGTAGTCGGCCACATCTCTGCCCTGGAACAGTCCTTCCCGCAGGTCATGCAATTGGCTCCTCGGCAGAGCCCGGCGACCGTCGCTCTCCTTGTGGGTGGCCGCCACCCGATCCTTGAATTCATCCCAGCCGCGACTCTTGAGCCACGCCGCGTCGTGCTCTTCCTCGCCCTCAAGATCCTGTGCGGCGATGGGGGTGACCACGTACGGCCTGGCCCACAGCCGTGTCAGGCCATCATCGGCGGTCATCTTCTGCCTGATCAGATCAAGGTCGGTACCTTCGGAGCCGTGCAAGACCTGGAAGTCCAGCGCTGAGCACGGTCGGGGCCGGCCGTTGCGCGTGGCGATCTGCTTCACCTGCTTGGCCGATTTGACCAACTGCTCGGCTATCGGATAGGCCTGGAAGAACGGGTAGTGGGGCTTCATGATGGCGACCCCGGCGCACGATGCCAGCCGTCGCTCGCTGAACACCCGCTCCGCGATTTCAGAAACCAGGCTGTCCGACGATGTCTCACGTTCAAACTGGCGCAGGTACGCGGCGGCGAAGTCCAGGGCGCCTCCCCCCGGACAGATGACCGTCAGGTCGTCTCCGCCTACCACCAGCGGCACGAGCGGCACCAGGTCCTTATCTTGGGGAACCAGGTGACCGATCGCGTGGCGGAAGGCGTTCTCGGCGCAACGGTTAAGGGCGAGCGAGAACGTGCGCAACGTGTCGATGTATCGCCGGTTTTCAGATGCGTCGGTCGCCCCCAGCTTCTTGGCCAGATCGATGAACATCTGGCCGAAGCCGTTGCCATCGGCGTGGACGACGGCGATCCAGTTGCACAGATCGAGGCCCCGTTCGAGCTCGTCGATATCTCTTGTGAATCGCCCGCCACCGTCGCCGAGCAGGTGTGCTACTCGCTCGTGGAAGAAAGGCCGTTTCAGACGCTTGGCCTTCGATACGGCAGAGAGGGCGATCTCTTCCTCGGGCTCAATCTCAGACGCCGGCAGGCCGCTGGTGCCGCATTCGGCGACGATGGGGAGGCGCAGGAACCGGAACTCGGGGCCTGGCAGGGTGACGCGCACCCTGTCCAGTTTCCGGCGCACGTCGCGCTCGGCCTCACAGACGGGCTGTTGATGCCAGTCAAACCCGTGGACGGCCCCGTGGACCAGCAGCCCGGGCGCCTCTAGAAGCGCGCGCCTTGTCACTCGCTGCACGATCCCGGTGGCGACCTCTCGATCTCGGGCCAGGACCACGGCCCGGCCCGAGTTGGCGATGACGATCTCGGCCGGGGTCGACCCGTCCTCAATGCGTGGGTTGGCCGCCGGATCCACAAGCCGATCACGGACGCCATCCTCGCGGCCCGCCGCCTCCGACCACAGGTTGCGCCCGCCCAGCTCCGCCACCGCCTCGAGCACGAACTGCGTGCCCAGGCGGTATACCAGCTCAGACGCTCCCACGTTCTCGCGCACCTTGTTGCTCGCGAAGAGGTAGTGCTGGATGTCGCCGGTCTCGATCACCACCAGATGCACCGAACGCGCGCATCCGCTCTCCGCGGCCATCGTTCATCCCTCCCGGGCGGCCAACTGTGAGGTTATCGACCGTTAGCCTGCACCATATGCCAAACTTTTCCTGCCCAGGCGTCCAAGAACCTCGTTCGACACTCCACTGACAATTACCTGCTCTGAACCGCAATACCAGCGGAGAACAGCCAGAGTTGGACATGGGCAGCATTTGCCGGCCAACCGCCCTTAATGTCGGCTCATGCCGAGCGACGGACCTGAACCAGCGCGGACGAGTGGGCGAGCAAGTCGGGGACGGCTGACATCCGGGAGGTGGCCAGGGTTGGGGCTGAGCCCTGGGCATACAGGCCGTCGCCGGCGGCTTCGGCGCCTACTTCACCACGGCCTACGCCGTCGTCGAGGACCTGCGCCGAGCCTACGAGGAGCACCGCCTGGAACGGCGCATGCGCATCTATCTCGCTTCCAGGGTGCTCATCGTCGACGAGGTCGGCTACCTGCCACTCGACCCGGCGGGCGCCATGGTGTTCTTCCAGCTCGTCTCGGCCCGTTACGAGAAGGGCAGCGTCATACTGACCTCAAACAAGGGCTTTGCCGACTGGGGGGAGGTCTCAGGCGACCAGGTCATCGCCACCGCCATTCTCGACCGGCTACTTCACCACTCGTACCATCCGCGGCGAGAGCTACCGGCTCAGGGAGAAACGCAGGGCGGGCATGTTCGCCAGCGTAACAAGACAGCGGGACGCGGGCTGACGTGGCCGGGGTGGGGGTGGATCAGTCTTCACCGGCTGCGGCGGATCAAGATTGGACCGGCCTTGACAGTGCGACAGGTGAGAAGCCGCGACGTGGGTTTGTCGGCAACACTGTCTCCATGCCTCTGATGAAGCCTTCACTGGTGCGACTCGGGAAGGCGGGGGTGCCGCGCGTCCACCGAACCGGTTTCCATGCCTCTGATGAAGCCTTCACTCGTGCGCCAGCCGTCATGACCCGCGGCGACATCGCCCCCATCATGTGTCCATGCCTCTGATGAAGCCTTCACTCGTGCGCCAAGCGCGATCGTGGGGCGGGGGTTAGACGTGTGCTTCAGTTTCCATGCCTCTGATGAAGCCTTCACTCGTGCGACACCGTGCGGGAGAGAGTGTCGAAGAGCGGGTGCAGCTGTTTCCATGCCTCTGATGAAGCCTTCACTCGTGCGACCGGCATGATCTCGACGGGAAGTACCTCCATCTCTATCTGTTTCCATGCCTCTGATGAAGCCTTCACTCGTGCGACCAGGCCACGAAGGTCTGCGTGGGGGCTATTGGTCTGGTGTTTCCATGCCTCTGATGAAGCCTTCACTCGTGCGACAACCCCCCCAGGTGTACAACGCCAGCCATTGGTCACGTGTTTCCATGCCTCTGATGAAGCCTTCACTCGTGCGACACGACGGCGCCGTCGGAGGCGCGAGACGTTCCCCAACGTTTCCATGCCTCTGATGAAGCCTTCACTCGTGCGACTCTGGCGCCGCAAAACCAGGTGCCCCAAGGCCTCTAGACCGGGTTACCGCTAACCTCAGACTCCGGCGGCGCGTCGGCCCGTCCCCGCAGCCACGATCACCCCGATGCCTCCGCCCCATCCCTCCCGCCTCTGCCCGAGTAACGCCGGCCAGCCGCGGCATTGGGGACCCTGTGTCCTCCCCCTGCCGGCACCGCCGCGCCACCGCTAGACCCCCCCTCTTTTCATTCTCCGTCGATTAGCGGTGTCCCTGCCAGCCAACCCCGGCGTAGAACGCAAAGTCGGCCAGCACGGACAGCACGCGGCATGTATCGGGCCCGCCCGCCGTGACCCGGTAGGTGAACTTTCCCACAAACCCCACCGTGCGGCTGCGCCCAAGCTCCACGCGCCGTGTCTCACCCTTCCAGTTCCCCAGCACAACGCCCGCCTCGAACAGCTCGCAGGCACCTTCCAGAGGTGTCTCCGAGCAGGTGTTCCACCGCCTGAGGAGCGATCCCCAGACCAAACCCGGCAAGGGGAAGGGCTGTTCACCTCGCCCCGCCCGGAAGGTCGTCGGCGTGACGAACTGAAGGGTCACGGATTGAGGCGCGGCCTGACCCTCCCAGCGACCAAGCAACTCCTCGTAGTCCGCCCGGCTGGCTTCGGGCTCAGCGTCAGGTCGCGCTGCAATACCAACGACGGTGAAGACGGCATCTCCCAACCGGACCCCCCCAAGAGACGGGTTGGTCAGCCGCCAGCGATACACCTCGCGTTGGGAGAGGCGGAGGCTGTGGCCCTCGGCCCTCACGAAGGGCCCCACGACCGGACCTACCGTGAGCGCCTTGAGCCCCGGACGGTCGTGCAACTGCTTGCCAGGGCGGGGCTCACCCGCCGCAGCAGGTCCAGGGCGCCCGCGTAGGCAAGAGCCCCGTGCGAAGCCGGCAGTACGCAGCTCCCCACCGGCTCCAGCGCCAGGACCACCGCGACAAGCATCTCCCCGCCTCCTAGTGCGCAAGGCCAGACTCGAAGACGCTCTTCTCCACCCTGCGGCCCGATCCCTCCAGGAACTGCCCCGCCCGCGTGCGCTTCCCAGATCACGTGCAGCATGGCACCGTCCTGCAACTCCCAGCAGTACGGTCGGAGCCAGCTGGGCGGCTCCCGCCTCCAGGTAGAGGTCGGCCGCAAACAGGCCGCACAGGGGGCTGAGCTATACTGGACCCCAAGGAGGTTCAACCAGGTCGGGGGTGTAATCTAAGGCGGGAGGTCATAGACCTGGCGGCCGAGTTCGGTCGGCGCGGAGTATCGTCCCGGACCGTGTGCGCAGTGCTTGGGGCGCCGCGGAGCCGGCTTTACCCGCGGTGCGGGCGGCAAGGTGCGCCCCGCCTGCCGGGGCGAGGCGGTCATGAGCCTCTGGGCGGCCTAATACGGGCGGTGTGCGAGCGCCACCCGACCTACGGTTACCGCCGCGTCACGGCCGTACTGCGGCGGGAGGGCGTGCTGGTCAACCATAAGAAGGTCAACCGCATCATGAGGGACGCCGGCCTAGCCAGGCCGCGCATAAGGACGCAGCTTGTGGGCGTCAGCGACCGCGGGGCGGCCGGGGACGCCATGGGGCCCAACCAGGTGTGGCAGATGGACCTGACGCGCGCGTGGGTCGAGGCGCTGGGCTGGGTTAACGTGGTGGCCGTCATCGACGTGTGGGACCGCTCGATTGTGGGACATGTCGTTGCCGCCCGGACTCAACTTCTAGCCGCCTGATCTGGTTGACAAAACGGGGTGCAGTACAGCTGGCTGCTCAGCACCTTCTCAAGATGGCCACGGCCAAACGCCTATGGTTTACAGTACCTGATTTCGGCATCTCCATCGGTTCTGAGCGTCCCTGACGTTAGCAAGAGCTCTAGGTGCGCCACCGCCTCCGACACCGCCAGGAACACATCCCACCCCCGCACCTTGGGGAAGACGCGCCGTGCCACGTCATACGCCGTCGCCGGTCCGTCGCCCAGCGCCGCGGCCACGGCCTCCAGCCGCCTACTGTGATGTCGCCGCACACGCGCGATCACCCGCCGGTGGTCAGTGAACAGCGGCCCGTGGCCGGGCAAGACCGTTGCCACGTCAAGCGCCTCCAAGCGCTCAAGCGTCGCCAGATATGTGGGCAGGCTGGGCCACGGCTCCGAGCTCCCCGGCGATGTTGGCTCCAGGATTGGGTTGGGCGTGATGTGGGGCAAGAGGCAGTCGGAGGCGAACAAAACGCGCGCAGACGGCTCATAGAGGCATATCAGACCCGGCGAATGGCCGGGGGCATGTATCGCACGCAGGATTAGTGCAGACCTGCCGTGGCCCGCTTTGCCCACGCCCCACGCCAGCTCGGCCCCGTCCTCCAGCAGCGTCACCTGCCCCGCCTCCAGCGGCGGGGCGTAGCTGCGGTTGGTCTCGCCGATGGCCGCCAGCTCCTCCAGGACGGCCGGCGGGACACCGGCGCGCACCAGAAGGGGCCGCCGCGCCTCGACGGACGAGGGGCCGCCGAGGAGCTTGGGCAGTTCGGCGGCCCCCGCATACACTTCACAGCCGGTCGTCTCGCAGAGGCGGCGCGCCAGCCCGAAGTGGTCGGGGTGACCGTGGGTGATCACCAGGCGGCGCAGGTCGCCGAGGTCGCGGCCAGCGGCCTTGAACCCGGCCTCAAGCGCCGCCAGCGCCTCGGGCGTGTCGGGCCCGGCGTCGATGAGCGTCAGCGGGTCGCCGGCGATAAGGTACGTGTTCACCGGCCCGACCTTGAACGGCGTTGGCACCGAGATGCGCGTCCAGAAGGCGCCGCCGCCCCGCGGGGTCACTTCAGCAGCGCCGCTGAAATCACCATCCGCATGACCTCCGACGTGCCCTCGTAAATCTCGGTGATCTTGGCGTCGCGGTACAGCCGCTCGACTTTGTAGTCGCGCATGTAGCCGTAGCCGCCGTGGACCTGGATCGCCTTCGACGTGTTGCGCACGGCCATCGCCGAGGCGTAGAGCTTGGCCATGGCGATCTCCTTCGAGACGCGCTGGCCGCGGCCGAACAGGTCGGCGGCGCGGTAGCACAGGAAGCGCGCGGCGTCGATCTCCGTCGCCATGTCGGCGAGCATCCATTGTATCGCCTGGAAGCTGGCGATGGGCTGGCCGAACTGCACGCGCTCCTTCGAGTAGGCGATGCAGGCGTCAAGGGCCGCCTGGGCGATGCCCACGGCCTGGCAGCCGATGCCGATGCGCCCGCCGTCGAGCGTGACCAGCGCGACCTTCAACCCGTCGCCCTCCTTGCCCAGGAGGTTTGAGCGCGGCACGGGCACTTCTTCCATGATGATATCGGAGGTGCGCGAGCAGCGGATGCCCAGCTTGTCCTCGGGCTCGCCGAACGACAGGCCGGGGAGGCCCTTCTCGACGAGGAACGCCGACAGCCCTTTTGGGCCCTTGCTGCGGTCGGTGGAAGCGAAGAGCACGTAGAGGTCGGCAACGCCGGCGCTGGTGATGAAGCACTTGCGTCCATTGAGTATGTAGTTTGCGCCGTCGAGGCGCGCCGTGGTCTTGACGCTGCCGGCGTCGGAGCCGGCGTCGGGCTCGGTGAGGGCGAACGCGCCGAGCTTCTTGCCCGCGCACAGGTCCGGCAGGTACTTCTTCTTCTGCTCTTCAGTGCCGAAGTGATGTATGGGGTCGGAGTGCAGGGCGTTGTGTACCTCGTAGATCACGCCGGTTGAGGCGCAGGCGCGCGATACCTCCTCGACGCAGATGGCGTAGCTGACCCAGTCGATGCCCGAGCCGCCGTACTCCTTGGGCAGGGTCATCCCCAGGTAGCCGTAGCGGGCCAGGGCGCGGAAGTTGTCCCAGGGGAACTCGCTCGTCTTGTCGTACTCGGCGGCGCGCGGCGCGATCTCCTTCTGCGCGAATTCGCGCACTGCGTCGCGGATGGCCGCCTGTTCCTCGTTAAGGACGAACTCCAAGCCAACC
>Ga0315274_10009664_pt1 | contig 13920 bp, 9 predicted proteins | sample YL17G02_20_MG_FD_203700 | JGI IMG/M metagenome (GOLD analysis project Ga0315274, IMG submission 203700) | Sediment microbial communities from Yellowstone Lake, YNP, Wyoming, USA - YL17G02_20 | ecosystem: Environmental > Aquatic > Freshwater > Lake > Sediment | place: USA: Wyoming | collected...
GGAGAAGCCCGGTGGGCCGGATTCACAGGATTCTTCGTCTCGTTTCATCCGGTTCATCCTGTCATCCTGTCAAAAGGGTTCTCGCCCCGCCAAAACCATCAAACGCCTGTGGCTGACAGCCTGCGCCACCCGCCAGCTGACGGGTTCCTACGCCAGCTTTCCCTTCACCTTGCTCACGGCGGCGCGAAACATGATCACCGAAAAAAGAATCAGCATCAGTCCTTCGACCCACAGCAATCGCACGCCCGACCCCTTCAAAAACACGCCCTTTAGCAACGCGATGAAATAGCGCGCCGGAACGATGTAGGTCACGGCCTGAATCACCACCGGCATGTTCTCGATCGAATAGATGAAGCCCGACAACAGGAAGGCCGGCAGAAACGACGTGAGTATGCCCAGCTGAAACGCAATCGTCTGCGACCGCGTGGCCGCCGAGATGAACAGCCCCACCGACAAAACGCCGATCATGAAAATCGCCGAACTGCCAAAGAGCACCAGCGGGTTGCCGCGCAACGGCACGCCGAACAAAAGCGTCCCCACCAGGACCGACGACGTGATGTCCACGAGGCCGATGACGAAGTAGGGAACGATCTTGCCCAGAACGAGTTCGAGGGGCCGCACCGGCGTCGCCAGCAGCTGCTCCATCGTCCCTGTTTCGTATTCCCGCGCAATCGTGAGCGACGTGATCAGCGCCCCGATAATCATCATGATCAGCGCGATCAGTCCGGGCACGATGTAGTTGCGGGCGCGCAGCTCGGGATTGTACCAGACGCGCAGCCGGCCTTCGATCGCCGCCGGCGTCCCCGTGCGGCCCTGGCGTTCGACCGCGGCGGCGCGAAGTTCGCCGTCGTAGGCCGTCAGGAGCGCCGTGGCGTAGCCGAGCGCAATGCCGGCCGTGTTCGAATCGCTCCCATCAAGGAGAATCTGGATTTCGCTGTCGGCGCCCGCCAAAAGCCATCGTCCGTAGCTGCGCGGAATCACCACGGCCATCAGGCACGTGCCGTCGTCCAACAATCTCTCGATTTCGCGATAGTCGTCGGCGACGGCCACGATCTTGAAGTAGCGCGAGCCGCGAAGCCGTTCGACCAAGTCGCGGCTCTGCGGCGTGCGATCGTTGTCATAGAGGGCCGTCGCAATCTGGTCCACGTCGAGCGTCAACGCATAGCCGAAAAGCGCCAGCAGGAAGAAGGGCAGAACCAGCGCCAACAGGAGGCTCCGAACGTCGCGGGCGACGTGCAGGAACTCCTTGTGCGCTATGGCCTTGGTCCGCCGCCAGCTGATCATGCCCGCCGTTCCTCCTGCTCGATTAGCGCCACGAACACGTCTTCCATCGAAGGCTCGATCGTCTCAATGCGCCGGACCTCGATCCCGCGTTCGGTCAATAGGCCGCGAAGCCTCGGCGTCGTCTCCGTCGGATCGAGCACCGAGACGTGGAGCGCGCGGCCGAACACCGCCACGTCCACGACGCCGTCTGCGCCCCGCAACGCCTCCAATGCTTGCGAGGAATCAGCGGTCTCCACCTCAAGCAGAGCATGGAGGTCGCGGCGACTTTTCATTTCTCCCGGCGTCCCGAGCGCGATGATTTTCCCGCGATACATCAGCGCGAGCCGATGACAGTATTCCGCCTCTTCCATATAGTGCGTCGTCACGAAGACGGTCGTTCCCTCGGCGGCCATCTCATAGATCAAGCGCCAGAAATCGCGGCGCGCCACGGGGTCCACGCCCGACGTCGGCTCGTCGAGAAACAGAATCGGCGGGCGATGAATGATCGCGCAACCGAGCGCCAGGCGCTGTTTCCAGCCGCCCGCCAAATCGCGCGTCATCGCCTGCCGCTTATCGGTCAGGTTGGCCATTTCGAGAACGAACGATTTTCGTTCAGCCCGCTGGCCGCGCGGCACTCCATAAATGCCCGCGAAAAAGTCAATGTTCTCCTCCACCAGCAGGTCGTCGTAGAGCGAAAAGCGCTGCGACATGTAGCCGATCCGCTTTCGGATCGCTTCGGTCTCCGTCATCACGTCGAGACCGCCGACCGTGGCGCGCCCCGCCGACGGCAGGAGCAGGCCGCACAGGATGCGAATGGTCGTGGACTTGCCCGCGCCGTTGGGCCCGAGAAATCCAAAGATCTCGCCGCGACGCACGCGAAACGAAACGCGATCCACCGCGCAGAACGAGCCGAAATACTTGCACAGGTCTTCGGCCTCGACCGCGCACTCGCCGTTGCCCGCGCCGTTCGCCGCGTTCACGTTCGGGCCTCCGCTTTGCGAATCAGGAGAATGAACACGTCTTCGAGCGAAGGTTCGATGCGGTCGAACGAGGCCGGACCCAACCCTGCTCGTTCGATTCGCGCCGCCAGGTCTTCGACCCGCCCCTGGTTCAGATCGAGGAAAAGATGCAGCACGCTGCCACACGGCTCGACGCCGGCGACACCCGGAGCCTCGCGCAACAATTCGCGCACGCGCGCCCGCTCGCCGCATTCCACGGCATAACAAGTCTCGCCGGGCGCCTTGCGCACCGCTTCGGGGGTATCGCACCAGACCAGCCGCCCGCGGTGCATCAGGCCGACGCGATTGCAGCGCTCGGCCTCGTCGAGATAGGCCGTCGTCACCAGCACGGTCACGCCCTCGCGCACGAGGTCGTAGAGGATCGCCCAGAAGTCGCGCCGCGAAACCGGGTCCACGCCGTTGGTCGGCTCGTCGAGTAGAAGCACCTGGGGCCGATGCAGCAGCGCGCTCATCAGCGCCAGCTTCTGCTTCATCCCGCCCGACAGGCGGCCCGCCTGCCGCCCGCGAAACTCGGCCATCCGCGTCATCGCGAGCAACCGGTCGGTTCGCGTGCGATACTCGTCCGGCGTCACGCCGAACAACTCGCTGCAGAAGGTCATATTCTCTTCGACCGTCAGGTCGCTGTAGAGACCAAAGCGCTGGGCCATGTAGCCGATGACGTCGCGCAGGCGGTCGCCCGAACTCGCCACGTCGTGCCCCGCGATGTTCGCCTCGCCTTCGTGGGCGTCGAGCAGACCGCACAGCAACCGCAGCGTGGTCGTTTTGCCGGCGCCGTCGGGCCCCAGGAGGCCGAAAATCTCGCCCCGGCGCACTTCGAGGTTCAAATGGTCCACTGCCGGTACGTCGCCGAAGCGCCGCGTCAGGTTGCGCATTTGAATAATCGGTTCGCCCGGCGAAATCATCTTGTCGGCCCCGCGCCGGGCAGAATCTGACCCTCCACCGGCATGTTGAGCTTCAGTTCATAGTTCGGATTGGGCAAATTCACCTTGATGCGATAGACGAACTTGGTGCGCTCTTCGCGTGTCTGGATTTGCTTGGGGGTAAACTCGGCCTCCGAGGCAATGAACGACACGCGCCCTTCGTAGATTTTTTCGGGAAACGTGTCGCACGTCACGTTCACGCGGTCGCCCAAATGCACGCGGCCCAGGTCGGTTTCGAGGATATAGGCGCGCACCCACGGACGGGCCAGATCGCCGACGGTCACCACGGGCGTTCCGGCGGCCAGGATCTCGCCCGGCTCGGCCGATTTGGTCAGCACCACGCCGGCCATCGGCGCCGTGAGAACCGAGTCGGCCAGCTGGGTGTCAATCAGCGCCACGTCGGCGCGGGCGCCTTGCAGCTCGGCATAGCGGATCGGGCGCTCGAGCTTCTTGAGTTCGAGTTCGATTTCCGAGGCTTTGGCCCCGCGCAGCCCGGCCTTCGACCGCTCGACGCCGGCGCGCGCGACGTCAATCCGTTCGCTGCGCGGCCCCTCGCGAACCAGCGCCAGTTGCTCCTGCAACTGCTTCAGAGAGGCCTCGGCCGCCTCGAAACGAGTGCGCGCCGCATCGCGATCTGACACCGAAACGACGCCCGAATTGAACAAGCCCGTGACCCGCTCGAAGTCGCGTTTGGCCTGCGCCGATTCGGTCTTGACGCGCTCGACGGCCGCCTCGGCCTCGGCAATCTCCTGTTTGCGCGACCCCGTCTCCAATTCGCGCAGCGACGCCTTGGCTTGTCCCAACTCGGCCTGGCGCGAGTCAATCGCGACCGCCACGTTCTCTTCGAGAAGGCGAATCTCGTGGTCGAGCATCGCCAAACGCGATTCGGCGATCGCCACGGCGGCGGCCGCCCGCTCGCGCTGCCGCTCCAACTCGGCGGTGTCAAGACGGGCGATCACGGCGCCGGTCGTGACCGTATCGCCTTCATCCACGTGGCGCGTCTCGAGCCGGCCGGGCCGCTTGAAACCGAGGCGCGCCTCGGTCAGTTCGATGTTGCCGGAAAATCTCAACTCCCGACGTGCTCGGGCCTCGCGGTTTTGGCGGATGTAGTAGTACGTACCGGCCGCTACGAGCACGATCAGGACGACGGGCAGGATGCGTTTCATGTTCGTTTCCCTCCCTTCCGGGGGGAAGGCTCCGGACGAAGTCCCCGCCAGAGCAGATCGCTCAACTGGTCGGCGGCCCGGTCAAGATCCACGGCCTCGGTTTCGCGGGCGAAGAACAACTCCTGCATCAGGATGAACGAGAAGTGAACGCCGAGGACCGCTCGAGCAGCCAGCCGGAAATCCACGCGCCGAATCTCGCCTCGTGCGTGCAATCTCGAGAGCATCCTGGTCATATCTTCGAGAAAGCGGCCCGGTCCCTGGCGGAACAGCATCCGCGCCTGGCGCGGATTCGTCGCCGCTTCCGAGAGCATAAGGCGGATGATGTCTTGTCGCTGTTGAAGAATCCCCAGGAACTTCCGCCCAATGTCGCGAAGCGTCGCGCGTGCATCGCCGGGCCGCGACGGTTGCGCCATCTCGGCCCGCAGGACCGGCAGAATCGAGTATTTGTCCAAGACGGCGCCAAACAACTTCTCCTTGGCCGCGAAGTGTCGGAACAGCGTCACCTCGGTGATCCCGGCGGCGCGGGCCAGCTGCCGCGTCGTCGCGCCCCGATAGCCGTGGCGCGAAAACGCGGCCAGCGCGGCATCCACGATCCGTTCGTGTCGCTCGCTTCGGTCCAATCGCTGCGGACGTTTGCGTTCGAGATTCGGCATCGGACAACGGCTCTCCTTTGCTATAGTGAGCACTTACACACTTACACTGCTACTGAAGACCTCTTCTCCCCGTCAAGCCTTTTCTTGCGATTTTTCTCGGCCGCGCTTCCCGCCAGGGGCATCCACCCGTCCGTTACGTCCATTCCGTCCATCCCGTCCATTTCGTCCACACGCCATTGACAACGCGCCTGCCGGTTCGCTACCAACAGACTCGGCGGCATTGATCAACACACCGAATTCTCCGGGATTCTCCATGCGCGCATGACGACCCCGCGCCACAAGCGAGGCAGTCTTCGAGGCCAGCCACATCGGCCGGCCGGTCGAACGCGTTTCGCCGGCAAGACGCTTTTGCCCAAGCCCGACGCCTCGCCGCCCACACCGGCAGCGTCCGCAGACGCAGGTCCCGCCTCCCCATCGCCCGAATTCGCGCCTCGCCTGCCCCCGAGACAAACCGTTCTGCCCGAAGCACCACCGCCCCGTGGGCGTCGTCCCCGACGGCTCAAATGGGCGCTCGGCCTCTTGTGTCTCGCGGTCCTGATCCTGCTCGCCGTCCCCTGGTCGCCGCCTCCGCTCAAACGCCTGGTTGAACGGAAGATCGCGCAACGCCTGAACTGCCGCGTCGCCGTCGGGCGCGCCACGGTCTGGCTGATCGGCGGCCAACTCCGCCTGAGAGACTTGACCCTGGACTACTCGCCTCAAACCGACCGCTTTCGTTTCCCCACGGTCGAAGCAGCGATTTGGAGACTCGGTGAGGCCATGGTGCGCGTTCGACCCCGCCTTTTCTTCGGCGAAGAGCGCGAAATGAATGTTCAGGTCGTTCTTCGCCGACCCGACCCGTTGCTGGCGATGAGAGACCAAGCGGCCTTCTCCATTTTCCCCCCGCTTGGCGATCTGGCCGCAAAACGCCCATCAGCCCCGGGTCTGCTCGGCCCCTGGCGCGTGACGGCAATGACCGTGGAAAACGGCAGCGTCCGCTGCCTTCCTCCTTCAGAACCGGGCGGCGGCGATACTTCCCTGACGCTCTTCCAGATTCGCTTCGAGTACGTTCACGACCTCGAAACCGCGAAAGAACGCTTCTCGCTGTCTGGTTGCATCGGCCCCAACAGCAAATCTCCGTTTCTCGCCCGAGCCGAGCGACATGGAAATCTCTGGACGGCGCGCGTGCAGACGGCCCCGATCCGTTTCGGCGGCAGCGGGTCGTCTTCCACCCTCGTTCGGGGTTTCGTCGCAGACACTCTCTGGCAAGGGACTCTTCAACACCAACGCGCCGGCGGTTGGGACTTCCAGATGTCGGTCGTTTGTCCGCGCCTCGAACTTCTGGAGGCGACCGAGCACGACATTGCCATCGCCATCCAAGGCCACTTGGACGACCCAACCTCGCGCGGCGTCGTCACGGTCGAAACCTCCACGGCCGGCAGCCGAGCTCACGCCCAACTGGCCCTCGCGCCTGACGGCTCGGAAGACTCTCGGACCACGCTCTCGATCGAGCGCCTCGCGCCGGCCTGGTTGAATCTGTGGAACCGTCGTCGGCCGGCGAACTGGCCGACGATCGCGGCGCAGCCCCGCGAACGCGCCGGCCCCGCGCGACCTTTCCTTGCGGAAGTCACCGCCGCGGCCCGCGTGCGCCGCCGGCCATTTGCGCTCGACCAACCCCGCGCCCGCCTTCTCCTTGGCGGCGTCAACCTCGATTCCGACTACTTGCCCTTCGAAGTCCGCGACGTGGACCTCGACGCCCTGCTGACGCCCGACCGAGTCGAAATCCGACGCTGCGAAGGCCACTGGCCGAGCGGCTGGGCAGCGTTGTCTGGGACACATCAAGGCCACTGGTGGCGCTTGGGCGAGGGAACGGCTCGCCTGGCCTGGGCTTGCCAACTGCGCGTGGAAGACCTGCTGACTACGCTGCCCACCGTGGCCGAAACGAAATTGACCACCGCCGCCCTGGCCGCCTACGCCCGCCGCCCCCTTGTCTCTGGCGACTTGTCGGGAAGCGGCACGCTCGTTCTCGGTTGGACGGCTTCCCACGGGCAAGACGCCCGTGCCACGCGCCTGACGACAAGAACGCTTCAGGGCAACGTGTCGCTTCGAAATGGCCAGATCATCCATCCCAACCTCCCCGCGCCTGTCACGGACATCAACGGCGCGGTCCAACTCAGCCCACAGTGGCTCGCCGTCAACCGGGTTCGGGGACGGATGCTTGGAACGACCGCCACGCTTGGCGCAACCATCGAAGGCGAGCCGTTTTTCTGGAACAAGCCCCGCGTCCAATGCCTCATCCACACCGACATCGCCATCGCCGAGGCCGTGCGGTTGGCCCCCGATTCATTCCGCCCGACTGTCGAGAGAATCGAACCTCGGGGCAACCTCGTCATGTGGCTCTCGCTGGCGGGTCCGCTTCGTCGGCCGTTTCGCCCCGAAGACCTCGCGGCGACCGGCACCGCCGTCTTCCGCGACGTGACCTTCCGCTCCCCTTCCTGGGCGCTCGTCGGAACCGTCCACGACCTTCAGGGGCAAGTGAATCTGGACAACGGCGTCGTTCACCTGACCACGGCTACGGGCTTTCTCGAACAATTGCCGTTTTCGCTGCACGCGAAAGCCGACCCAAGGGCCGGACAGTTTCGCGGGCGGCTCGAAAGCGCCGGCCCGTTCGTCCACGTGCGGCAGGTCATGCCGCGCGCCCTCAGCCGTTGGCAAGTGGACGGAAACATGTCGGGCTGGTTCGAGTTGGAGGCCTCGGGCGCGGACCTTTTCCAAAAGGTCGCCCGCCTGCGCAACCTGACCAGCGAGACTCTGGCCAATCTGCCGTTCCAGTGGGACCTGCGCGGCGAGGTCATGGCGCGCGACGTCGAAATGACCCTCGAGAACTTCCCGACGTCGCTCACGGCCATCAATGGCCGCATCTCGTTCAAGGGGCTCGAATGGAAGTTCGAGGACCTGATATCCTCGTGGGGGAAAACCGAAAAATGCCGGATCGGCGGCGGCGGGCGGTTTCGGCCCGGCAGCTGGCCCACCATGCACCTGGAGCTCGACGCGCCGGTTCTCTATCTCGACGAGTGGATTCGGCCCTGGCGGCGGTCGCGCGGCGTCCGGATTCCGCCGCGAGTAGCCAATCCCGTGTTTGAGATGACGGGGACGATTCGCGGCCCGCGAGCCACCTACCGCGGCCATCCGGGCGAGAACTTCCGGGGCGATTTCACCCTGGAATCCCCCTATCTCCGCACCGACACCTTTCGGTTCTCCAACCTGGCCGCGGACGCTTACGGCGGGCAGATCTCAGGACAGGGACAAATCCTCTTCAAGCGCGGCGCCTCGACTTGTACGCTCGAAATGGCCGCCCGCAATGTCTTGCTCCCCTCGCTGATCCAATGCGAATCGGGCCGCGAGCAGACATTCGTCGGACGGCTCACGGGCAGCGGCACGTTCAACTGGCGCAACGCTCTGGCCGACACCCTGACGGCCCGCGGCCGCCTCACGGTCGCCGAAAGCAAGTTCCTGGGCAACATCTTCTTCCGACGGCTCGGGCAGTTCATCCGCATTCCGTTGCTCGACGACGTCTCGTTCGCCACCATCGCAACGCCCTTCCAAATCGCAAACGGCCGCGTGACGTTCGACGACATCGTGATGGAAGGCCCCATGCTCTCGGTCGCCGGCCATGGCTCGGCCGGCTTCGATCACACGCTCGACTTTGTTCTCGAGCTCGGCTTTCCCCACCTGCCGCAGTACGCGTGGCTTCTGGACCTCATTGTTCAGTACTTCGGCAAGGTGCCGGCTACGGTTTTTTCGCTCGACTTGCGAGGCTCCTGGGACGACCCACAATACGAGTTCCATCAGCTGAGTGCGGCCGGAGAAGGACTGCTCGATGCGCTGGGAGGACTATGGAACGCCGTCGCTCCCGGTCAGCCCGGTCCTCCATCGAAAGCCAGCCCGAAGTAGTTGTGCGGGAAACCGCACAGGTGCGGGGAATCTCACACCAGTGCCTTCGGTATCGCGGTCTCTGTCTGCCGGGAACGGCCTCGCCTCTTGTACACAGAGAACTCATTCACAATAAGTTAGCGCCCGCTTCCTTTCGAGCTGGGTCTTCCAACCCCAACTGGCACTCAAATTGCCACAAAGCGACCTAGCTGTTGGAGGTTACCCCACATGACCGACGGGCAGAAGAACGAAACGACGCTCTACCTCGGTGAAGTCCAGGACGAGACAGTTCTCACCCGCGATAAGGAAATCGCCTTGTTTCAACGTCTTGAGAATGGCGATCTCAGCGCCCGCGAAGAGATCATCCGGGCGAATCTGCGGTTTGTGGTCAAGATCGCCTACGAGTTCATGGGTCGCGGGTTGCCGCTGAGCGACCTGATTCAGGAGGGGAATGTCGGTCTGCTCGAGGTGGTTCCCAAGTTCGACTGGCGCAAGGGCTTCCGGTTTTCGACCTATGCCGCGTTTTGGATTCGGCAGGCCATTCAGACGGCGCTCAGGCGGCAATGCAGCCTGATCCGTCTCCCGGTTCGAAAGAGCCGTCTGCTGGGCCGGCTGAGCGAACACATGCAGCAGTTCCGGTTGGAAAACGGTCGCGAACCGACCTCCCAGGAGTTGGCCGAACGCGCGGGGGTGTCGGCCGATGAGATCGAACGGTTGATGATGCTGCGCGAGGGGGTGCTCTCGTTGGACGCGCAGGACGACGAAGACGACACATCGTTGCTCGACACCATCGCGCCGGAAAAGGCGAAGTCGCCCCGCGACGTCGTCCTCGAAAACCAGATGCAGTCGAAAGTGGCGCGGGTCATGGACTATCTGGGAGAACGCGAAAAGCGTGTGTTGCGGCTTCGGTTCGGCTTCGAAAACGGAAAGGCCCTCAGCCTTCGACGCACGAGTAAGATCGTGGGGCTGAGTCAGGAAGGCGTGCGGCGGATCGAACGGCGCGCTTTGGACAAGCTGCGTCGGCCGGCCTTCCGCGAAATGGTGGGCGAGTTCGTCTAGCTCGTCGGTCGTGTGGGATCGCGTTTCTGGGGAAGGACAACGCCAAGGTGTGCGGGGAGAAGGATGCCCCGACCTTGGACAAGAAGGGAGCGACAAATCCGAGTCGCCGCCGACGGGGCATTCGCGGTGGCCGACAATGCCCCCGGCCTCGCCAGGCGGCTTTTCTCTCTACCATATTCCTCCTTTATCTCACCTCTTTGGCCCGCGGGGCACGGTTCAAGCCATACCGTGCCCCCTCTCTTTTTTGAATGCGGAGTGCGGAATCTGCCGAATGCGGAATGCGGAATGTGGAGTGCGGAATCCCAACTCGTCAGAGGCTTTTGCAGAAGTCGCCAAACCGAGTTCATCTGAAAGACGCAAGAGTGGGGCAGGTTGCCGAGCTGCCTGATTCTTTGGACGTTTCGCGGATTGACAACCCGCGCCGCTTCGAGCTTTGCGAAAGCCTCTGGCGTGTACCCGCCCTTTTCGCGTGACAAAGCTTTCCCCGGCGCCTATACTGAGTTAAGATGTCGTAAAAGTTGGGAAAACATGAAGCCAATTCTCCAGTCCTCGGCGAAGTCTCTCTGCATCCCCGAATCGCGCGATTCGTAGGCGAGAGGAGAAAGAACAATGAACGCACGCCGCGCTGCAATCCTCCCCGGTTTGGCATTTTTGATTCTTGCCCCGGCGGTCCACACTCAGAGTTCCACGCCACGCGAGGAGACCTGGATAACCAACGGGATGGTTCACGCGATAGCCCGGACCACGGACACGGTCTATATCGGTGGGGACTTCACCTACGTGGGTCCTTATACTCGAAACGGGGTTCCCATCAGCGCCTCATCCGGTAAACCCGTGGGGACATTTCCCAAGGTGAACGGAGAGGTCTGTGCCTGTGCGGCTGATGGCTCTGGAGGCTGGTTTATCGGTGGGTACTTCACGCAGGTGGGGGGTGTGGACCGCAACCGCCTCGCCCACATTCGTGCGGACGGCTCCGTGGATCCCACTTGGAATCCGAACGTGAGCGGCGGCACGATCGTCGCCCTTGCGGTCGCCGGCTCCACCGTCTATGCGGGGGGCGGTTTCACAAGCATCGGCGGGCAGGCGCGACACAACATTGCCGCCCTTGACGCCTCGACCGGCCAAGCTACCGCCTGGAACCCGAACCCGAACGGCGTTGTCTCCGCCCTCGCGGTCTCCGGCTCGACAATTTACGCGGGGGGCGGTTTCACAAGCATCGGCGGGCAGGCGCGCAACTACATTGCCGCCCTCGACGCTTCGACCAGCCAGGCCACCGCCTGGGACCCGAATGCGGGCGGCTCTTATCCCTCGGTCTCTGCCCTTGCGGTCTCCGGCTCGACCGTTTACGCGGGGGGCGATTTCACGAGCATCGGCGGGCAGACGCGCAACAACATTGCCGCCCTCAACGCTTCGACCGGCCAGGCCACCGCTTGGAACCCGAACGCGAATAACTATGTCTCCACTCTTGCGGTCTCCGGCTCGACCGTTTATGCCGCGGGCTATTTCACCAGTATCGGCGGACAGACCCGCAATTATATCGCCGCCCTCAACGCCTCGACTGGCCAAGCCACCGCCTGGAACCCCAACGCGAACAACGTGGTCTCCGCCTTTGCGGTCTCCGGCTCGACCGCTTACGCGGGGGGCGGTTTCACGACCATCAGCGGGCAGGCGCGCAACTACATCGCCGCCCTCAACGCCTCGACCGGTCAAGCCACCGCCTGGAACCCGAACGCGACCGGTTCGGTTGAGGCCCTCGCGGTCTCCGGCTCGACCGTTTACGCCGGGGGCCATTTCACGAGTATCGGCGGACAGACCCGCAATTATATCGCCGCCCTCGACACCTCAACCGGCCAGGCCACCGCCTGGAACCCGAACGCGACCGGTTCGGTTGAGGCCCTCGCGGTTTCCGGCTCGACCGTTTACGCCGGGGGCCATTTCACGAGTATCGGCGGACAGACCCGCAATTATATCGCCGCCCTCAACACCTCAACTGGCCAGGCCACTGCCTGGAATCCGAACGCAACGCGGGACACGCCATACCCTTGCTACATCCTCACCCTCGCGGTTTCCGGCTCGACCGTTTACGCCGGGGGCGATTTCACGAGCATCGGCGGGCAGGGGCGCTTTCTCATCGCCGCGCTCAATGCCTCGACCGGCCAAGCCACCGCTTGGAACCCGCACCCCAACAGCTATGTGCACACCCTCGCGGTTTCCGGCTCGACCGTCTATGCTGGGGGCGAGTTCACGAGCATCGGCGCGCAGACGCGCAACTGCATTGCCGCCCTCAACGCCTCGACCGGCCAAGCCACCGCTTGGAACCCGAACGCCGACGGCTCGGTCTCAGCCCTTGCGGTCTCCGGCTCGACCGTTTACGCGGGGGGCTATTTCGCAACCATCGGCGGGCAGACGCGCAAGTGGATCGCCGCCCTCGATGCCTCGACTGGCCAGGCCACCGCTTGGAACCCGAACGCCAGCCAGACGGTCCTTGCGCTTGCGGTCTCCGGCTCAACCATCTACGCGGGGGGATGGTTCACGAGCATCGGCGGGCAGGCGCGCAACCGCATCGCCGCCCTCAACGCCTCGACCAGCCAAGCCACTCCCTGGAACCCGAACGCGGGCGGCGGAGTCGAAGCCCTCGCGGTCTCCGGCTCAACCGTTTACGCTGGGGGTGGTTTCCCAACCATCGGCGGGCAGCCGCGTCCCAACTTCGCCCAGTTCGACCTGCCCCTACCCACCGCAGTGGACGGCTCTGATTGGATTCTGTACTGAAAGCCGGGCCGCGGATCTCCGTTAAGAGCCTATCCCAAGACCCGACTGCCCAGTCATTAACCCCGCGATTCATCGCGGGGAAAAGGGCGCGATTGGATTTGGTTCCAAACCGTTTGAACGGTTTATCCGCGCACTCCCAGATCGAGAAACCGTTGAAACGGTTACGGGCAGCGTGTGGCCGGCTCCAATCCCCGCGATGAATCGCGGGGTTAATGACTGCGATACCCACTCGACAGAGTTTTGGGATAGGCCCCAAGCGCGTGGACGAAGAAACGGCACAGAGAATCCCGTCTAGCGGGCTTGGCAACTTGTGCAGAAGCCTCATCATTCCGAAATGCGCGATCCGAAATCGTCTCTATCTCAATTGCGGGGCCAACTGGGGCAAGAGGACTCCGAGCAGGCTGCCCAGCGCCAATCCAATGCAGCAACAGCAAAGCACAATGGGCGTCAGCACGGCCGCGGCCGTTTTGCCGGGGCTCGTCTCCTGGCTCCGGCTCAGGCCGATGATGAAGACGACGATGAACCAGATCGGCATCACCAGCCACTGTCCACAGAACGGGATTATCATCAAGACTGACGCTGCGCCATGGGTGTAGCAATAAGTCCGAAATGTCGTCTCGTAGCCGTGATTCGCGCCGCCAAAGAGCATCAGCAGCAAATGGAAGATTCCCGAGAAGACGAACGCGGCAATGACGATCAGGAATGGCGCCAACGCCGTGGAACACATCGTCCAAAAGAGCATTTCGCGGGGGCCCGGCATTTGCTGTTCGATCCCAAACTGCTGGAAGAGCCGCGCGTAGGCTTCTTGCGCGATCACCGGAGAGAGTGTCTGGGACAGCAGGTTATACACCATCGAAACAATGGCGCTGACCGTGCCCACCAACACGGCGAACAGCAGCGGCCTGCCGAGCGCCGTCGTGCGCGGCATCCGCTCGAAGGTCGTGGCCGGATTGAACAAGACCTCTTTGAGCGTCAGCAGCAAGGCGCGACCGAAGCCTTCTTCCTCCAAACGCTCCCACGAGGGAAGCGCCGGGGCCAACGGCGGCGGCGCTCCCGGTTCTTCCGGCGCCTCGCTGCCGGGCGGGCCGCCGGTGAGGCGTTGCTGCGGCGCGAACTCCGAGGGCGCCCACCGAAGCGGTTTCTCCTCCTCGCCGGGCGACTG
>Ga0315274_10009666_pt1 | contig 13919 bp, 11 predicted proteins | sample YL17G02_20_MG_FD_203700 | JGI IMG/M metagenome (GOLD analysis project Ga0315274, IMG submission 203700) | Sediment microbial communities from Yellowstone Lake, YNP, Wyoming, USA - YL17G02_20 | ecosystem: Environmental > Aquatic > Freshwater > Lake > Sediment | place: USA: Wyoming | collected...
CACCACCAATTGATAGTGTAAGAATTTCTGCTAATACGTATAATGCCTACAAATTACAGGGTAAAGATACTACCAGCTTAGATGCAAGGTTTGTAAATGAAGGGCAAAATAGTTCTATTTCTACTGGAATGATTAAAGATACCTCTATTACAAATCTCAAACTTGCACGAAACTCGGTATCAACCGATAAAATCCTCGATGGCACAATTGGAACTAATGATATTGAAGATGGGGCAATCACAACTGATAAATTAGACCGTGATGTGGTAACCACAAGTGAGATTCTTAACAGCACAATCTTAAGAGAAGATGTGACGACTAATTTCAAAGCACCGTATGCGGATACTGCGGATTACGTTCGAAATATCATTGTCCAATATTCAGACAGTGCACGTATTGCAACAAATTCTTATAAACTACAAGGCAAAGATACGCTCGCATTAAGTTCAAAATTCATCGATGAGGGACAGATTGCCGGTGGTGATTTAAGTGGTACTTATCCGACTCCAGCAATCGCTGACAACGCTGTCATAACCGCAAAGATTGCCGACAATAATGTTACAGATGAAAAGATTGCTTCCGGGATATCTGATACGAAACTATCTGGCAGCGGTACATTGATATCGAATTTTAATGCTGATAAATTAGATGGGCAACATGCTTCTGATTTTACCAGTACCGCCAATGATTATGGACGTTCTGGAAATGCGACTGACCTTTATGAAGGAACAACTACTCTCACTGATAAATATGTTAACGAAAGTCAATCGGATGCGATTACCTCGGAAATGATTCAAGATGGCTCGCTAAAAGGTAATGATTTTGCTTTTCCCTGTACTCTTGAAGCAAGCACTTCATTGTCCGATATTCGAACCTCAGATAGAAAAGATACACGTTCTAAATTAATTGATGTTGAGGCAGTATTGAATATAAAAAATAACGGCTTGGGTCAGGGTATCAAGATTATCAACGCCGGTCATGACGGGATTAATGTCAATCATGCTGACGGTGCTGGATTTGCTGTCGGCAATACCGAACAAGACGGTTTTAATGTTGGTCATGCGGTCTGGGATGGTCTCTACGTTGCACAGGCTGATGTTGACGGTGTATATATTGAGACAGCTGGTGACAATGGATTTAAAGCCAATAATTGCACGAAAGGATTTACTGTTGGTCACGCATCTGAACAAGGAGTCGTTGTTGATAGTGCTGACCAAAACGGTGTATTTATTTCTCGCAGCGGACATAATGGTGTCCAAATCGAAAAGTCCTATCATAATGGCTTCAGTGTTGTTAATGCAGAACATAACGGTGTCTATGTTAACCACGCGAGTCAAAGCGGTGTACATATTAATCATGCCACCCAAAATGGCGTAGTCGTTGATAGTGCTGGTGTACGAGGTATATACACTTGGGGTGATTCAGTTGGAGGCGAATTTGTTGCTAACACACCTAATGCTACCAGTATTATAGCACATGCCTATTCTAATGATGCTGCCGATACAGCAATTTATGCTCATGGCAAGGGACTTGCTACTGGTGGATGGGCACAAACAACTAAAGATGGAAAAGAAGTTCCCTGTATTGTTAGTCTTGAACGGACAATTATTGCCTATGGAACCGCAACAATAAATAACGGTGTTGCTCAAATTCAGTATCCAGAGACTTTTAATGAAAACATCCAAACCGACATTCAAGTTCGGATTAGTCTAACACCGCGCGGAAATCCATCTGGTATCCTTTGCCTAACTGAAACAAAAACCAGTAGCTTTAGTGTCGAGTTAAAGCAAGTTCCGGGCTGGAATGGCGATAATAATATCACATTTGACTGGATTGCCATTGGCACAATGAAAGAACCCGAAACATCACTACACGCCCAAGCCGAGTGGCAAAAGGTAATACAGGAACGGCGAGAAAGTCAGCGTTAACCCCGCCCCTCTTAATATTAATAGGTGCTAATTTACTATTAGTTGATTGTTCGTAATGAAACCCATTCTTGTACCTATTAAGAAGTGAAGGAGGGGCGGGGTTAACCCCTAAAATTAAATAAGAGAACACAAATATCACAAATAACCGAATAACACGAATGATTTATAAAATTCTTTTCTTTTATTCGTGACATGGGTTCGTCCATTAGTGTAATTCGTGTTCTCCGATTTGTTTATTGCAATTCGTGGTAAAGGTTTTTATCCTGTCGATGTGACGGTCATCAATGGTGCGACCAATCAAATTATCACGACGATTCCGGAAAGCATAAGAGAACACAAATATCACAAATAACCGAATAACACGAATGATTTATAAAATTCTTGTCTTTTATTCGTGACATGGGTTCGTCCATTAGTGTAATTCGTGTTCTCCGAGATGCCTTAATCTACAATCCAACAAAGTCTTCTCTTAATATACGTTCAGATATTAATAACCTGAATTCAATAATAAAAATTTACGATGTATCGGGAAAACTGATCAAAGAAGAAAAACTATCTAAAAAAGGAAAGATAATCTCATTAAAAGCTGGGGTGTATTTAATTAGAATCAATACCGAAGATGGTATTGTCGAAAATAAAAAAGTTGTTATATACTAACAATGATTTACCATTAATATACTGTCAAACAAAACATATTTTAAGATATTAACCCCGCACCAATTTCCAAAATTGGGGAAGGTTTTCAATCAGCAATAGGCATTGGAACAAAAAATATCCCAACAATTGGTGCGGGGTTAATCTCTTCATATACCGAAGACCTTGGTGAAACGTCGTGTAATAATTAATTATTGACAAATCTAATCAAGCGACTTAGTCTATATCAAAAGAGAAGTCATGAAAAATTCTTTAATTAAAATTATAACCGTCGTAATAATATTATCAGTCGGCTGTGAAAAGAAAAATAATGCACCCGAACGACCCGATACTCCAGATGGTCCGTCCTACGGATTTATTAATAGTCCTTACAGCTTCAGTAGCTCAGCAATTGACTTAGAAGAAGATAGTGTTTTAATCCGCTTTACTTGGGGTGATCACGATACATCAAACTGGAGTGAAGTCATCCCGTCAGGTGTAAGTGTGAAAGTAAACCACACTTGGACCCAGCCCCTCCATACTTGCTTATAGCCATTAGCCAATAGCTCATAGCCATTTTTTTGAGGGGCGGGGTCAATCACGGTACTTCCCAATGGTAATTTTATATATGTGACAAATGTTGGCAGTAGTAACATTAGGGTGATAAACACATTAGACAATACGGTTGTTACCACAATTCAACTTAGTGATATTCCTTATTATATTTGTGCATCACCTAACAATGAATTTGTTTATGTTACTCATCCATTCAATAATTGCTTTACTGTAGTAATGGAAACCACGGATTATACTGATTAAACGGATTAAAAAAGAATAAATGTTTAATCTTCTGTAGTATAATAATCCGTTGAATCCGTCAAATCAGTGGTTAAAAATAAAATGGGCAACTATATCTATGTTGCAAATTCAAGCTAGTAATAACATTTCCGTAATAAGTGCTATCAATAATACGGTAGTTGCATTAATACCTGTTCAATTCGGTCCTTATGGAGTAACGGCACATCCTAACGGAAACACCGTATATGTTACAAATAGTCTCTCGAATAATGTTTCAGTAATCGTACAATACCCTCGACCCCTGCGTGCAGGGGCGGGGTTATGCGGTTTGGTTTTAATCCCGCTTTTTGGCTAATATTGCTGAAGTTTTTTCCTTAATTGTACTGTTAGCGGTTTTATATTCTAAGTAAATAATATAAATTCCGATCGGTGCTGGTTGATTATTAATATTATCGCCATCCCAGGCAACAATTCCGGATTTATTGTAAATCTTCTGGTCAATTAACTTTCTGATTAATCTTCCGTTTAAGTCATAAACTAAAATCGATAATTTACCATTTGATTCCGAAAAATTATATTGGACCATTAAACTATCATCTATTCCATCGTTATCCGGACTGAAAATGTTTTTGACTAATCCAAATTTCTTGATTGTTGGCAAAGTACTAATTGTTTTGGACATCGCATTATTCGATAAGTTTTTATCATCAATGAAATCGACTTTTGCCCAGATTAAATGTTCACCGGCAGGTACCGAGTTCCAAACGTAACTGATTGTCGTTTCAGCATCCACTGATAATGGCATGCCGTATGCTAAGCAAAGTCTCTCTCCGACATCTTCAATATTATTTTTATTCTTATCATTAAATATTGTAAAATTCCAGCAATATGCTGATTGATAACCGATATTACTAATTACGACCGAGATTGTTAGGGGATTATTTTCATTAACAACTGTGGGCGTGCTATACATATTAACAACGGAAAGGTCATAATAAGTTAAAGTGCTATTAATACGACCTGGAGTCGAACCACTCGTATCAATCGACCGAATCCAACTTTCTCGAGCGTCAGCGACATATGGAGAGTTTCGCTCCCAGGAAATCCCATCGCCTGCATCATCAGGAAAAGAATCAGCAAAATCAAACGGTGTTCCGAATGTTGAACTATCATCCGTAAAAGAATATAAGAGTAAGGGGTCGTTATTTTGTAGTTCGTTACCAATTGTTGTATTACCGACCGTTAGTATTAATAAGCTGTCGGGAAAATAGTAAGGCTCTCGATAACCGCCTGCCGCATTAAGGGAAGTATATTCTGGGTCTAAAATTAACGCATAGTTATTGCCCGGAATCACCGTTGAATTTATTATTACATCAGGATATTGTGATAATATGGCAGTATCATGCCAGGCAATGATACTATCCGTCGCATCAAAATCAGTAATTCGCCAACCCCTAATATCAACCGGTTCAGCACTTATATTAAATAGTTCAACAAACTCATTTCTATCTTCTGGATAACCGATGCCACTCGAACCCTTAGGATTAGCCATCACTTCATTTATTACAATTGGTGATATTGGCGATTGAAAAGATAAGAGAACAATTAGCCCGATATTTGGCAGCATATTCTTTTGTCTTATGCTAAGGTTTTATTGTTTGGTCAATTGCTTTTTGTAAATCTCTTTTGCAACTACTACAAAAATGAGTACTCTTAATATCGGTTTCTAATAATGAATATGAAAAATGCATTGCGCATTCATCACGGGGACAATGACCTGAACCATACAGATGACCTAATTCATGTAAGGTCTCCTTTAATGAACGTGCTAAAAACAATGTGCTATCCTGGTACAGACCATAAACAATTGGTTTCAACCTCAATACTGATACAACCGCAACTTCTCTTATCGGGTCAGCTAAACCAAATATGAAGTCATAGTTTGTTGTATAAAGGTCAACATCTGATATACCAACAATTTTACCTCTTACCCTAGATTTTGCTAACGAATTAAGAAAATGGGTTGCCCGATATTGGTTACGATTGGAGTTAAAAGCAGTTCTGGGCAAAGGTAACATTTTCCTTATTTCTACCTTGGTTTGAAAGACTTCGCTGATTTCTTTAATTAAATACCTGATTATAACTGAGTCAATATATTCAAACCGTACCAAATAAATCGAAGGTTTAGTATTAACCATTCAATAAATATAATAACGAATAATTTAATTCTGACAAGACCCGTTAGAAATTAGAAAGTCAAAGGTTACAATTAAATTATGCGTTACGCACTAATACAATAATAAATTTCTAACCGGTCAAGTCTTTAATTGACATTTAAGTTTAGACGTTCTATAATAGATTGTTATGGTATTAAAATCTGTGTATAAGCCAGAGAATGAACTGATGGCAATGTCAGTGAAATCTTTATTAGAAGAAGCAGGGATTTCTGCAATCGTTCACTCCTATCAAATCCCGTGGTATAACGGCTTAGCAAAAATGATGCGTTCTGCCTGGGGTGAAGTTTTAGTCGATGAAGATGACTATGACGAAGCCAAAGAAATTGTTAATAAATTTTTAGAATCAGAAGAAAATAATACCAAAATGCAAGATAAAGAAGATGATGAAACTAACCCCCAAAATTAAAAATGAAATATAAAATATCAAAAACACAAACTGCAAAATGTAAAAACTTATTTAACCGAAAACATTTTTTTATTTTTAATATGTGTTTTTTATTTTTGGTTTTTAATTTTTTATTTCTTCCGTGTTTACCCTCGACCCCTGCGTGCAGGGGCGGGGTTTACCTGTGGGTTAAAAATGATTCTGTATAAAATAAAAGGAGTCTAATATAGTTAACTAAATGTTATACGTTTATAAGTTTGGGAACTCCAAGGCGGACGGTTCTGCTCGTTTAGCTAAAATATTAGGTGGCAAAGGAGCCGGGCTTGCTGAAATGACCAATATCGGCATCCCGGTCCCTCCTGGTTTTACAATCTCGACTAAAGTTTGTATCCGTTATCTCAAGACCGGTAAATACCCAAAAAAACTGTTACATGAAGTAAAGCAAGGGATGAAATTCATTGAACGTATCACTGGTCGTAAATTTGGTAATCCTGATAATCCATTGTTGCTGTCAATTCGTTCTGGAGCAAAGGCATCAATGCCTGGGATGTTAGATAGTGTCTTGAATCTTGGTTTGAATGATTCGACCGTCAAAGGATTGGCAAAACTGACCAGAAATCCTCGATTCGCGTTGGACTCCTATCGTCGTTTTATCGAGATGTTTACTGATGTCGTCTTAGATTTACCATCCGAAGAATTTGATAAGATTCTCGAAACCGAGAAGAAAAAGAATAAGATTAACACCGATTCTGGTTTAACTGAACATGTATTGGAAAATATCATAAAAAAATACAAGGAAAAAGTTGCTGAACTGACTTCCAAACAATTTCCCGAAGACCCATTTGACCAAATCTGGCAGGCTATTACCGCAGTCTTTGAATCATGGAATAATCCCCGTGCTCAGGAATACCGCCGAATTTATAAGATATCTGAAGAATGGGGCACTGCGGTCAATGTTCAGGCAATGGTCTTTGGTAATATGGGTGATACATCGGCAACCGGAGTTGTTTTCACTCGAAACCCAGCAACCGGTGAACGAGAACCTTATGGTGAATATCTTCTCAATGCCCAGGGTGAAGATATTGTTGCTGGTGTAAAGACTCCCCAACCAATCGAGTGGCTCAAAGAAACCCATCCAAAAAATTATCTCGGACTTTTAAGGTATCTTAAGAAATTAGAAGAACACTATCGTGATATTCAGGATGTTGAATTTACGATTGAACAAAACCGACTGTGGATTTTACAATCACGCCGGGGAAAAAGAACTCCGCATGCCGCGGTCAAAATTGCTTTTGATATGACGAAACAAGGACTGATTACAAAACCAGAAGCAGTGATGCGGGTTTCGCCATCCGATGTCGAAAGTTTACTTCATCCGACCATTTCGGGCGCAGTAAAAGAAGCTCCATTAGTAAAAGGTATTGCTGCATCACCGGGTGCAGTTTCTGGGCGGGCAATTTTTTCAACACCCAAAGCAATGAAAATGGGCCGTGCGGGTAAGAAAGTCATATTAGTCCGAACCAAAACTTCGGCTGAAGATGTTGGCGGTATGGCGCTCTCGGTCGGGTTTCTCACTGCAACCGGTGGAATGACCTCGCATGCAGCGGTTGTTGCACGCGGTATGGGTAAACCCTGCATTGTTGGCTGCGAAGGTATAAAGATGGAAGACAATGGACATCAGGCAGTCTTTGGCAGTTATGCGATTAAGGAAGGTGATATTATAACGATTGATGGCACAACCGGCGCGGTCTATCAAGGAAGTATTCCGACTAAAGAACCAGAACTGAGTAAAGAATTCAGAACAATTTTACAGTGGGCAGACGAATTCAGACGACTGAAAATCCGAACCAATGCCGACACGCCCAAAGATGCGAAAACCGCACGAAATTTCGGTGCCGAAGGAATTGGTCTCTGCCGAACCGAACATATGTTCTTTGGCGCAAAGCGGATTCAGGCGATGCGCGAGATGATATTGTCGCCGACATCCGACGCACGCAAAAAAGCTCTGGAAAAATTACTGCCATTTCAAAAACAAGATTTCATCGATATTTTTACTGTAATGGAAGGACTCCCGGTTACGATTAGAACTCTTGACCCGCCATTGCACGAATTTTTACCCAAAGAAGATAAACAGGTCAAGCGATTGGCGCGCAAGATGAAAATTCCTGAAGATAAAGTCCGTCAGACCATCACACAACTCGAAGAAGATAACCCGATGCTCGGTTTTCGCGGTTGCCGGCTCGGTATCACTTATCCCGAAATTACCGAAATGCAAGCACAGGCTATCTTTGAAGCCGCCTGCGAATTAACCAAGCAGGGTAAGAAAGTTTTTCCCGAAGTTATGATTCCTTTAGTAGGTACCGTAAATGAACTTATTGACCAGAAGAAAATAATCGAACGGGTAGCAAATCTTATGATGGCAAAATATCAAGTTAAAATTCAATATTCGATTGGTACGATGATTGAAGTGCCGAGAGCAGCAATCGTTGCTAATGAGATTGCCAGAGAAGCGGATTTCTTCTCATTCGGCACTAATGACCTGACTCAGACGACATTCGGTTATTCGCGAGACGATGCTGGCAAATTTTTACCCTATTACTTAAACAAAGGTATTTTAATTACCAATCCATTTGAGACTTTAGACACGCCTGGTGTTGGCGTACTAATTAAAACCGCAATAAGATTAGGACGTAAGATAAAACCAGAGTTGAAAGTCGGTATCTGCGGTGAGCATGGCGGCGAACCAAACTCAATCCAGTTCTTCCATAATGCTGGATTAAATTATGTATCATCATCGCCATATCGTGTAGCTGGTGCACGTATCGCTGCAGCCCAAGCCGCACTTAAATATAAAAAGTAACCATAGAGACAGCAGAGATAACAGAAAAAAATATTAACCACAGACCCGCCCCGCACCTTTCGTCAATTAAACACTGAAGAACGCCGAAGTCGAAGAGAACACGAATAAATCGAATTTATATTTAACCACGAAAATACGAAAAAAAACTTTTACCACGAATGAAGCGAATAAAACAAACTGTTATCGAATAAAAACGGGTGCGTCCCGGTTTGACGGGTCGCACCCGTAATAGTTCGTCAGGGGCGGGGTACATCAGGACTTCTTCAGAAATCCCAAAAGTTTTCCTTGACAAATCGTTAATTTTCATTAACTTTTCTATTGTAGGTACAAAGTAATTATAAAGAAAATAATGATTTATAAATATAAATAATAATTGGAGGATAAAATGATAAGACATAATATGTTGTTTTTACTCCTCGTTGTTCTCTGCTTACATCTAACTCCTCTCTTCTCTCTGCTCTCTCCTCCCTTGTATGGTCAGTGGTTGGAAACGACAATCTATGTTTCTGATTCTTTATGTGGCATCTCATATCCACAAGCCTTTACCTATAATGCGACCAATAATAAAATCTATGTTGGTGGTCTATTTGGTGATTGTGTGATTGTGATTGATGGCGCGACTAATCAGAAGATTGCAAGAATTCCGACAGGAAGCAATATTTGCGCACTTTGTTGGAATTCACAAAACAACAAAGTCTATTGCGCTAATTATGATTACAGTAGTGTGACGGTGATTGATGGCCAAACCAACTCAGTGATTACGACCATCCCGGCAGGAGGTGGGCCTTATGCTTTGGTCTGGAATTCACAAAACAACAAAATCTATTGCGCTAATGCTGATTACAATAGTAACAATGTGACGGTGATTGATGGTCAAACTAACGCAGTGATTACAACCATAACTGTAGGAAGTGTTCCTTATGCTTTGGTCTGGAATTCACAAAACAACAAGATCTATTGTGCTAATAGGGGGAATGATTATGTGACGGTGATTGATGGTCAAACAAACTCAGTGATTACAACCATAACCGTGGGAACTAATCCTTATGCTTTGGTCTGGAATTCACAAAACAACAAAGTCTATTGCGCCAATGCGGGTAGTAACAATGTGACGGTGATCGATGGTCAAACAAATTCGGTGATTACAACCATAACCGTGGGAAGTGGTTGGCCTTTTGCTCTAGTCTGGAATTCACAAAACAACAAAGTCTATTGCGCTAATGCGGGTAGTAACAATGTGACGGTGATCGATGGTCAAACAAACTCAGTGATTACAACCATAACCGTGGGAACTAATCCTTATGCTTTGGTCTGGAATTCACAAAACAACAAAGTCTATTGCGCTAATGCGGGTAGTAACAATGTGACGGTGATTGATGGTCAAACAAATTCGGTGATTACAACCATCCCGGTAGGAAGTTTAAATTGGCCTTGTGCTTTGGTCTGGAATTCACAAAACAACAAAGTCTATTGTGCTAATATGAATGATGGCACTGTGACGGTGATTGATGGTCAAACCAACTCAGTGATTACAACTATTATAACCGTGGGAAGTTGTCCTTATGCTTTAGTCTGGAATTCACAAAACAACAAGGTCTATTGCGCTAATGATGAAAGTAACACTGTAACGGTGATTGATGGCCAGACCAACTCAGTGATTATAACTATGGCCGTGGAAGGTTGGCCTTATGCTTTGGTCTGGAATTCACAAAACAATAAAGTCTATTGCGCTAATAGGGGGAGTGGCACTGTGACGGTGATTGATGGCCAAACCAACTCAGTAATTACAACCATAACCGTGGGAAGTCGTCCTCAGGCTTTGGTCTGGAATTCACAAAATAATAAAATCTATTGCGCTAATTGGGGTAGTCACAATGTGACGGTGATTGATGGCCAAACAAACTCGGTGATTACTACCATACCCGTGGGAAGTTATCCTTATGCTTTAGTCTGGAATTCACAAAACAATAAAGTCTATTGCACTAATGGGATTAGTAACAATGTGACGGTGATTGATGGCCAAACCAACTTAGTGATTACAACTATAACCGTGGGAACCGGACCTGTTGCTTTGGTCTGGAATTCTGCTAACAACAAGGTCTATTGCGCTAATTGGAATGATGGCACTGTGACGGTGATTGATGGCCAAACAAACTCAGTGATTACAACTATACCCGTTGGAAGTGAGCCTTATGCTTTTGTCTGGAATCCTCAAAACAACAAGGTCTATTGCGCTAATAGTAACACTGTGACGGTGATTGATGGCCAGACCAACTTGGTGATTACAACCATACCCGTGGGAAGTTATCCTTATGCTTTGGTCTGGAATTCACAAAACAACAAAGTCTATTGTCCTAATGAGGGTAGTGCCAATGTGACGGTGATTGATGGTCAAACAAACTCAGTGATTACTACCATAACAGTGGGAATTTGGCCGAGTGCTTTGGTCTGGAATGCTATTCAGAACCGAGTCTATGTCGCAAATTATAACTCTTTCAGTATTTCAGTAATTCGGGATTCGATAATATCTGGCATTGAAGAAAATCACCAACTGTTAACCGCTGACCGCTTAACGTTCGAAGTTTATCCGAATCCGGCAAAAGCATACTTTACTATCCGCATTCCGCAGTCCACCCGAATCGGGTCTCTCGACTCGAGAAGGGTCGATTCGACTGACCGCTCACAAATAAAGATGTTTGATGTGATGGGGAATATAGTGAAAAGGGTAGAGCTAAAAGGGAAGAACAGTCAAGAAATTAGAGTTTCACTTGAGGGAATAAAGAATGGTGTTTATTTTGTGCAATTAGACAGACAGACAACAACTAAGAAATTGATAATTACGAAATGATGGATTGCATGGGTGCGACCCGTAAAACCGGGACGCACCCATTAGTCTAACCTAAATTTAATCGAAACAGATTCTCTTTAAATCTCCAAAATTTCTGAGTCATGGGTCTGCCAGTCCCCGTAGGTTACCTACTAGGCAATCTACTCGATAACCTATTAGGTAATCTGGTCGGCAACCTACTAAGTAACCTACTAGACAATGGGTTAGGTTATATAGTAGGTCACCTACTAGGCAAGCCGGGGGGCTAGCCCCTAGGCTACCTACTGGGTAGCCCCCTAGGTCGCCTACTAGGCAGCCGAGTAGGTCTTCTACCAGGTAACCGAGTAGGTCAAATACCCACAGGACTATTAGAAGATTAAAAGATTCTAAGATTAGAAGATTGAAAAATTAGAACCACCCTCACCTTACTCCTCTCCCGTCAAGGGAGAGGGTTTTGAATGACCTTTCAGTAATTGCAGCTAATATCCTGTTAACCCCGCCCTTCCTAATGTCACCTAATCCTAACTTATCTGTTTGTTTATGGGAAGGGCGGGGTTAATCCTGTCAAAAAGGTTAATGAGAGATTCTGAATCAAGTTGATAAATATCTTGCTTTGCACCAGAATGACAAGCGTGGCTGTGTCACCCTAAGTGTAACGAAGGGTCTCTTATCTACTCATGCTTTTTCTGTGGATTCTGTGTTTCCAGTGGTTATATTATTAATTGTCAAGAAGAGATTCTTCGGTTTCACCTCAGAATGACAAATATATCAATTCGTGTTCTTCGTGTTCATTCGTGGTTATAAACTCTCTGTGTCCTTCGCGGTTTAACTCTGTTATCCGTCTAATCTGTTTAATCCGTGGTTAAATAAACTTATATTCTTGACTTATTGATTTCTTTCTTTTAAAGTGTTAATCAAATAAATGAATAACGAACAACTGATTGAGCAACCTAAACCATTACCAACCCAAAAACTCTGGAACTTTAATTTCTTTCTGCTCTGGTCTGGGCAACTTATTTCATTAATTGGCGATACGGTTTATGCAATTGCGCTTGGTTTCTGGATTCTACAAAAGACCGGTTCGACCGCAATGATGGGAACTTTGATGGCGACCTCTACCCTGCCACGAATCGTCATCTCGCCGTTTGCCGGTGTCTTGGTTGACCGCATCAATCGTAAATGGCTGTTAGTAGCAATGGATGCACTCCGCGGTATTTTTATCGTAACCGTTGGCATCGCCGCTTATGCCAATCTACTAAAAATCTGGATGGTGTTCATCGCGGGAATAATCATCAGTATTGGCTCAGCATTCTTTGGACCAGCCATCGGTTCCTCGATACCTGATATCGTTCCTAAGGAAAAATTAATCAAAGCCAATTCTGCCTTTTCGATGATTCAAAGTGGCTCGGGCATTGTCGGCAGTGCAGCGGGTGGAATGTTATATCAATTCTTAGGTGCGCCTTTGATGTTTCTGGTTAATGGTATTTCTTATCTGGTTGGGGCAATTGCAACATTTTTTATTAAGATACCGAAAATCGTTCATGAACATGTAGATTTTCACTTTTTCAGTGATTTAAAAAGCGGGCTGAAATTTGTCTGGGAGTATCGCGGTATAAGATTTCTAACTGGTGTCGCCGCAGCACTCAATTTCTTTGCCGTGATGGGAATTATGCTCTATTTACCTTTGTTTAAGCAGACATCTCATCTTGGTCCTGGTTTATATGGTATTTTTATGGCAGGGACAACCGGCGGAATGTTTGCTGGTTTTTTGCTGACTTCGGTCTTTCACTTTCCATATTCCCGACGTTTCTTTTTCTTTTACCTTTTTGGGATAATCGATATGATTGTCGGAATATTTATTCCGATATGGCTGTATTTTCCGTTTATGATAAGTTTGGGATTTATGCTTGGCATCACTAATGCGGTTATCAATTCATTTATTGGAGCCACCTTGGGTATTGCGGTGCCACAGACAATGCGCGGTAAGGTTTTCAGTTTGATTGGGACGGTTGCCGGCGGACTAATGCCGATTGCCTTTGCGCTGGGTGGTGTGCTTGCTGAATTTATCCCAATCCGCATATTAATCTCCGCGGCTTTTACACTTACTCTATTATCATTCTTATTAACTGCATTATCTAAACCAATCAAAAACCTTATTAATTTCAATCCGGAACTTAACACTATTGAAGATTTTAGGTAACATAATCTCCATAATAAGATTGACCCCGCACCTATTCTTGAGATTACACAA
>Ga0315274_10009668_pt1 | contig 13917 bp, 15 predicted proteins | sample YL17G02_20_MG_FD_203700 | JGI IMG/M metagenome (GOLD analysis project Ga0315274, IMG submission 203700) | Sediment microbial communities from Yellowstone Lake, YNP, Wyoming, USA - YL17G02_20 | ecosystem: Environmental > Aquatic > Freshwater > Lake > Sediment | place: USA: Wyoming | collected...
TGGGGTCTCTCCAAATCCTCTTCAGACCAGTCCATCCCGCACCTCAAGGTATCAATCTGTAGCCAATTTTCTCTAAATGTTTTTGCCTTTTGCTGAATGGTCATAGGTCCTCCTCCCTCCGATAATGAAAGAATTTTATGGAACCCCACATGCAGGGCTGTATTAACTTTTCCAACGCTTCTGTGGGGCGACATCCCGACCACTGGATGAATACATCTTCTACTGTCGGGACAAGATGCTATCAAATATTTTCTTCCGAATCAATGAACTTTATCTCCTTGTGTAATTTAAACTTCAAAAGTGCATAGGTTTTGGTAAATTTAAACTTCAAAAGTGCATACCTAATTTCCTCGGTAGCGGCCATGGGAGGTCATCAGCGATGACAATGAAAATCAGGCGATAAAAATCAATCATTCCCCCCCTCTCCCGCTGGCGGGAGAGGGTTGGGGTGAGGGTGGAGTCTAAATATATCCCCCTCACCTTCATCCTCTCCCCTTGGAGAGAGGAGATGAGAAGGTATGCACTTTTGAACTTTAAACTATACACTTTTCAACTTTAGCTAACATGAACTTTATCTCTGTCCAAAAAACAGGTGGAATTTTCTAAAAAACTCTTGTATATTTGAAAAAGCATGAAGTCTGAAGATATTGATAAAAAGGTAATCCTGAGTCATCTGAAAGATAATGTCGCTACGGCAAAGGTTCCCATAAAGCCGGGAACCCTTCTTATATTCACAAAATACAAGATTATCACTAAAGAAGAAATACCTTTCGGTCATAAAATCGCTCTTCGGAGAATATCTAAAGGTGGAGCTGTGATCAAATATGGGGAACGGATTGGGAGAGCGATTCGAGAAATTAAACCTGGAGAATTGGTCCATATCCATAACGTGGTCGGCGAACGGGGAAGGGGGAAAGTAAACCCCGTTAGAAAGGTGGGGCTTTAACCCCGCCTTTACAAGGAGCTGATGCTTTCTATTTATAACATCCCCGGCATAAATGCCGGGGCTTTCTAACGGGGTAAAAAGAAAGGTTAAGGATAAGGCTAAGGTTGAGGGTGAGGTTAAGGAAGATGAATTTTCTCGGTTATAAGAGGCCGGATGGAAAGGTGGGCGTAAGAAATCATGTCGTCATCCTTCCATCTGTCGCCTGTTCCAATGAAGTCTGCAATGCCATTGCCCGGAAGGTGAAGGGCACCATCTCCATCCCGCATCAACATGGTTGTGCCCAGTTGGCCTTTGATGCGGAACAGACCGCGAGAACATTAATTGGCGTTGGTAAAAATCCTAACGTGGCAGCCGTTCTGGTCATTGGCCTTGGATGTGAAGTGGTTAATTCTTCTATGATCGCATCGAAGATCGCTGAGTCTGGGAAGCCGGTCAAAAACCTCATCATCCAAGAGGTTGGAGGAAGCCCAAGGACAGTAAAAGCGGGTGTTAAAATTGCCAGAGAAATGGTGTCTTTCGCCTTTCGACTCAAAAGAGAAAAAACCAATATCGATTCATTGATTCTTGGAGTGGAATGCGGAGGCTCGGATGCTTGCTCAGGTCTATCGGCGAACCCTGCCCTTGGCGTTGTGAGTGACACTCTGGTTAAGGAAGGTGGCACGGTCATCCTTTCAGAGACGACAGAAAGTATTGGAGCCGAGCACATCCTCGCCAAGAGGGCAATTAATCCGACAGTAAGAAAAAAGATCTTTGAGATCGTGAAGCGTACAGAGATGCGGGCACTCAATCTCGGTTTGGATATTGGAAAGGCAAATCCAGCTCCAGGGAACTATGAAGGAGGCATCACCACGCTCGAAGAGAAATCGTTGGGATGTGTGATGAAGGGTGGAACGAGTAAGGTCATGGAGGTTCTCGAATATGCCGAAACCCCAACTAAAAAAGGCCTGGTTCTTATGGATACCCCTGGTCACGATGCCGAATCCGTCACAGGACTGATAGCCGGAGGTACGCAGATCATTGCCTTTACAACAGGCCGAGGGAACCCCTTGGGCTCTCCTATTACTCCGGTAATTAAAATAGCCAGCAATTCCTATCTCTATTCGAAGATGAAAGATAATATGGATATTAATTCTGGTGAGATCATCACCGGAAACAAGACCGTTCAGGAGATTGGAGAGAAGATCTTTCATGAAGTCATAAGGGTCGCTAATGGAAAATTGACCAAGAGCGAAATCTGGGGCCACAGGGAGTTTGCCATCAATCGAATTGGACCGTCTTTTTGAGTGCGGAATGTAGATTGCGGATTGCGGATTGAAAATCCCCCCTTTCCCCCCTTTAGCAAAGGGGGGTTCTGGGGGGATTTGATTGAAGAATGAATGAGGCAAACACGCCAATATGATTCAGATCATCCCCTCCTTATGTACCGGATGCAGAATTTGTGAGATGATCTGCTCCATTGCTCACGAAAGCGCCATCGCACCCAAACGGTCAAGAATCCGTATCCATTCCAACTGGCCCGAAGAGGAAAAGATCTTTCTATGCATTGCCTGTGAACCCAAGAAATGTATCGATGTATGTCCGGAAGGCGCCCTCTCCTGGAATGGCTATCTTTGGATTGACGAAGAGAGATGTACAGCCTGCCTTCTCTGTCGAGAGGCCTGCCCTTATGGAGGGATTCATACAGAGACTTCCAAAAAATTCCCGTTCTTCTGCGACACATGCCAAGGGGAATTTCAATGTATAAAATGGTGCCCAACCAAAGCCGTTATTAAGGTAGAATAAGATGAAATTTGAATTCGATGGTTATGCAGGAAAAATACTGGAAATTGATCTCACCCAGGGCAGGATAGAACGAACCTCATTAGACGGGGGTCTGGCATCCAATTATATCGGCGGAAAAGGATTTGCGGCAAAATACCTCTATGACCACCTTCCTCAGGGATGTGATCCCTTTGGGCCTGAAAATCTATTGATCTTCGCTACTGGCCCTCTGACCGGAACCCTTGCTCCTGGAAGCGGTCGGTGTATCGTCTCAACCAAAGGCCCTGCATCGGGTTACTGGCTCGATGCCAATTGTGGAGGATCTTTTGGTCCAGAAATGAAAATGGCCGGACTGGATGCCCTGATCATAAGGGGGAAGGCCCCCTACCCTGTCATGCTTTTGGTGGATGATGAAGAGGTGCATCTCCGAGAGGCCAACGATCTATGGAGAAACGATACCTTTTCAACTCACCGATGGATCAAAGAACATCTTGGAGAGGAGTTTCGGGTCGCCTGTATTGGAGAAGCGGGTGAGAAAAAGGTTCGGTTTGCCAACATCATCTCTGAGGCAAGAGCCTTTGGAAGGGGAGGTGCTGGGGCCGTTATGGGGTCGAAGAATCTGAAGGCCATCGCCATCAGAGGTCACCATCCGATCACCATTGCCAAACCGGAATATTTCATGAGAGTATGCCGTGAGGCTTTTAATGAACTGGCCATCCATCCTGACTCCGGAGGGGGTCGTCAGAAATACGGGACGAACACCATCCTCTCTTGTATGAATGAGGCTGGAGTCCATCCTGTCAGAAACTTTCAAAAAGGCGTCTTTCAGGGTCGATCCACAGTCGACGAAGAGGGAATCAGAAAATATTATATCCGAAATAAAGCTTGTTACGGATGCCCCATCTATTGCAGTAAGATTTCAGAGGTAAGGGAAGGAAGATATAAGGGGGCTTTTGTTGAAGGCCCAGAATATGAGAATGTTTGGAGCTTTGGGGCTCAATGCGAAAACACAGACATTCCTTCGATCATTCACGCCGAATATCTCTGCGACCTCTACGGAATGGATGCCATCTCCACAGGGAATGTCATTGGATTCCTCATGGAATGCATGGAAAAGGAGGCCTTGGAGGAATCTGACATCGGTTTTCCCTTGAGGTTTGGTGACGATGAAGGGATGATCCGGGCGGTCCATCTCATTGGCCGAAGAGAAGGGCCAGGCCTTCTCTGGGGAGAAGGGGTTAAGAGGATAGCCAAGGAGATCGGAAAGGGGTCCGAATCTTTTGCGATGCATGTGAAAGGATTGGAGATGCCTGCTTACGACCCGAGAGGCTCAACAGGGATCGCCTTAGCCTATGCCACCAGCGACCGTGGGGCCTGCCACCTCCGCTCATGGCCGATCGGAGCAGAACTCCTCTCAGCAGAAGAACGGATTGATCCCTTTTCTATCGAGTTCAAGGCAGAGTTTGTAAAAAGTCAGCAGGATTTATTTACCATCATCAACTCCTCGGTCACCTGCCTTTTCACCATCTTTTCTCTCAGCTTGAGGCACCTTGTCCAATTCCTTCACTCTGCAACAGGAATAGAATCATTCTCCTCTTCTGAGGAAGTCCTCCGCATTGGGGAGAGAACCAATAATCTGGTGAGACTTTTTAACCTAAGGGAAGGTCTGACAAAAGGAGAGGATACATTACCGAATCGCTTCTTCAGTGAACCTCTTAAAGACGGACCCTCCCGAGGTCGGGTTGTAGATTTAGAGACCATGTTGAAGGAATATTATTTCGTGAGAGGATGGGATGAGGAAGGAATACCCAAGTTGGAGACATTAAAGAGATTGGGGCTCCCTTAAGACGAGACCGAATAGAACGAATGATAGCGAATTACCCGAATATAAATCATTCGTTAAATTCGTTATCATTCGAAAAATTCGTTTTCATAAGCGAACTTTTATAAGGAGCGCCGAATGTTTAAGCCGGAAGGAATTTATGTGGCGATGATGACCCCTTTTGAAGACGGCTCGGTCAATGAAACCGTTGTCCGTCAGATGGTCGACTTCGTGATTGAGAAAGGGGTCCATGGAATCTTTCCAATCAGTTCTGTGGGTGAATTCATCCACCTCGATTTTGAGGAAAAGGTTTTTCTTATGCAGATGATCCATGATCAAGCCCGGGGAAGGATCCCTGTCACACCTGGGATCGCCTCCACCCGTCCAAAGGAATGTATCCAACTAGCGCAGAAAGCTCAGGAGATTGGTTGCGAGGCCGTGGTGATCGCCCCGCCCTATTATTATCCCATCAGTCAAGAGAATATGGAACGCCATTTTGAGATGATCAGTGATGCCGTCGATATCCCCATCATCCTATACAACATACCCTTATTTGCCACCCCGATCAGTTATGATGTGGTCAAACGCCTTTCGCGCAAAAAGAACATCGTAGCCATGAAGGACTCCAGTGGAAGCATGGTTGACCTTCTCCACTTCATGGATAAGATCCGTTTAATCGGAGAAGATCTTACCATTCTTATCGGCCGGGAAGACATCCTCTTCCCTGCTCTGATGGTCGGGGCAAAGGGATGTATGACGGCCACTTCAGGTATTCTGCCAGAAGTGATGGTTGGGATTTACAATGCCTGGCGAGAGGGAGACTACGATAAGGCCCGAGACCTCCAATTCTCTATCCTGTTACTGATTCGGGCCATGTTTTCGGTCCCGTTTCCCCTCGGCTTTAAAACCGCTCTGGAAGCGAGGGGTTTCAAAATGGGTCCTCCTCAGCAACCCCTTTCTGATGCCGAGTATTTTCGATTTGCGGGCACAAAAAGTCGCATTGAAAAGATCATGAAACCCATTCTCGATAGCCTCCCGAGATGAATTCCCAATCAGTCACCCCCACCCGCCCCCTCCCCCGTCAAGGGGGAGGAAGTTAATTTTTGATATTTTCATAGTCTTGGAGTGACAAAACCAATAGCGGGTATCCCTTAGAAAATTGCTCAAAAAATCTCCTCCCCCCTTGCGGGGGAGGATAAAGGTGGGGGGTAATTAGAACCTTCCATTCCTACCGTTGGTGGAGATTGCGGGCTGCCACAAAAGCGAGGCCTTTCTCCGTCAGCGCTCTTGCTGTCTGATTGACGGCATCGTGCTTATCCAAATAATTCCTCTCCAGATGGGGCATATCCCCAGAAGAGAGAATCTCCTCTTTATCCCGAAAATAGTCGAGTATGTCCGAGGCATGTTTCCTTGTCTGTTCCACCTCGGGGTCGCCTCCCTCATGTTTTGCCGAGATGTTGTGGATCCGTGAAGCAACTTCCAGGAGGTCATACCGCCGATTGTAGGGCTGCCTGACAATGCTCTTCCAGGTTTCGGTGATATGATGCTCAATCCGGACTCTCTCCTCCAACCCGAGTTTCCGACGTATTTCAGCCGACCATTCCAGTGTCTGACAATCGACAGAATTGCTCAGGTTGAAGCCGACGAGTGGCGTAGAACCATCTTCCCGGGAAAAGAGTCGTGCTGCCATCAGAGTCCAAAGAACAGAAAAAGGGTTATCATTACCCATGAAGACAGAAATCTTAAACTCCATATCGATTCCCAATTTGTGAAGAAGGTAACCGAGAAAGACTGTTCCTGGGTTGATATTGAGGACCTGCTGGATCCCATATTGGGTGTAATAATATAGATATTCGTCAATCCACTGAAGGGCATGTTCATTAGGCTGGCCAATCCCTCCAAAATAGCCTGTAATCGTCTCTGGGCCGCCAAGATGGACATTCGATCCATCGGTTCCTTTGGTATCCAGAGTCTCCACATAGCTTGCTCCGATGATCTGCATGGCAGCCGCCACAGCGAGGATATCCCCCTGGTCTTTCTCTTGTTCCTTCATCTTACGGACGCGAATGTATCTCGAAGGCATAACCTCCTGTTTCTCAATGGCCTGGCGGGCCTCTGTGACCAACCATGGAAAGTATTGAAGGGCGCTGATTTCCAATGTCACTGCTCGTCTTTCATCAAAGGTCATCCCGTCAGCCCGCTTTCCGAGAACTTTCCGACGAAAAGCAGAAATTGCAATAAAAGCACCTTTATACTGCTCAGCGATGAGCCATTCCAGATCTTTGAGATAAGGGGATTCCATATTCCGAAGTTTTCCGATGAGGTTGGGAAGCTGCTGCGCTTCTCGAGCCTTTGCATTGATTTCCTCTGGCGTTCCATATTTTGCCACCACTTGAAGCATGGCATTAATGATAGAACCGTCTGGATCGAGAAGGAACCGATTGATCTCCTCTACTACAGAAGATCCAATTTTTAAGCGTTCTCTAAGGTATCGATCTCCGCCTTTGGTCATATCTCCCTCCATAAACCCAGATGTTGCATTGATAAGGCAGGTGGGTATGCTTCCGAACCTTTACCAAGCGATTCCTTTATAGGTTTTATGGGTAACATACGATATACTAAGGAGTCCATAATTGATTAGACATATTCTTCCAAAAATCTCCCCTCCCCTCGGTGGGAGGGGATTCACCCTGTTAGATAGAAGATTTTTTGAATAACAGGGCTGAATAGACAATCTTATCTAACAGGGTGAAGGGGAGGGGGGACCAAAGGGTCTTCATCTTGTCCACCCCTCTCCGAGCCAGAGGCTCTCTGAACCGGCGGCCACCCTCGCCCTCCCCCATCGAAGGGGGAGGGGATTATTGGGGAGATTTGAAATATCTTTTGTTAATCATTACCGTCTATACAATTATGGACTGATTAGTAACTTAAAATGACTTCTACAATATGCTTGGAAACCGGGTAGCAAAACGTCCGAAGGTACCGCCCTGCCTTCGCCGAAGCGGCTACGCGCAGGCAGGTGTAAAGGTTTCTCAGCACACTCACCTGCCTCTTGGAACGTTTTTTATCAACTGGTCTGTGAACTTTAGGGATATTTTTTTATCTGATAAAACTGACCCAACATGGCCGCTCCCAAGAGCGAGGATTGGTCCTGATACTTGTACTCAAAATCACCGGTCCAACGCTTTTTCGTTTGCAAGAAACCTCTGATTTTTGCCGCACCCCCTGTGGTCATCACAATCTGGGCTAATTTGACCAAGCCTGCCACCTCCTTTAGGTGTTCTCTGTGGTAGACTGCGTTGCCTTTGATCAAGGCCAGGAGGATCTTCTCCCGTGTTGTCTCCAGCGTCAAGCCTGAAAAACTGGCGGTCAGCTGTTCGAGACTATAGCGGCACCCCTGCAAGTAAGGAACGTATTCAGGAAGGTCCGCCTCCAGGCTATCGGGATCGTCACTTTGAAGAAAATTTTCCAAAACTGTTGGGATATAGTCGTCAAAAAATTGATCGAGTGTCATGTCCCGACAAAATACGGAATGGAACCATTCAAAAGCTAATCCTCCTGTGTTGAGCACAAAGAAAGTCACCCACCGATTAGGGATAACATGACAGCGGACGTTGAAATTCCTGGAGCTCACCGGCCTGTCCACACACACATTCGTTATCTCACAAGTGCCGCAAATGAAGTTAATATCCCCGGGGGCCGTGAACCCCCCTGATAAGGCAGCAAGGACGGCATCATTTCCTCCACACAGAACATCGCAATCCTCAGGCAGATCCAGCTCGACGGCGACCTCAGGTAAGATGTTGCCAACCTTATGATAGGATTGAATCAGAGGCGGAAGTTTGTTTTCGGGTATCCTCGCGATAGCTAAAACATCTCTATTCCAGGTCAGGTCATGCCGGGTTGTATTATAAAGACCAGTGATCGAAGTCGTGGAGGGATCGATGGCCCACTGACCTGTGAAGCGTCTGGTCATATAGGTATTACAATGGCCGAATTTTGCTGCTCGATCCCAGACCTCCGGCTGATTTTCTCGTATCCAGAGGATGGAACAAAGAGATGAGCCACCCGAGACGGGTAGGTTGCAAGTCTCGTTTAGAAATTTTTTCTCCCCGACCAGGTGCCGAATCTCTCTGGCCTGTTTATGAGAACGGCCATCCAGCATCAGAATTGCAGGACCTATTGCCTTTCCATCCTCTTCCATGGGCACCAGTCCAGGGGTCGTCACAGAAAAGGAGATCACCCCCACCTCGGTTAGATACTCTTTTATCTCAGCACAGCATTCTTTGAGAGCCCACCACCATTTTTCAGGTTCAATATCTGCCTTTCCATGATCATAGAGATTGATCTGGTATTCCCTGGAAGTCTCACACCTTTTCCCGAGATCAGGACTGAAGACTCCTATCTTGAAGGCGGTGGTGCCAACATCGATTGCAAGAATGTCCTTCTTCATAAGAAAATACCTTCCCTTGTTAAAGGGTATTACTTTTTCAAAGCGGCCAGAAGTTTTGGAAGTTCCCCCTCGAGCTTGACCGCACCCATTCTCGCTTCTTTAAAAAAACGACCTGCATTTCGAACGGCTTCATCGATATTATTAGTCAGTCCATAATTGTATAGACACCGGAAACTAAATCCCTCCTCCCCTCCCTTTACAAAAGGGAGGAATTACCCCTCTTTGGCAAAGAGGGGCGAGGGGAGATTTTCTGAGCAATATGTCTACTCAATTATGGACTCCTTATTAATTTGATAGGATAGAAAAGGCATATCACCGATGACAAAAGTATTAGGGGCACCACGTCGGACCCCCCTCAGAATGGAAGATGCACTGATCCATCGTGACAGGGATAGTGCCTTCGTAGCCATAAATGCACATACCCAGAGAATCGCCCACCAGAATCATGTCCATCCCCGCCTTCTCTGCAAATTGGGCAGTCCAGTAGTCATACACAGTAATCCAAACCGCCTTCTTACCAGATTCCTTCATCTTTTGGAGATCAAATCGGGTTAGCCTTTTTTCCATTACCTCCTCCCTTTTTTGAATCTATCTTTGACAAGATGAACCGAAGTGATCGATTATCAACCAATTCGATTTTGGCTCAACACGATGGCTTTGGTATATATTATGGATTTCTTCACACAGGATGGGTGAAATTAAAAAATCGGATCTTCATTAAAGAATAGCTGCTTCAACTCTTTAATAACGAATCTACTTTAAGAGTTTCGAAATGTTCTTCACTTTGTCGGCAGTCTCTTTAATCTCTTTGGCTTCCTTCAAGCCTGGAATTTCTTCAACCTCTTTCTTCAAATCTGATATGAAATTTCCCTTTTGAGCCCCTTTTTCTTTTTCCTTCCCGGCCTTCCTCTCCTCCCGAATCTTTCTCAGTTCCCTGACTGTCTTCCCCAGACCCTCACCGATTTGGGGGAGCCTTTTTGCCCCAAATAGGAAAAGAAAGATCACCAAGATGACCAGAATTTCCGGCAAACCCAGACCAAACATCCTCTAACCCCCTTAGTTATGAGTTATGAGTTACGAGTTATAAGATTTAAACTCTTAATTCTTAACTGACTTAACTCTTAACTCTCAATTCTTAATTATCGGTATTCCCAATGTCCTGGAATCCAGACCCAACCTCCTCTTCTCGGTTCCCAACGACCGGGGATCCAAACCGCATCAGGCCTTGGAGCTCTTGCCCAGTGACCTGGTACCCAAAACCACTCTCCTCTTCGATGCTGCCAATAGCCAGGTCTCCAAACAGCATCCGGATAGGAAGTCGGTCCATATACTTCGACGCGAGGCTCTGGTGGTCTCACTCTGACCGGTGGAGGTGGACAACCCAACAAAAGAACAACGATCCCACCGATGACAATCAACAAACAGATAATGGCTATTTATCTATTCATTAATGCTCCTCCTTCTGTCTCTCTTTTTATAAGATATTAAACCACGATGCAAGAAAAAAATTAAAAAATTGAGAAATATTTTTTGTTTTTTGTTAAGATTTAAATATAGAAGTTCTGGAAGAACTTAAGGAGGCGTTCCATGGCAACCTCATTAGAATGTCCCATCTGTGAGGCCGATATCCCCTTGGATGGTGATGAGAAGTCAGGTGACCTGGTCCAGTGTTCTTATTGTAAGATAACCTTAAAGATCTTGAGAACAAAAGATAAATGGATCCTTGTGGAGGATTTTGAGGAATAGGATGAAAGTCCTTTATACTTCCGATCTCCACGGGGAAATCGATCTTTATCAGGAACTTTTAGCACTCACCATTTCTTCTTCTGCAGAGATCATCGCCTTAGGTGGAGATCTCCTCCCTTCCTTCCCCCCAACAAAACCATATGAAGATATGGTCCCAAACCAAAAAACTTTCATCGACCAGGTCCTTTCTCCTTTGTTTAAAAGGATTACAAAAACCGCATCTATTCAACAGGTCTTTCTCATCCCTGGAAACTGGGACCTGGGTTATTCCTATCTCTTTAAGAAGCCAACGGAAGGGATCATCGATCTCAATCAGAGGAGTTATCGACTCAAAAACGGATATGAACTGATTGGATACGCTTTTGTCCCTCCCACCCCATTTCGACCAAAAGATTTTGAGAAGATGGACGATCCAGAAGCAGCCTGGCCCCCCCAGAAGAATCCATCCTATATCAGGGCCTCTGATCAAACTGACCAACTCATCTCCGTCGACCCCTATCTCTATCTGAGACAGCGAGAAACCATTCGGGAAGATTTGAATCGACTCCCAATGCCTATGGATCACAAAAGGACGATCTACATCACGCATTCCCCTCCCTTTGGGACTCGATTGGACTTCATCCAAGGAGGAAAATCGGCAGGAAGCCGATCGATCAGGGCTTTTATTGAAAAAAATCAGCCCCTCTTAACCCTTCACGGACATATTCATGAGTCACCCGAACTCTCTCGCACTTACTTCGATCGGATTGGAGAAACACTTTCCATCAATCCAGGGCAATTTACCTCGACAAGCAGAGATGCATCCAAACTCCACGCCGTCACCTTTGAAATGGAGAATATTGATAGAACGCTCACCCACACACGCTTCCATGACCGATTTTAGATTGCGGATTTCATCTGCCTGCCGCAGGCAGGGATTGCGGATTCAAAATTCGCAAAGAGCAAAGCGCATAGCGCACAGCATAAAGGGTGAAGGTTATGCTCCATATTTCATACCCTGTTCCTCTTAAATCCGCATTCCGCATTCTGCATTCCGCATTTGAATCAACCCATGAACCCTTTTTAATAGCACTTCTTATTTTATTCATTGCACTATTTTACCCCCTTACACCAATTTTAGCCCAAATCGATCCTGCAACCGAATGGCATCTTCTTTATCTCAAAATTCGGGATCGCCTCATCTCGAAGGAGGAGGCCTGGAACAAATTGAAAGGATGGGAGGCGATGCTGAAAGATTTTTATCTGAAAAATTCAGATGGAAAAAAAGATGATTCCCTCTTTTTCCCATTGGTAGGGTACACTCCAAATGCCATCGGGGGAAAAGGAGGAAGTGGATATCAAACTCAAGGCTATGATTTTTTCGATGGCAATGATCACAAAGGCCATCCTGGTCATGACATCTTTATCCGGGATAAGAATCAAGATGGGGTCGACGATGCGACAGGTAAACCAGTTGAGGTCGTCTCCACTTCGCAAGGCGTTGTGGTCTCGATCCATCTAAATTGGAAGTCTTCGAGCCCAATCCGGGGTGGAAACTATATTTGGATCTACGAGCCCGTCAAAAGTCGATATTTTTACTATGCCCATTTAGATAAAATCTTCGTCAGGGTTGGCCAGATCCTCTCAAAAGGAGATCGATTAGGAACGGTTGGAAGAACAGGGATAAATGCTTATCCGAAAAAGTCACCGACTCACCTACACTTTGTTGTCCACCAATCCGTAGGCGGCTACCCAATACCAATCAATCCTTACATGGAATTGCTCAAAGCGAGTCTGGAAGAGAGATAATGCATTTATAATCTGTATAATCCTTTCATAATCTATACTACTAACCTTGAATTTGTTGAAATTTTGTTAAGCAAATTTTGTCAGGATTTTCCCCCTCACCCTATCCCTCTCCCCCGCCTTCGGGGGAGAGGGGAGGGTGAGGGGGTGATTTCATTGGTTCTTTTCGGTTGCGGCTACGCTGCGCTGTGTAATCAGAGATTTCGGACCTTTTTCAGAACTCTCAAAAAAAACACTTGACATTCAGAAGATAAAATGCCATATTTTTTTTGTAGGTTGTAAGAAGTATTTGTTTGGATCACAAAAGGTCGCAAGAGTGCTTCTTAAAGCTTTTGCGACTTTTTTTTAAGGACCAAAGGCTATTACAACTTACTGAAGTTTAAAATGGAAAGGAGGTGAGTTGTAGTGGCCAAAGGTCGTGTTAAATGGTTTAATGAGAAGAAGGGCTTTGGATTCATTTCCAGAGATGATGGAAATGATGTCTTCGTTCACTTCTCCGCCATTAAAAGAGATGGATTCAAATCCCTCTATGAAGGCGATGAGGTAGAGTTCGAGGTTTCCGAAGGTCCGAAGGGTCCGCAGGCAACTAATGTTGTCGTTGTGAGCTAAAATAGAAACTCGTTAAGCTGAAAAAGAAAAGAGACCCCAGGTTTTTCCACTGGGGTCTTTTTTTTGAGGCTTGGTAGATAATAAAGCGCAATTTAGAATGGAGTTCCTTTTGACCCGGATATTGTTATTAACCTACATACCCGCATACTCCGGTTCGGGGTGAATTGACTACGGGAAGCAACATGTCTTCGCCACATTCGTGATCCCCGGCGCAGTCATCACAAAGCCAACAGTTATCATAATCACATTCAACACAGATGTGTGTGGCCAGGTTATCGCAATGTGAGCATTTAATTTCAGGAGGATCATTCCTCGCCAGAATTTCCACTTTCTTTTTTTCTATATGGGCTTCAAATTCGGAGATAACGGTTAGCAATAATTCTGTAGTGCTACCGAAATCATATTCATGAATCAACTTCATTCCAGGGCGGAGGACGTCCTCAAGCTTCTTGCTCATGTTTACCTTATCTGGACCAATACTAAAAGCGCTCATGTGACCGCAGCACTCCAGCCAGGTTTTCCTGAGAAAACTATCCAGAACCCTAAAGCTCGCACTCCCTGATACCTTAAGATGCATCCAGTATTCTCGGAGACCATGCCCTTCTACCAAAAGATGAAAGAATATTGAAGAGGTACTTGTTTTCTCAATGGATTTCTCTCCGATTTGACCTTTTTTTATACATGATTGCAGGTGCTTTGTTATGGCCGATTTATTGAATGTGGATTTACAGAACAGGCATGTCCCCTTTGATCTCGTTGTTGGCGTTCTTAGCATTAGGATTCTCCTTTCTTTGC
>Ga0315274_10009670_pt1 | contig 13914 bp, 13 predicted proteins | sample YL17G02_20_MG_FD_203700 | JGI IMG/M metagenome (GOLD analysis project Ga0315274, IMG submission 203700) | Sediment microbial communities from Yellowstone Lake, YNP, Wyoming, USA - YL17G02_20 | ecosystem: Environmental > Aquatic > Freshwater > Lake > Sediment | place: USA: Wyoming | collected...
GCAGTGCCTTTGCCACCGTCGTGGCCGCGGTTCAGAAGCTGGTATCCAGCGACTTTTACGGACCCTATGCCGTCATCTTGAGCCCGGCGCTGTACGCCAAGACCCAACGCGTGGTGAAGGACGCAGGGCGGCTGGAAGCCAAGCTGATCAAGGACGTGGCCGAGGGTGGTCTGTTCCAGACGCCAGTTTTGCCCACAGATCAGGGCCTGGTGATTTCGCTGGGGATGTACAACCTGGACCTGGTGGTCGGGCAAGACCTGATCACGGCCTATGCGGGCAACGACGGCCTGGATCACCTGTACCGCGTTCTGGAGAGCATTGTGCTTCGCGTCAAGCGGCCCGGTGCGATCTGCGCGCTGGCGCAATAGATGGGAGAAGCATACGTTGAAGGTGGTGTTGTACGCGCTGAGCACCTGTGGCTGGTGCAAGAAGACCAGGGCTTTCCTGGATGAGAACAGCGTGCAGTATGACTATGTGTACGTCGATGTCTTGCAGGGAGAGGAAAAAGAGCGCGCGATGGCCGAGGTGGGCAGGTGGAACCCTCGACTTAGTTTCCCGACTGTCGTGGTGGACGATCGGGAGAGTGTCGCCGGCTTTAAGGAGGATCGCCTGCGGGAGGTTCTGGGACTATGAGTGGCACGACGCGGCCTGATCCTCAGGATGCGGAGCGTGCTCGTCAAAGGCCAGAAGCCTGGGCGTTGTACCAGCGCCTGAGGCGAGAAGGCGAGGCGGCAGGGTACTATCTGAACCCTGACGTCGATTTCGTTCTCGACCTGATGGATGGGCTCTTGACCAATGAAAGGCGTTACGGCTATGGATCATGCCCTTGCCGCCTGGCCGATGGCACCCGCGACCGCGATCTGGACATCATCTGCCCCTGCGACTATCGCGATCCAGACCTGGACGAGTACGGAGCCTGTTACTGTGCGCTGTACATGTCGGACGAGATCGCCGTGGGCCAGAAGCAGGCCGAGTCAGTGCCGGAGCGTCGTGGGGTGAAAGCCGTTCGCTCTGTTGGCGAGGCACATGAGGAGCTCGCTGGCTTTACTCGGGCCGGTATCCCGGTCTGGCGATGCCGAGTGTGCGGTTACCTCTGTGCCCGCCCGCAACCGCCCCTCAAGTGCCCGGTATGCAAGGTGGACCGAGATCGGTTCGAGCGATTCCCGTAGGGGACCATGGTATGAGTATCAGCATCTACACGACACCGACCTGTGGTTTCTGCCACCAGGCAAAGGCATACCTGGAACAGCGCGGGGTGCCGTTCGTGGAATTCGACGTCAGCCGCGATCCTCAGAAAGCAGCCGAGATGGTGCAGGTGTCGGGGCAGCGCGGGGTGCCGGTGATCCTGCTGGACGGCCAGGTTGTCCTGGGTTACAACGAGCCGATGATCGCTCAATTGCTCGCTCAGCGAGCTACCCGTCCGCCACGGTTGGGAGTCGCTATCGCCGATTCGAGCCGCGTTGCGGAAAGGAAAGCAAGCCGTCTGCCTCAAGGGGCCTATGTGGGCAGGGTGAGCCCAGGCTCGTCTGCTGCACTTGCTGGCATGCGCCCAGGAGATGTGATGATCCAGTTGGCGGGCCAGGCGGTCCACAGCGATCAGGATGTGCACCGGCTCAGCGCTGGCATCCGATACGACCACGATGTGGATGTGCTGGTCTGGCGCAATGGCCAGACGATCGGGATGCGGGTGCGGTTGTAGCTGTTCCCCCTTTTGTGATGCTGTGAGAGGTGGGGCCGTGACGACAAGTGATAGGACAGTCGGAGTAACGATCCGGATCTCTGGGGCGGCCGGGGATGGTGTAGAGTCGAGCGGCGCGGGGTTCTGCACGGCTATCGCCCGTGGAGGGTTGTACGCGTTCGGGGTGCCTGACTATTACTCTCGCATCCGGGGCGGGCACAACTTTTACTCCATCCGCGCAAGCCCTCAGCCGCTGTACTCTCATGAGGATCCTGTGCATCTCTTGTTGGCGCTGACGCAAGAGTCGCTCCCCCGCCATCAAGGCAAGATCGCGGCCGGAGGAGCGATCCTCTATGACGCGAACCTCGACGTGTCACCAGAAGAGCAGGTCAGAGACGACATTGCCTTCATCGGCCTGCCGCTGAGCGACATGGCCCAGAAAACGGCCGGAACGACCCTGGCTCGCAACACGGTGGCTCTGGGATTCGCTTCTGGGATCACCGGGTACGACATAGGGCCTCTGCAGAGCGTCATCCGCGAGAACTTTGCGCGGAAAGGGCAGCAGGTGATTGACGGCAACCTGGCGGCCGTGGAGGTTGGGTACGTTGAGGGCCGGAAGAGGGCCTGCGGTTTTCCGTACAAGTTGAGCGCCGTTCCGGGCGCGCCTGCGCGAATGGTCGTCAGTGGTACAGAGGCCTTTGCCCTGGGAGCCCTGGCTGGCGGCTGCCGGTTCGTTGCGGGTTACCCGATGACGCCTGGCTCCCTGGTCTTGCACTGGATGGCAGCTCACTCGGCGCGATATGGAGTGGTGATCAAACATACCGAGGATGAGATTGCGGCGATCAACATGGCGGTTGGCGCAGCTCACATGGGCGCGCGGGCACTGGTGCCGACCTCGGGAGGCGGGTTTTCGCTGATGGTCGAGGGGTTGGGCCTGGCCGGCATGACTGAGACACCGGTGGTGGTCTACAACGCACAGCGGCCTGGACCCTCAACCGGCCTGCCCACTCGACACGAGCAGTCGGACTTGCTGTTCATGCTCTATGCTTCACAGGGCGAGTTTCCTCGCTTTGTTCTGGCTCCTGGGACGCACGAACAAGTGTTTGTGGCCGGGTGGCGCTCGTTCAACTTGGCGGAAAAGTACCAGACGCCGGTCCTGGTGTTCAGCGATCACTATCTGGCGACCGCCATGCGCACCCTGGATCCGGATGCGTTCGATTTCGACGCAGTTCAGATCGACCGGGGCGAGCTGCTGGCTGACACCGAGCTGGATGCGCTGGATGAACCCTATCTCCGTTTCCGGGTCACCGGGTCTGGTGTCTCGCCGCGGGCAGTTCCGGGACACCCCAAAGCGGTGTGGGTGTCTGACAGTGATGAGCATAACGAGAACGGGTCCATCACAGAAGAGGCTGATGTACGAGTCGCACAGATGGACAAACGGCTGCGTAAGATGGTGGGCATGGTCGAGGAAATGTCTGCCCCTGGGCTCTATGGCCCAGCAGAAGCCGAGACAACCTTTGTCTGCTGGGGTTCGACCGTTGGGCCGCTGCGCGAGGCCGTGGATCGGCTGAACGCAGGCGCAGGCAAGCCAGCACGTGCCAATCTGCTGCACATGGTGGATCTATGGCCCATGCCCGTGGATGCGGCGAGCCGGGCACTGGGTACGGCGCGGCGCCTGGTTGCGGTCGAGGTGAACGCCACTGGCCAAATGGCCCAGCTTATCCGAACCTATACCGGGCGGCTGGTGGATGACAAGATCCTCAAGTACGACGGGCGGCCGTTCACCCCGCAAGAGATCATTGCCAGGTTTCAGGGCAGATGATGCCTGTGGCCGGGCGGAGAGACAAAGCCTGAGGTGATGTATGGTGACGCGAGAAGACTATGCGGGCCGTGAGCCGCCGACATGGTGTAAGGGATGTGGCAATTTCGGCATCTTGAACGCGATCAAGATGGCTCTGGTGGACCTTGGCCTGGCGCCTCATCAGGTCATCATCTTTACGGGGATTGGTTGCGGCAGCAAGCTGCCACACTATATGAAGGTGAATGGCTTTCATACTCTGCACGGGCGTCCCGTGCCGGTGGCAACGGGCGCCCGGCTGGCGAATCACGGCGTCAAGATCATGACCGTACACGGGGATGGCGATGGGTATAGCATGGGGTTGAGTCATCTGGCGCATGCCGCCCGCCGCAACATCGGCATCGTGGACATCATCCAGAACAACCGGGTTTACGGGTTGACCAAGGGGCAGTATTCGCCCACCAGCGATGCGGGCATGCGCACTCCGACTTCGCCGGAGGGAGCGATCGAGCATCCGGTGCCACCATTGGCTCTGGCGATCAGCATGGGCGCGAGCTTTGTCGCCCGGGGATACGCCGGCGAGCTGCGACACCTGGCGGGGTTAATCGGCCAGGCTCTGCAACACCAGGGATATGCCCTGGTGGACGTGTTGCAACCTTGTGTGACCTTTAACCGGGCCAGTGCCTATGACTTTTACAATGCGCGCGTGTACAAGCTGGAGGAAGCCGGTCACGTAGTGACCGATCGCGATGCTGCCTGGAGGGTTGCTATGGAGTGGGGAGAGCGCATTCCCTTGGGGGTATTCTACCAGGTGGATGGCTTGCCGACCTACGAAGAGCAGGTACCAGCGCTCAAAGCCGGGCCATTGGTGAAGCAGCCCCTGCGGAAACTGCGTCCAGAGCAGGTCGAGGCACTGCAGGCCGAATTGAGGTAGAAGGACCGAAAGGAGCTGTGGCATGCCGCCTGTGGAGATTGCACCTGGCGTCTATTGGATCGGAGTCAATGACCGGACTACCGATCTGTTCGAAGGACTTTGGCCGATCACTCAGGAGGGTGTCTCCTATAACGCATACCTGATCAACGATGACAAGAAGGCGATCATTGACCTGGCCAAGGCACTCAAGACGGACGAGTTCCTGGGGCAGATCGACCAGGTCATTGGCGTCTCTGAGCTCGACTATGTGATCGTGAACCACATGGAGCCAGACCACTCGGGCATCCTGCAGACGATCCGCCGCCTGGCTCCCCATGCGACTCTGATCGGAACGGAAAAGACGCGGGACATGCTGCAGTCCTTCTATGGCATCACCGATCAGGTGCAGGTGGTGCGCGATGGGGACAGCCTAGAGTTGGGGCACCGCAGCCTGCGCTTTTTCTCCACACCCTTTGTTCACTGGCCTGAGACGATGATGACCTACGAAGTCGGTGACCGCATCCTCTTTAGCTGCGATGCCTTTGGCAGCTATGGGGCCCTGCGTGGGGCGATCTCGGACGACGAGTGTACCACTCCCGAGTTCTATGAGCAGGAGGCACTCCGATACTATGTGAACATTGTCGCCCTGTTCAGCGCCGCCGTGCTGCGGGCAATCGACAAGCTGGCGAATGTGCCGGTGTCTGTCGTCGCTCCGTCTCATGGGCTGATCTGGCGCAAAGACCCGCTACGGCTCGTGTCGCTGTACAAAAAGTGGGCCGAGTACGCGACCGGGCCTTGCGAACCAGGGGTGACGCTGATCTATGGGTCAATGTATGGCAACACGGAACGGATGATGAATGTGGTGGCCCGGGGAATCTCGAAGGCGGGAGTTCCGGTGAGCATCTTTGACGTGGGACATACACACGTCAGCTACATCCTTCCCTCCCTGTGGACGCAGCGAGGGGTTATGGTGGGGGCACCCACCTACGAAGGTGGACTCTTTCCACTGGTCGCCCAGGTGCTCCAGACCGCTGATCACAAAAAGGTGCGCAACAAAAAGACGGCGCGCTTTGGCAGCTATGGGTGGAGCGGCGGTGCTCAGCGCGAGTTCGAGCGCATGGTGGAGGCGCTCCAGTGGGAGCTGGTCGAGACACTGGAATGGGTGGGCCAGCCAACGGAACAGAAGCTCAGGCAAGGTGAGGAACTGGGGGCCCGGTTCGCACATGTCGTTCAGCAGACAGGCTCCGAGCCGGGATAGCAGAGCGCAGTACGCTCCTATGGAGCGTTGCCATACATCAAAGCTACAGTGCACAGGGAGAGAGAGAAGGATGCGTAAGCAGGGCTGGATTGGGCTGGGGGTTATTGTGCTGGTCGTACTGCTGGGTATCCTGGTTGCTTGTGGTGGGACCGGGCAGCAGGTTACTCCAGGCGCTGGAGGGAGCCAGGCTTCGACGCCTACCAAGGAGGTGGCGCCGACCGCCACTTCAGGTGTTGGAGGGAACCAGGCCGCGACGCCTACCAAGGAGATGGCGCCGACCGCCACCTTGGACTCTGGGGGAACGAAGGAAACCCCGGCTGCGCTCGATGGCAAAGCCCTGGTGCAAGAGCGGTGCACCAAGTGCCACGATATGACGCGCATCCAGCAGGCCAAAAAGACCCCGGATGTGTGGAAGGCGACGGTCCAGCGCATGATAGGACACGGAGCTCAGCTCACGCAGGCCGAGCAGGACGCTGTGATCGCCTACCTGGCCAAGACTTATCCCCAGTAGGGAGTGAGGCGGGCACAAGCTCTGCGGCAGGGTGTCCTCGGGACGATGGCTCTATGATAGCGGGCGGCAAATCAGCGCCGTTGGCCGGTCCAAGACGCGCGTGAGGATCACAGCGATGGTCTGCGTGCCTGGGCCGTACCTGAGGCGCCGCCTGAACTGCTCCGGGTCCACGGCCAAGCCGCGCTTCTTGATGATCAGCTCGCCAATGTCTAGCTCTCGCAATCGGCGGTTCAGGGCTTTCAGGTTAAAGGGCATCGTCTCCAGCACCTGGTAGGGGGTGGCAAACGGGGTCTCGACCCGTGTGTCGGCGGTGAGGTAGGCGATCTGGTCGTCGATCTTGGCTGCGTTCATGTCCTCGGCCAGGTGTTCTACCAGGTGTGCCCGGATGACGGCAGGGTCGGGTTCATACAAGTACCTTCCCGGCGGTGTGACCGGCACCGGCCCGGTCAACGAGCGGGTGGTGAGGGTGTGAGCCCCGGGCGGCACCGTCGCTCGACGCGATGTCGTCTGCAGTTCGCCTAGCCACAACACCGCTTCTCGACACTGCCGCTGAACGGAAAGCACCTCGATCTCGTGGGCTGTAGAGCCAAGGAGGGAATCCAACTCATGGTAGCTCACACCAGGAGCCAGCTTGATCCCAGCTCCTGGGGCCTTGGTGGCCAATGGAAGCAGGCTGGATAACGGTGGGTGGTACGATTCGGTGGAGAATACCCTGCGGCCATCGATTCTTCGAGCGGGATCTGCCCAGATAGGCAAGGCAGACCTCGGGCGGTAGGCGGTCACGTCAGCGCAGACCGCATGCAGGTGAGGATCCACGCCATAGGCCTGGGCGTTGGCCAGGGCCATGCGCAGGCGGAGCATGCTCCAGTCCAGAGCCAGTACGTCGGCGTGCACTGCCAGGGCGAGGGCGTCGCCGCCGATGCCACAACAGAGATCGGCCACGGCAGGATAGCGCGCATAGCGCTGCGCGCGGTGCTGGGCGACAACCTCTCGGCGCTGGCCTGTTCGAGTGACTCGCGCGTGAAGAATATCTCGTCAGCGCGCTGGAACTTGTCCCGAGCCTTTATCCGGAGTAGAGTCAGATCTAGCGCGGCGGCGACGATGTCGGGAGCCAGGTCCTTGCGGAGCCGGGTGGTATGGCCCAGCACGTGGGACTTGTCCAGCTCCAGAGTGGCCAACTCGGCCAGCAGGGTGTGTCCTGGCGGCGACAACAAGAAGGACAGGGCACTGTCAGTTGCTTCGAACTCGGTCTTCTGCATGTCGATCTGATTGAGACTTGCCAAGACCAGGTGCTGGCAGTATAATGGCTGTTGCACAGTACCTGGGGAAGTGTCGGAATTGGCAGACGAGCGTGACTTAGGATCACGTGGAGCGATCCGTGCGGGTTCAAATCCCGCCTTCCCCACACGCATCAGCGGGAGGCAATGCTGCCTCCCGCTGATGCTTTTCTGCCTATGTCCTGGTGCTGCTATCGTCTGCCTGTTTCCCGTGATTCAGCAGGTTCAGTGGCCCGGTGCCCTTGCGCCGCCTGCTAATCTTGCGCCCCGAGCCGGCAGGGGTCTGTGCCTGACCCAGAGGGCCGGTGCCGGGCCTCCGCCCGCCGTTGGGCGAGCCCTGTTGTTCGCCCTGTGACGCTTCCTGGGATTCCGGCTTGGTCTCCACCTCCAGGGGCACGATCAGCGAGACCAGAGTGCCGTGTCCTGGCTTGGAGTCAATGGAGTACCGTGCTCCGAGCATCTCGGAGCGCTCTCTCATGTTGAGGAGGCCCAGACTGCCCCGACTGTCGTAGCCCTCTTGTACCAGGGTGACGTCAAAGCCCTGCCCATCGTCACGCACGGCCACGATCAGGTCCTTGGTCCGGCGCTCGACAATGATCCACGTGTTCTCTGCATGGGCGTGCTTTTTGACGTTGCTCAGCGCCTCCTGGATGATGGAGAAGCACAGGCCCTCGATCTTGGACGGCAGTCTCTCGGGCAGGCTGCGGATATCGAGGTGAATGACCATGCCCTCGGTGGAGACCAGCCGCTCCACGTAGGACTCTAGCGCGGGCACCAGCCCCTGTGTCTCCAGGATCACCGGACGCAGCTCGAACATCGTGTTGCGCACCTGGGCCAGTGTCTTGGACGCCGCTTGCCGGAGCCTTTCCAGCTCTTCGGGCACGCGGGCCGGGTCGCGTTCGTAGAGCTTGAGGACAATGTCAACGTCCATGATCATGGCTGCCAAGGTCTGCGCTGGTCCATCGTGGAGGTCACGGGCCAGTTTCTTGTGGATCTCGTTTTCCGTGGCAATAATGCGGTCCTTTTCTTCCTGCAGCTCCTGGTACAGCCGGGCATTCACAATGGCCGTTGCGGCCTGGGCGCTCAAGGCGGTGAGAATGTCCCGATCTTGCTCGGTGAACTGCTCTCCCGGCTGCTTGTTGATCACCTCGATCACGCCGATCCGTTCCGTGGGCGTCATCAGGGGCACGGCAATGAGCGACCGGGTCTGAAAGCCGGGATCGACCTCCTGGAAGAAGCGCTCGTCCTCGTAGACGTTGCCGACGATCAGGGGCTCTTCGTGGGTGAACACCCAGCCAGCGATCCCTTTGTCGGCGGGCATGCGCTGGCCGACCAGGCTCTGCTCTGCACTGACGGCAAACTCGAGTTCGTTTGGCGGAAGCCAGAGCAACAAGGATCCGGCGCTGGCATTGAGCACCTTGATAGCGGAACTCAAGACCTTGTTCAGTAGCCTGATGTGGTCCAGTTCTGACATGAGGTCTTGGGCGACATCCTGGACGGTGATCAAGGCAGCAAGACGTTTCTGCAACTGTTCCTGCTCGATGGTCATGGTGTCTCCTGAACGGTTCTGGTGTGCTCAAGCACCTGCGATTATACCACCTTTCGATGACACTGACCAGCGCCCTATGACCGGCCCGGCCGAGATGAAACAGGTTTGACTTGAGCGCCAGAGCATGTTAGACTGACCTGGCAACCAGAGCCGCCCAGGGGCCCTGTTCGCACGGCACCCTGTAGCCAACGCGACGCAGGCCGCGAAGTGACAGCGCCGAGCCGTGCGCTCATCTGCCCTTACGGGTGGTCTGGAAGGCCCAGGCACATGCGCCGGACCAGGTCCAGTGCTTGAGAGGCCACCCAGGTCTGCGCATACTCTTCATGTCCGCGGAACCGGACGACCAGTTCGTGGATCTGCCCGCTGTAGACTGCCAGGATATAGGTATCATCTGGGCCGGTGTTGAGTACCGCCAGGCCGAGGTTGGCCCCCGTGACCGTGCAAACCGCAGAGGCCAGGCGCAACCCTTCTTGCCTGGCATCTCTGGACGCTGTGCTATCCTGGCCCATGGCCCACCGGTGTTCGGCGGGGAGCACCCATCCTCCGTAGAAGGTGTGGCCATCGGGGTCTGCGCCGTTGAGCCAGCCGGAGATCATGCCCTGAGTGTCGACCTCAGCGACGGCGATGTGCCGATCGCGCCCTGCGAGCAGGGCTATGATGGCAGACTGGAGCGTGTCGTCGTCTGCGCCGAATATGACCTCACCGACGCGCTCCCGGACGCGAGCCTCCATCTCGGCGATCATGGCATCGGCCTGCTCCTGGCTGTCGGCCTTGGCCGTGATGCGAATGTGGCTTTGGCCGGGGTGGGCGGCCAGGCCGATGGTCGGATTCGAGGATTGCTCCAGGTCGGCGATCCGGGCATCGAGTGCGCTTTCGCCGATGCCGCAGGTTTTGAGCGTGCGAGCCTTGATGACCTGGTGCAGGCCCAGTCTCTGCTTCAGATAGGGCAGGACGGTGTGGGTCATCATGTACTGCATCTCTCGAGGCACCCCGGGCAGGCTGATAACGATGCCACGAGGGTCCTCGACGATGAAACAGGGCGCGGTGCCCACCGGGTTTTCCAGCGGAGTGGCCCCTTCCGGGATCTGAGCCTGGCGTCGGTTGTTGTCAGACATCGTGAACCCACGGTGCTGGAAGAAGGTCTCGATGGAGCGCAAGAGCTGTGGGTCGAGGACCAGCTTTCTGCCCGTGGCCTGAGCCACTGCCTCGCGGGTGACGTCGTCTACGGTTGGCCCCAGCCCGCCGGTGGTGATGACGACGTCAGAGCGGCCCAACGCGGTGTCAATGACCTGGGCAACGCGCTCCTGGTTGTCGCCAGCGGAAGTGATGAAGTAGAGGTTCAGACCGACGTCGCGGAGCTGGCGGGCAATGTAGGTGGAATTGGTGTCGCTGATCACGCCAAGAAGTAGCTCTGTACCCGTGGTAACGATCTCTGCGTGCAAGTTACCCCTCCCAAGTCAGCGGTTATGGTCAGGGGTATTCTATCACAAGGCACACCTTTGTGCAACAGCCTGAGCCCTGGCGTGGAGGGTGTGATGCGGCGTACGTTGGGCCAGTGGGGAGAGAAGCAAGCTGTGTGCTACCTGGAGGCGCACGGCTGCCGGGTTGAGGCCCTGAACTGGCGCTGTCAGGCCGGCGAGGTTGATGTGGTGGTGCTGGACGGGACGTGGCTGGCCTTTGTCGAAGTGCGCACCCGGCGCGGGCAAGCATATGGGCGGGCGGAGGACTCGATCACGCCACGCAAGCTAGCGCGCATGGCGGCCGTGGCCGAAGCATACGTCTATGAACACGGCTGGCAAGGTGATTGGCGACTCGACGTGCTGGCCATTCAGGCAGGCAGCGGGGAACCCGCAGCGATCGAATGGTATCGAAGCGTGTCCCTCTAGAGCACTGCCTTGCTGGCACAAAGCGCCAGGGCGTCCCGCATCCGATCCAGGGCACTGACCAGGGTCGATCGGGTGCAGGCGAAATTGAGGCGCACGAACCCTTCTCCGCCCGGACCGAACGTGGCCCCTTCGTTGAGCGCAACGCGCGCCTGCTGCAGAAAGAACTGGCCGGGCTGCCCCGGGATCAGTGCGTCTCGGCAGTCGAGCCAGGCCAGATAGGTCCCTTCGGGGACCACGATGCGGATGCCGGGAAGGTGGTCGGTGACGTACTGGCGCAGGAACTCGCGGTTGGCCTCCATGTAGGCCAGCACCTGGTCGAGCCACTCCTGTCCGTGCTGGTACGCGGCCAGCGCCGCCACGTAGCCCAGGAGGTTAGCGCCATGGCTCACTCCTGCAGCGGCGGCGCTGAAGGCCTGGCGCAGGTCTGGGTTCTGAATGACGGCGAATGCACAATGCAGGCCGGCGATGTTATAGGTCTTGCTGGGTGCCAGCAAGGTAATGGTATGCTGGGCGACCTCGGGCGCGAGGGAGGCAATGGGCACGTGGCGATGCCCGGTGAAGACCAGGTCGCAGTGGATCTCGTCGGAGCAGATCACCAGGTCGTGGCGCAGGGAGATCTCGGCCAATCGGGCCAGTTCGCCTCGCTCGTACACCCGACCTATGGGGTTGTGTGGGTTGCAGAACAAGAAGAGACGGGTTCGCTGCAGGATTGCGGCTTTGAACTCGTCCATGTCGATCTCGTATCGCTGGCCCTGCGGGCGAATCTGCGCGCATTGGAGCGCGCGGCCGGCGTTTGCCGGCGCAGACAGGCAGGGGGGATATACCGGCGGCTGGACTAGAACGCCGTCACCAGGCTCGCCAATGGCGCGGCAGGCGACGTTGAAACCGGCGATCACGCCCGGCAGAAACAGGATGTCGTCAATGGCTATCATCCAGCCATACAAGGCTTCCAGGCGGGCCTGGATGGCCTGACGCAGTGCGCCAGGATCGGAGGCGTAGCCAAAGACGCCGTGGGCGACGCGCTCCTGGAGAGCCCGGATCACTGGCCCTGGTGAGCAAAAGTCCATGTCGGCTACCCACAGGGGCAAGACGTCCGCGCCATGGTGCCGCCACTTGCTGCTGTCGGAATGCAGACGGTCGATGGGCTGGTCGAAATCGTACTGCAAGGGATCATCCCTCCACGCGACGCACGAGAACCGATGATCCTGGGCGATTGCGTTTGCCATGCCCCATGGTCATTGCCGGCCTTTACGTACCCAGATGATGCCGTCCACGTCTGGGTCGGCGTTTGCCGCGGCCTGCGCGTCGATCTCGCCGGCGATCCGTTCCACCTCGGCAGTGGCTGCATCGCGGTCGAGCGGCGCGGGGACCGCACCGTACAACCGCTCAAAGTTGGCATGGTAGATCTTGGTCAGCACCTCGCGCGGCAAGGCAATGCCGTGCCACCCGTCCAGCTCCGGCTGAAGCCAGTGCGAGATTACCGCTGGCGGGGCAAACACCTGGTCTGTCTCCAGGAAAGCACGCACCACCTGGGCATAGCTCAACGGCCTTTCGATGCCGCCCTGGCGGATGGCCCAAATGCTGGTGTCCGTGCCATAGATCAGCCGGTCCTGGTAGCGGATGAAGAACCTGCGGGTGGCTTTGTGGGTGCGGGTCAGGTTGTTGTACATCTCGGAGCCGGGGGTCAGGTCAAAGCAGACGCTGGGATGCGCATCGAGGAAGCGGCCCGCACGACCCAGGTCGGCAGACAGGAAGTAAAAGTGGGCAAAGACGATCTTGAGGCTGGGGTGCCGCTCCAGAACGTGATCGCCCTCGGCGTATAGCGCTTCCTTGGTGGGGAAGGTGCCGTCGCCGTAGAACCAGCCGTTCTGACGCGCCCAGTCGGGGACGCGCACGGGATCCCAGAACTCTTCGGGGTCGCCCAGATGGAAGACCACAGGGAAGCCCAGTTCTTCCAGCGTGGACCACATGCCCTCGTACTCGGGTGCGTCGAGGGGAACGCCGAATCGCTTGCGCGCCGTGGGCTTGCCCTCGATGAGCTTGAGCCCGTCAAAGCCGATGGCTCGGAGGGTCTGCACCTGTCCGGCCAGCAGCGCTGACATCCGGTCCCGGTCGGCCATCACCTGGACATAGTCCAGCCCGCCGCTGATGTAGACCCGGTCGGGATATGCGGTCTTGAACTGGATCAGGGCCGGGTTCTGGTTGACGGTGTGCACGTTGGGCGTGCTGACCAGGTTGATCCTGGCCAAAGGTACGGTCTCCATGATGTGGACAATGTCCGGCATCCACTTGAGGTGATCGAAGTGGATGTGACCATCCACGATGGGGATATCAGCGAAAGAGGAATCCACGTGAGCCTCCCCTGGCGGGCGCAAACTAGCCCTCGCGACGGCCGCGAGGGCTTCTGGTGGCGAGGGTGAGATTTGAACTCACAACCAAGGGCTTATGAGTCCCCTGCTCTACCGTTGAGCTACCTCGCCGGATAGCGCACTCGCATCCTATTATAGTCAGGCCTGGGGTTTTGTCAAACCAAACGCGGGCGGTGGATGGCCCGATCCCTGTTCCGATAATTGTTCCCATTGCTTTTTTTATTTCGGGGGTATCCACCGGGTGTCTGCCGGGCTGTGGGCGCGAGAGCCGGGAACGGCACAGCGAGTCAGGTCGGAGTTTCGTGGCATATGACGATGGAAGGTACATTCCTACATGGTATCGCACTTTTGTTCTAGTGTCAAGCATAGGCGGGCAGCCGGGTGCACTTCACTTTTGGGGCAGAGGGTGAGATAATGGGAGGGGCGACATTGGGAGAAAGGAATGGAGCAGGGGAGACGGAGGGATAGAGATGCTCAGCATGCGTGAACGAAGGAAAGCCCGGCTGCTGAAGGAGGCGGAGAAGGTGATCGACAAGTTGCTGGATTGGACGGAGGAGACATCGGAGCCGAATCTGACACAGATAGAGGGTGTGGTTCTGGAACTTCGTCAGCAGTTCAGTGAGGAGATGGCCCGCGAGACGATTGAGGCGCAGGCAGGGAAGCAGGCGGTGGTTG
>Ga0315274_10009671_pt1 | contig 13913 bp, 11 predicted proteins | sample YL17G02_20_MG_FD_203700 | JGI IMG/M metagenome (GOLD analysis project Ga0315274, IMG submission 203700) | Sediment microbial communities from Yellowstone Lake, YNP, Wyoming, USA - YL17G02_20 | ecosystem: Environmental > Aquatic > Freshwater > Lake > Sediment | place: USA: Wyoming | collected...
ATATCGAAACCGGGCGGGGGTACTGGAAAAGCCTTGCAGCGGCACCTTTGGGAGTAGCTGCATGCGTCTCCAGGCAAAACCGGGACTTCACGTAAAGTGAGATCCTCTGTAACCCTTCATTTACGAAAAATCCGCAATTGCAAGGGTTTGGAAGTATCCCTGCCCGGGTTTGATATTGCAACATCTGGGTATAGTAAAAGCAGTCTTATGTGCCAAAAGAAAAGAGGCCGGGCGTTGTAATTTTCATCCGCCTACGCAGGAGACCGCGGCCTTGGCCGTGGAGGAATGCGTAACTCTGGATAGGAAGCCTATCAGCTATGGATCTGCCATGCTTCGGCGGATTTCGCTCACCGGCGGATGACCCACCGAAGCCTTGGCGCCTGCGCACCGAAGCGCTCCGGCGCCCAGGGGTGTAGGTGGGTACGGTTTTTGGGGGCCACGCCTGCGTGCCGAAACGCACTTCGGTGTGCAGGCACGGGCTTGCCCGTGGGGCTCCATGCCTATTTTGGCGATCCAAACATTTTTATAGGAATCCCTTCGGTTTCATGGGTTGGGGTTTTCCTTCAGGAAGAACGTTTCCCTTTCCCCTTTTTTTATCCTCGACCTTGAATCCCTCTTCTTCCAGGATGAATCTATCATCACCAGGGTCGGGTTTGAAATCTAACTGGAGCTTTTTAGCCTCTTCCACAAAAGATCTTTCTTTCAAACGGATCTCTCCATCGGGCACAACGACAATGGCTGATTCTCCTTTCACCGGGCATCTCTGCTCACAGTACCCACAGCCGTTGCACTTGGAGGCGATGACCACAGGACGTCGATATCCCTCTACAGGTCGAAAAACAATGGCGTTGTATGGGCAGATTTCATCGCAGATGAGGCAGACCTTATTTTGGGCCCAGACCAAACACATCTCCTTCCGCAAAACAGCCGTCCCAACTTTAGCATGGGTCTTTTCTTCTAAGGACAGGGAACGAATGGCTTGTGTCGGGCAAACCTTGCCACAGACATTGCAGTTCTGATCGCAGGGGGCGAGACGAAGGTCCATTTTTGGCGTCCAAAGGCCTGAGAAGCCCGATTCCCAGAGACAGGGTTGCAGTGTGTTGGTCAAACAAGATTTCATACATTCCCCACAGCGGATGCAGGTCCGCAAAAACTCGGTCTCAGGAATTGCTCCGGGTGGCCGAATGAGTTGGTGCTTGCTTTGCCGAAAGGTGAAAGGATTCTGTGTCCCCAGAAACCCAACCGCCAGTCCCCCAGCCAAGGAGTAGAGAAATCCTCTCCGGGAGAAATTCACAGATGAATATTCTCCTCCTAAGAGATAGGAAAGAGACATTGGAAAAGTAATGGCATTTTGCGGACAAACCTTGACGCAGGTTCTGCATTGGATACATTCACGAAGGCGGGTCTCCTTTGAATTTTCAGCGACAGCTCCCATGGGACACGCCTTTTGGCATCTCAGACATTCATTGCAATCTTCATTGACCCTCCGTTTAAAAAATCCAAGAGGCGAGATGAGGCTGAGCAACGCTCCTAAAGGGCATAGATAACGGCACCAAAAGCGTGGAGCCAGAAGATTAAGGACGATGATTCCTCCAAAGATCAGTAATGTGATAGCAGACATGTAATAGACAGGCTGAGCATAGTGGAGGTGAGATAAGGTGACCCATCCCAGGCCTCGAAACAGAGGACGTAGCAAATCCAAGATGAGATTGATCACGGTAATCGCCAGAGGATAGATGAAGAAAGTGTAAAAGCGTGTAAGAAGAGACATGGGATCCATGAGGAAGACCAAAGAGAGGCCGGTCAATGCAGCGGTGATAAAGATGATGAGTAAGAGGTATTTTACTTTCCGGAGGCTCGCTTCAGCCTTTAAACTCAAGCGTTTCTTCTTCCGAAAGAAGAGAAAGTCTAAGAAGTCTATGGAAACTCCCATAGGACAAATATAGGCACAGAAGAACCGGCCTATGACAAGGGTGGCTCCGATGGTAGTAAGGGCCCACAAAACCCGGCCGATGACCTCTCTGGCTGCAAACACAGCATTTATTCCCAATAGGGGATCTAAGCGTAAGTAGATGTCTGCTGGAAGCCAGTTCAGAAGTCTATAGGTGGCAAATACAAATAAGGTGGAGAAGAGGAGAAGGGAGAGGGCCTGGATGAGAGTCCTCATGCTTTCTCCTTAAGGATTTTGAGCTGGTCCAAGTCAATCTTTCCGAGACCCCGCTGGTGAGCAGCAAGCAGGTGCTCTACCTGGCGTCCTTTGAAATTTTGACCATACCAAGGAACTACGCTTACGCCATAAGAATCTACGGCCACGGGGTCGATGCCAGCAATGACGAGATTCGGTCTCTTAACTTCTCCGGGGCCGCCAGGTCCACCGGAGACCAAAGCCCGGGTGGCATCAAGGATCGTGAGCTGTGGCTTAATCACAGTACCCAAATCTGCTATCGCTTGATTGATATTGAGCTGGGAATGAAAGCTCTCCCGATCCCAGATCATGCCCATGAGTCCTTTCATGCCTAAACTGACTCCTGTTGCAGAATGAGATTTGGCCACAGGGATGTTAATCAGTACCTGGCTGTCCAAAATCTCCTTCATCACCTCTACGCGTTCCAACACTTTCCCTTGGGGAACCTTGATCTCACGAAAAAACTTTCTTTCTTGAATGGCAAGAACATAGACACCGGATATGCTCTTGCACGCATCTCGGATACCCGTTCTCTCAAGGCAAGGCTCTGCCCTTTGCAGCGTATGATCTAAAATCAGCACTTGTTGAGCCCCCGCTTCGATACAAGCCTGAGCCACCGTGACAACAACGAGAGGGTGGGTCGTGGCGCTGAAATCAGGGGTCCTGGAAAAGGACATGTTGGGTTTAAGGACGACACGCTGCCCCTTCTTAACAAATCGGGAAATTCCTCCCATGGCCTCAAGTGCTTTTCTCGTAGCAGCAGCCGGCTCACCTGAAATGGCTACGAGGTCGTAATCTTCTTTCGCTTCCAAAAAAGAAGGTCTGCCGACAAGGCCTAAAGCTATCCCTGCGGCAGTGGTTTTAAGAAATTTACGTCGCGTCATCGTCCGAACACATCGTTTCATGGGACCTTCCCTTAAAGATCTAAAGACATTTCCACCGCAGAGTCGCAGAGGACGCCGAGGGACATTTCTTATGGTCCAATCAGGAGATGCCGATTGGACCATAAATTCGCCTCCAGCACCTTTTGTTACAACGTTCCCTCATCAAAATCATTAACCACTCTAACAACACCATTCTTCATTATTGCTACGTTGAAGTTCAGAATCAAGCCGACCTTGAGTTCAGTAAGTTTCAAGTAGGTCAGGATTTGAGCCCTATGGATGTCTTCGATTCTTTCGCATGATTTCAATTCCAAAATAATCGTCCCCTCAACCAAAACATCGAGCTTATAGCCACAATCAAGTTTGACCTCTTTATATTGAATTGGAATAGGTTTTTGGCGCTCATAAGCAATATTCCTCAGCCCAAGCTCATAACACAAGCATTCTTCATAAACCGATTCTAGTAACCCCGGACCAAGTTGCTTGTGGACTGTTATAGCAGCCCCAATAATTTTTCCAGTTAAATCGTTGACGTCCATCCTGCTTGTCTCTATGAGATTTTTTACCATGTCGGCATCTCCCGACATGGTAAAAGAAACCTCCCCTCTGCGTTCTCAGCGCCTCTGCGGTGAAATGGTTTATTTTCCTTATGCAATGAACTCCGACGGGACCTCTCGAATACGGATCACATCTCGAATCTTACCAGAGATATTGAATCCACTGGAACATTTCACTGAGCATTCAGAACAATCCTCACAAACCCTTTTAGGAAGATTTAAGGACAAAACGAGATCTTGAGCATGTGTAAGATTTCGGTAGCCATAAGTATACATATATGCTCGCATCAAATCGGGGATAGGGAGATGCTCCGGGCATTGTCCCAAACATTGCCTGCAACCTTGGCAGTATAATCCCGGGAGAGAAGCCTCCTTTTGCAGACCTTTCTTTTCGGAATCGCTGAGTGCGAGATCTTCCATGACGGATAGGGCAATATTCATCTCTTCAAAGGTTATATATCCCGGGACGATCGTATGAACATTGGGGTTCTGAAGAACCCATTTCAGCGCGGCGGCGGCATCTTTTCCTGTTGCCCCCTGTCGGGAGCCACCTCTGATCGCCTTCATGCCGACAATTCCAATACCGGCTTGGGCCGCTCTGGCAATGGCTGCTCCAACCTCGGCATGATGCTTCTGTTGAAAACTGTAAGCCGTCAGAATGACATCGTAAGATTTGGAATCAACGGCGGCACGAATAATCGCTGGTTCGTTCATATGGGTCGTAATACCGGTAAATCGAATTTTTCCATCTCTCTTTGCCTTCTGCAGCGCATTGAGTATGGGTTCAAATAAAGCTGATTCTCTCAGGGACACACCATGATGGTAATAAATGTCCACATAGTCCAGCCCCAGATTTTTTAGGCTCGTATCGATTTTTTTAAGAAAAGCTTCCTCCGTTGCCTCTTCCGTATAAAGTCCTGTTGCTTGATTAATTGGGGGGCGTGCTTTGGTGGCCAGCACATAAGAATCCCTGGGACGTCCCTTGAGCACTTCTCCAATCATTCCTTCATTTTGGCCTCTTTGATAGGTTTGAGCGGTGTCGAGCATCACGACACCGGCTTCAAGCGCCGCCCGGACAAGGTTAGGATTATCTGTATTCATCACTCCCATATTGATCACTGGAAGTTTCATTCCCGTCTTTCCGAGTGTACGGTAAACAAATTTTCTCTCTTTTCCTTTGGTCTCAACAATTCTTATCTCTTCCTTCTTGCCAATCGAAGGAAGAAAAAAGAATCCCCCAAACCCAGCAAGGCTTGACTTCATGAAATCTCTTCTACCCATCAATTTTTTCCTCATTGTCCCTCCTTTGGGTGGATGGCGCATAACAAAACCCCCTCACCCTTTCCCTCTCCCCTGAGGGGAGAGGGTGGGGTGAGGGGTATTTCACATTCCGTTATCCGCATTCCGAAATCTGAAATACTTTTTACTTTTTCTTCATCAGACCTTCTCCGAAAAGTTTTAGGTATTTTGATCGAAGAGATACCTCACTAAAATTTAATATACCCCATATATAGGCTCCCTGCCAGTGGAGGTCCACTTCGCCATGGTAAGGATCGGATATGGTATAACGTCCCTCTGTGATATTCTTTTCTGGACTTCCAGTCTGTTGCAGATATCTCTGTATCATATTTCCGCACTCATTATGGTCTCTACCTTCAATGACAAAGAGTTTAAATTTCTTTCCTGAAAGCTCGTAATCCGCAGTAAAAGCAGAATGTAAAAACGAATAACCCAGAAATTTTATGGCAATAAACCTTTCGGAGTTTTTCTTTTTTCCCTCTTCAGGAAAGGAAGATAAAATTGACGGAAGCGAACCTTTCTCTCCCAAATTTTCAGAAACTTTTTTTGCAAAGGTGAGTAAAATGTCCTGATCTTCAGCTCCAGTATTGTAACTATTTATCTTGACATAGTATGGACCGACTAAAAAATTAAGAACATTAGTCTCGATATACCCTTGAGTTCCAACATCGATAAAGTTTGCATTAGCAAGACGCTCTTGACTATAAATCCCGAAGGCATGGGTGGGGGTTCTGTGACGGTACACCTCAACGATCACAGAGGCTTTCTTTTCATTCCGGTATTCAGCCACCTTCAATTCCTGAAAATCGTAGCTCAGATAGAGATCTGCTGCTCCGTCAATGTAGTCGAAAAGATTCTCAGGCTGAAAAGTCTGTATCTCCCCTGATTGTCTCCAGCCAGTTACCTCTGGGAAAACGAATGTTTTCCGATCGGAACTAAAGACCCATCGCGGATTGAATACTCCCAGCGTTACACAAACGAACAATAACCAAACGGCAAGATATCTCTTTTCCATCATTTTCCTTCCTCCTAAATTGAGCGATTTTTCGTCATTAATTGAATCAAAGATACTGGATTCCTGCTTCCGCAGGAATGACGACTACCACCCAATGAATGAAGATGTCATTCCCGTGAAAACGGGAATCCAGAAGTGTTTATCTTTAATAACATTAAGAATCGCTCAATTTAGGTTCCTTTAAGATCAGAGCCGTTGATTCGCCTCCCGATAATCTCAATCATAAAAGGCAATTCCGATCTAATCAATAGAAAATCAAACCTGTCTGCTTGGGGTGGGAGGGTTTTTGTCTTACCGTTGAACACTAAGGAATCCATAATTGAGTAGACATATTGCTCAGAAAATCTCCCCTCGCCCCTCTTTGCCAAAGAGGGGTAATTCCGTCCGGCGCCAGAGTCCCAATGCCCGGCTTGAAGTGAGTAATGCGGCTCTGGACGGCGGCGCCTCCCTTTTGTAAAGGGAGGGGAGGAGGGATTTAGTTTCCGGTGTCTATACAATTATGGACTGACTAATAATTAGCATCGCCTTCATCCCTCTCCTTCTACATCCGCATGATGCTTGATCACAAGGGCATCGACCATAAAGATCACATCTTCCGCAATGTTTGTGGCGTGGTCTGCAATTCGCTCGAGACACCGACATACGATCATGAGATGTACCGCCCTTGACTCACCACTCAAATGTGCCGCTTCAAGTTTTCTCTGGAGAGACCACCTCGATCCTGGCATTGGATGTCCGACCGTAACTGAGGCATTACAACAATCCTACTTTTTTGATTGTAAATATCCTCCTCTACTGGTAATATTGTCCATAGCTAACTGACTCGGGAAGAAGATGATTTTATGAATTGGAGGATCCCCTTATTTCTGCTGTTTACAGTGGCCCCCTGGCTGCTTTCTTCTCCTCCATCCATCCTGCCCCAAGATGAGTTATGGAAAAGAATTGATGACGGATTGTTTCTCAGCGAGTTTACTTCCAAGAAAATTTCTCTCATAAAGATCGATCCAAAGTATTATTCATTTAAGCTCTTATGTGCCTCCGAAAAAAACAGAGTGCGGATGACAGCAAGGCAATGGTGTCAAAAGTACAATCTCATCTCAGCAATTAACGCTGGAATGTTTCAGGCAGATGGGATTACAAATGTCGGTTACATGAAGAATTTCAATCATATTAACAGCCCAAGATTAAATACCAGGTACAAAGCTGTTTTAGCATTCAATCCAGTCGATGCGACTGTTCCAGAGATCCAGATCATAGACTTGAAATGCCACGATTTTGAGAGGTTAAAGGACAAGTATCAAACGCTTATTCAGGGCATAAGAATGACCAGTTGCCATCAGGAGAACGTTTGGGAAAAGCAGGACAAGAGGTGGAATATTGCAGCATTTGGTATAGATAAGAGCGGGAATGGATTGTTCATGTTTACTGAGTCTCGCTATTCAGTGCATGACTTCATCAATATTTTATTGTCACTCCGGGTTTCGCTTTACAACGCCATGTATTTGGAAGGCGGTCCCGAGGCGACTTTGTATTTTTCGGCAACGGGCGTCGAATTTGAAAAGATCGGAAGTCACGAAACGGACCTCAATGAAAGCGGTTTTCCGAGGATGGCCCGTCCCCTTCCCAATGTCATCGGCATCGTTAAGAAGTTCAGATAGGAAACCTAACCACTTCACAAATTCTCATGGGATTTATAGATGAAAGAACCCAGATGTTGCAATATCAAACCCAGGCAGGGATACTTCCAAACCCTTGCAATTGCGGATTTTTCGTAAATGAAGGGTTACAGAGGATCTCACCTTACGTGAAGTCCCGGTTTTGCCTGGAGACGCATGCAGCTAACTCCTAAAGGTGCCGCGGCAAGGCTTTTCCAGTACCCCCGCCCGGTTTCGATATTGTTTTTTTGCAACTGGTGGGAGAAATAATCCCTTTGTAACCCTTTCTCCTCTATTTCTCCCTCTACGAGTGGCCATATTGGCAACGCATACTTAATACTACTCCGACAATTCACAAAATCCCCCTTATTCCCCCTTTGCCAAAGGGGGAAATTGTTATCTCCCTCTTTGGAAAAGAGGGGCAAGGGGAGATTTTCTGATCAAACCGCTCAACATATCCGTCTTGCATCGCGCCATAAACGCTATTTGTCGGAGTAGTATTAACTTCAATTCCTAATCATGGGTGGTCCTTTTTTCTTGACCCATAACCCCCCTTTTCGTATACTCAACATATCCAAGAGCGAGTTCTTTCTTAAAGATGAATGGAGCAAGGTCTTGTCTCCTTTTGCGATACAAGGGTGTTTAAGTTGCCTCAATCCATGTTAGGAATTTCACTCATTAATCGAAAGGGGCCATTTTCCAACAATGGCTAATCGGGCAAAGGATGACTTATTTGCACACTCTCATTCTGGGGATTGTCGAAGGGGTTTCGGAATTTCTCCCTATATCCTCAACAGGCCACCTCATACTTGCCAGCTACCTCCTTCATCTCAAACAGACAGATTTCCAGAAAAGCTTTGAGATTGCAATCCAGCTTGGGGCCATTCTATCGGTTGTGGTTCTGTACTGGCGAGCACTACTGGTAAACTTTGAAATTCTGAAAAGGGTCATTACGGCATTTATCCCGACAGCCATTCTCGGGTTTATCTTCTATAAGATCATTAAAAAGGTGCTCCTTGGAAGTAACACAGTTGTCCTCTACTCCCTTTTGATCGGAGGTATCTTCTTGGTCCTTTTTGAGTTGTGGCATCGGGAGAAGGAAAGTGCAACAGAGGAACTTTCTGCCATTTCTTACTCAAAATCATTTATGATCGGCCTTTGTCAGGCGGTTGCCATGATTCCAGGGGTCTCCCGTTCGGCTGCCACTATCATTGGAGGTTTGATTCTGGGAATCAAAAGGAAGACCATCGTCGAGTTTTCTTTTCTCCTATCAGTGCCGACAATGGTCGCCGCTACCGGTCTTGATCTGATGAAGAGTGGTGGGCACTTCTCATTGGAAGAGTTCCATTTACTCCTTATGGGATTTATCTCGTCTTTTATTGTTGCTCTCTTAAGCATCCAATGGCTGATCCGTTTCATAAAATACCACACATTCATCTCTTTTGGAATTTACCGAATTCTAATATCCCTTTTATTCTGGTTTGTGATTTTGTGAGTTTGCCTCCTGAGAATATGGCGAGTTTTATACCATCGTTGAAGTCATCGGGGAGGATCGATTGGGCGTCCTTTATGAGATTACAGAAACATTGACCGACAATGGGTGTGATATTCACTTCGCAAGGATATCCACTTTAGGAAACCGTATTGTCGACGTCTTCTATGTTCGGGATACCTGGGGAGAAAAGATAGAAGGAAAGAATAGAATGGATCATTTAAAACAAACCCTTCTCAACCGACTCACCGTATAGGAGGGAGGATCATCAACCTTTGATCGGAATTAGAACGACATCATCCAATGAAAATGTGAGAGAAACCTGTTGTCCCTGCTTAAAGAGGACTTTCCTTCTCGGATTGACCACGTTGACTTTCATCCTCTTTCCTCCAGATATTTCCACCTCATATTGAACCAATGAACCGAGATAGGCAGAGGTTTTAACGATCCCCTCGATCCGATTCCCATCCAGAGGGGTCTCATTGGGATAGGAGATTTGAATCGATTCTGGCCGGATATTGAGAAGGATATTTGACCCAGTAGCAACCGAAATCTCTTTTTGCCCTTCAACCGTGAACAGAAGTCCTTCTTCGGTTCTCAGGCGAACCTGGTGTTCCATCAGCTCAATCGCTTGGGCATTAAAAAAATTAGAGGTCCCAACGAAATCAGCAACCTCCTGACTTTTTGGGTTTTCATAAATCTCCTCAGGAGTCCCCACTTGAACGACACTGCCTTTTGATATGACGGCTATCCGGGTGGAAAGGATCAATGCTTCCTCCTGATCATGAGTAACATAAATGGAAGTGATGCCCAGATCCCTTTGAATCCGAACCAACTCATGTCTCATCTGTACCCGGAGTTTTGCATCTAAATTGCTTAACGGTTCATCCAAAAGGAGGAGTCTCGGTTCAATAACTAGAGTCCTGGCCAGGGCAACCCGCTGCTGCTGTCCTCCCGAAAGTTCTGAAGGTCTTCTCTTTTCTAATCCTTCGAGATTGACCATGGAGAGGGCCTGATGAGTTCTTTCCGAAACCAAAGATTTGGGTAAACTCCTCTCCTTCAGTCCGAAGGCTACATTTTCAAATACCGACAAATGAGGCCACAGGGCGTAATTTTGAAAGACCATCCCCACATTCCTCTTCCATGGAGAAACATCCTGCACCTCCATCCCGTCGAAAAGAACAATTCCTTTATCTGGCCTTGTAAACCCTGCAATGATCCGAAGCAGCGTTGTCTTACCACATCCACTTGGACCGAGGAAGGTATAAAAGTCACCCCTTTCAACGGTCAGATTCACATCCTTCACGGCTTCTGTCTCTCCAAAACTTTTTTTCAAACCGATGAGCCGAACCTCAGTGGCTTTATTCATGAGCTATCCCCGTCTGTCGTCCATCGCTTGCCCACCGAAACTTCAGTGTAGGCGGGTCCATCGTTTTTTATAACTTAAAGGCCGTTCCACTTCCCCCACTAAAAATCTTATTGACCAGATAGGTCCCTATGGCCACCAATAGGATGGCGACCACACCTAAGGCGGCGCCTGGTCCTCTTCCCACTGCGCTCTGCATATAGATGTAAATGCCATAAGAGAGCGGTCCGTATTCCATCCGGGGAACGAGCATGATCGTAGAGGCCAGTTCTACAGATGATGTGATGAAGGCGAGAAGTCCCCCAGCGATCAGACCTCCTGTCATCAATGGAAAGGTGATCTTAAAGAATGTTCTCTTCCGGTTGGCTCCCAAATTCAAGGCGGCCTCCTCCAACGAGATGTGAATCTGCTGCATGGAGGCATAGCAAGACCTTAAGGTATAGGGAAGTCTTCTCGACGAATAGGCAATGACTAAAATGATCCAGAGGGAGGTCAGAGGCTGATGGAAAAAAGGGAGGTTGGTTCCATGAAATACTCTCAAATAGCCTGTGGCAAGGACGACTCCTGGAATGGCCAAAGGCATTGTTGAGATGGCATCTAAAAGCCCTTTCCCCCAGATCCTTCCTCGAATCAGAAGGAATGCAATCACGGATCCCAAGATAACGTCAATGCCTGCAGCCAAAAGGCAATACAGAAGTGTATTCTTTACAAAATGAGGGGTCCTGAAGAAGATCTCAATATAGTGGCTCAGGGTATAGGACTTTGGAAGGAAGGAGAAGCTCCAGACCTTTGCAAAAGAGAGAATGAAGATTCCAAGATGTGGGATGAGGCTGATGCCCAGAATGAAGAAAGAAAAAACCAAAACAAAAACCAACTTCCAACCTCCAATCCTTTTTGAAATTGGGGTTCCTGTTCCACCTCTTTGAACCATCGCATATTCGGAAAGGCTGAGGAACTTCATCGCCGTCCAGAGGGAGAGAAGGGAGAGGACTACCATGATCACACAGATGACATAGCCTGCCTTATCCTCGACGCCGATGGTCGTTACCCGAAGGTAGGCCTGAGGGGCAAGCATCTTGGTATAGTTGAGCATCAAGGGGGTACCCAGATCATCGATGACACGAATAAAGACGAGGAGAACTCCGGCCACATATCCCGGCATCATCAATGGTAAGGTTACCCTTCGAAAGAGACGTAATCCATGGGCACCCATATTCTGAGCCATCTCTTCCAATGAAGGGTCCACATTGGCCAGAGAGGCTGAGGCATTGAGAAAAATAAAAGGGAAATAGTGAAGGGTCTGAACGATGATCACACCCCGTAAGCCTTCCATAAAAGGGATGGAGGTGTCGAACCATTTGAGGAGAAGGAGATTGAGCATCCCACTTCGGCCCAGGATCAATTGAAGGGCTACCGCACCCACAAAGGGCGGCATCACCAAGGGAAGAACTCCCAAGGTCTGAATGAGTATCCTCCCTTTGAAATCGTACTTGATAGTGAAGAACGCAAGGGGAAGGCTGATCAGACTCCCGAAGATGACAGCCATCAGCCCTGCGATGAGACTGTTCAGGAACGACTCTTTGAAAAGGGCCCTTTCAAAAAAGTTGATGAAATGGCTGAGTGAGAGAGAACCTCCCTCTGTGAAGGCGACATAAAGGACTCGAATGAGTGGGTAAAGGATGAAGGTAAAAAGAATGGCTAAAAGGATGAGAAAAATGAGTGACTGGGAAAGATCAACCTCTTTTAACTTATTCTTAAACACGCTTCACCACGATCACCCATCTAATTGAAAGCATAATAATGAATTCAGGAATTGAGGAATTTAGGGATGATTCAATTCGCAATCCCTCCATTCCTAAATCTCAGTAATTTTCGCTTGTCTTTTATATCATCTCCATCGCTTTTAAGGCCAATTCTTTGGCCTTCGAATAATTGGCCTTGGCAGTGGCATCCCACTCGGTTTCCAGCTTTGCCCTGGCGTCTGTCTTTTCCTTCCCCTTGAAGGCCTTATTAAAATCCTTGTTGTTGGCCTTAGCTTCTGGTACAGGCACCTTGGTAACCAAAGAACGGGCCGCGGCAACCATGGCAGCTGCCTTAATCACATCCTTCTTCTTTCTTTTCCCTTCCTCGATCGCCTTCTCTGCTTTGTAAATCGCTCCCCATGCTTCTTTCAGTTCCCCGAGTCGAAAGGTGACGATCTGATCGAAGAGGGAGTTCAAAAGATCGTATCTCACAGAAGAAAGTTCGGAGTCAAAATCCAAACCACCTAATTTCATCCTAAACGGATTCGGATAACCCGCTGGTGCCTTTGCATAGAGTTCTGGGATGACTGGAAGCCTGCCAATATCCGCTTTAAAGAGGAGCATCTGACCTTCCTCGCTGAGAAGGTAATGGATGAAGCGTTTCGCATTCTCTTCGTTAGGGCCGTTTTTCACTAATCCAACATTGGCAGGGACAATAGGCGTCATAGAGGGATAAGCAAAATCGACAGGAAAACCACTTGAAATAGCAGATAGTCCGAAAAAGTCGATGACGATCCCGATGCCATACTGACCGTTATTCACCCCTTCTGGCACACCAAAACTTCTCTCTGTCACAACGGCCATATTCCCCCCCATGGTGAGCAGATGAGCCCATCCCTTCTCCCAACCATAAGCCTGAAGAATCGCCTCCACTGCCAGATGGGTTGTCCCACTTCGGGACGGGGCAGAAATCGATAAATGACCATAGTAACTGGGGTCGATAAGGTCCGTCCATTCTGCCGGGGCCTTCAATTTGTGGGCTTGAAGATAAGGCTTATTCCACATCATCCCATATCCAGATAGGGCATACCCGAAATAGAATCCCTCTGGATCGTGAATCGGAAAAGCACCCACTTTCGCAGGAATTCTCGATCCAATCTCTTTCGGCAATACATACGGAGTTAACAACTTCTCTGTCTTCAGTAATTGAAAGGCATCGACTGCACTGGCCCACATGATATCTGTTTCTGGTTTTGAAGCAGTCTCTCGAATGTAAGTGACCCCTTCTGTGGTCTGTTTCTGTTTGACAATGACCGTCACCCCAGGGTATTTGGCCTCAAACGCCTTCTTATAGGTTTCGAAGAGCTCTTTCGGAAAGGAGGTGACAACCACCACCTCTTTTGTCGAGGTCTCGCCAATAGAGATAAAAAGGGCGAATAGACAAAAGAAAACAATAAGGGATAAAAGATGTCTTTTCATTTTGAAGCCTCCTCCTTTTAAAAATCGCATAGCGCAAAGGGCATAGCGTATCACGTAAAACAAAAATTCATCACTTATTATTTATTACTCTTAACTTGAGGAATGAGTCTATTTTGGAAACCCAGCCAGATACTCTTTAATCAACATCTCATTTCTATTTTGGATCTTCTGCATCTCACTGAGTGTCACATTTTCAAAACGCAGTTTCAGACGTTTGCTTCTCAGTCGGGCTATTTCAG
>Ga0315274_10009674_pt1 | contig 13913 bp, 16 predicted proteins | sample YL17G02_20_MG_FD_203700 | JGI IMG/M metagenome (GOLD analysis project Ga0315274, IMG submission 203700) | Sediment microbial communities from Yellowstone Lake, YNP, Wyoming, USA - YL17G02_20 | ecosystem: Environmental > Aquatic > Freshwater > Lake > Sediment | place: USA: Wyoming | collected...
GATTTTCCCCGTAAAAATTATACGCAATGTGGTCTGCCCAATAATCCCAGAACCTGCCGATAGTAAAGAAATAAACGCTGATTAATTGTAATAATCCGATTAAAAATACGATACTGAATGAAATCAAAATTGCCTTAATTATTCTTTTTAGATATTCTTTGTCTTTAATTAAGTCCTTAACCATAATAAAAATAACCGATAAATTCACCAAATATATCAATCTTTTTACTCCCGCGCTCACGTCAACCGCGTTCATTATTGAAAGAGCTAAAACAACAAACAAAATTACCGAAAACAATTCAAATCGATAATTTTTAAAAATCTCTTTAAAAGACAAAGATTTAAATTTGGGCCAAACCAAAAATCTTTTTTCGAAAAGCCATTTTAGGAACAAGATTAAAATAAATAATCTGCCGGCGCTCAACGAATCAAAGCTTTCAGAAATCGGCAAAGCCACAAAAATCGGAATTGAAGCAATAAAAAGAATTAACCCATCCTCCACTGGACTAACAATAATATAAAATAACACTAAGGCGCTGGAAACTAAAACCAATTCTCTCGGCATAATTCCCAAACACACCAAAATCAACGCCAAAATCTGGATTCCCAACATAATCCAAAACACAATAGATTTTTCATTTTTCGGGCCATTGCAACAACTCATATTTTAGTTAAAATTTTTAGTGTTTCTTGTGCTGTTTTTTGCCAGGAAAATTTTTGTACTCGTTCTAATCCTTTTTGAATCATCTCGTTTCTCAATTGCTCATTACTTAATACTTTTATCATTTTTTCTTTAATTTCCTCAACATTGCTTGGATTATCAACTGCAATTGGATAATCTCCCAAAACCTCAGCTAATGAGGTTTTTTTAGTTGTTAAAACCGGCGTTCCGCAAGCCATTGCTTCCAATGGCGGCAAGCCGAAACCTTCGTATTCTGATGGCCAGACAAATAATTCTGCACCTTGATAAATATATAATAAATCGTCTTCATGCACATAGTCGACCTTAATAATCGCATTATTGTATTTTTTGTTTACACGCTCAATCATTTGATTAATGCCTTGAACAGGACAAGTGAGATCATCGCCACTTATTAAAAACTGGTAATCTAATTTATTATCCAATAATTTTTCAAATGCTTTTATTGATTCTGAGACGTGGCGACGACTAAAAATAGATCCAGTATAGAATAAATATTTTTTATTTAAATTATATTTTCTTTTTGCCTCTCCTATTTTATCAATACTCTTCTGCGAATTAAACTTTTCATCCGCTGCCAATAAAACTGGAAAAATTTTGTTTTCTTTAACATCACAAAATTTAATAATTTCATCTTTTGTGTATTGAGACGACGCTAGTAGTGCAAAAGATTTTTTAACTGCTCTCCAAGTTAATAATTTTAATGGCAGTCGATAGCGTAATTTAAACCAATCCGAATGGGAAATATACGAAATATCGTGAATAACATTAACTGTCGGAATCTTGCAAAAAAACGGTCGCATGTAAAACGGCAGAAAAAGAACATCTATTTTATCTTTTGCGACAGCTATCGGCAAAGAAAAATTATAATACAATGCTAAACTTTTAATATTAAAAGGATTTTTGGCTATTTTTTTTGTAAAAACAGGTGATGATAAAAAGTCAGAAGAGGATAAAAAATTATCAGAAATAATTCTGTCTTTAAAATATAAAAAAAATTCAATCCCATTTTTTCTGGACCAATAATTCAATAATTTCATTAAATAGCGGGCTACTCCGACCCCGCTTTTTCTTTTCTCTAGCACATGACAATCAATACCTATTCTCATGTTAATATTCTATCAAATTTCAGCTAAAAAATCAAAAACCCAGACCTACAAGGACTGGGTTTTTCACGCTCTGAAAAACTGATTTACTCCATTGGCTTTTGGTCTGTTGGTTCCTCCGGACCTCGAACTGTTGGTTTTTTCTTTCTGGCAAATACTAACAATAAAATTACTACAACTACTATTATTCCAATTATCCACCACATAAAAATAAAATTTTTAATTTTCAAACTCGAACGACCTTTAGTTGCTACGATTTAATTATAGCATATTTTTAATTGTCAATACAAGTAAACCGCCTACGCCATAAAAAATTCTCTTTATTCTTTGCGGCTGAACAAATAATCGCCACAGCCACTCCATTCCGATTTTTTGCAGGATTTTGGGGGCGCGCTTGACCCGTCCGGAAATAAAATCAAATGCTCCACCAACGCCGACTGCCAGTTTTACGCTTGGCATTTTGGATAAATTTTCATAAATAAATTTCTCCTGTTTTGGACTTCCCAAACCAACCAGTAAAACTTCCGGCTTTGTTAAATTTATTTTTTCAATAACCCTATTAAAATCCTGATACCCGTTTTCCGCACCAACTATTTTCTGCCCTAATTTTTCTTTTGTTTTCTCAACCACTTCCTTTGTCCCGCCAAAAAGAAAAATTTTACCCTTTAAATTTTTAATTAATTCGATGCCATTTATATTCTGCTTTAATTTTTTGCCCAATAACCTTGCTATTAACCACAATCCCCTTCCCTCACACAAGCAAAAATCCGCTTTATTTAAAATATTTCTAAATTCTTCGTTTTTTTGCGCCTTAACCACAAACTCCGAATACGGCAAAATCACAAAACCATGTATTTTTTCTATTGCCTCTTCCATTGTCAAATCATCAAATTTTATTCCAAAGATTTCGGTTTTCATGTTCCTAATTCAACTAATTCTAAAATTGTGTAAATCGGGCCGGTGCGGCGGAGTTCGGATTGCATTAATTCTATTGAATCGACCGGAATTTGGTAATTTATTTTTTCTTCAATATCTCCCATTTCTTTAATTCTTTTTGCAACATCATACTTAAATCTTGCCAAAGTGATATGCGGTCTGAACGCTCTTGCCTCTTTTTTGTAATTTCCTCCGATACTTAATACGTTTTCCAAATCCATTTGCAAATCAGCTAATTCCTGACTTTTTTCTCCTTCAACCCAAAACATCCTCGGTGTTCTATCGGGTGGTCCAATAATAATTCTTTCTAAATTAATAAAAAATGGCTCGTGCTTTTTCGCCGCTTCTTTTATTGTTTTTGCAATTCCATAGGTCTCATCATCGGTTGCGTATCCAATAAAAACCAAAGTAATATGGAGATTTTCCCTTCTAACCCAATTTATTTCGCCATTGTTCGGATGAAGCTGAATTTCTGTTTTTTCTCGCCATTCTGCCAATTTTCTTTTCACTTCCCCTGGCAAATTTATGGCAATAAATAATCGTCGTTTAGTCATGCGTCTTTATTATAACATCTCGAAATGATAGAATAAAAGCATGGACAGTGAATCAATCAAACCAATAAGGGGCATGCATTCGGAAATTCACGCTTTAGCAAAAGATATCAGCGAATATTGCAAAGAGCCGAAAAAATTCGCGCTATACTTAGGAGTGATAAAAAGAATCGGTAAAAACAGGGCATACCAGATATTCTCGGAAATTAAACAATCAAAAAACATAAAATCTCGAGCCAAGTTGTTTATGTTTTTATCAAAAACTAAATTATGATTTTAAAAATAGAAACAGGACAAAATAATCCAATATTAAGAAAAAAATCCGAACCAATAATCGAAATCAACGATGAAATTTTGAATTTGGCAAAAGATATGATTGAAACAATAATCAAAATTGATGGAATTGGCCTGGCTGCTCCGCAGGTCGGAAAAAATCTTCAGCTTCTTATTATCCGTTCGAATCTATCGAAAAAACAGGTTTTTATAAATCCTGAAATTATCAAAATTTCCAAAAAGACAGAGGAATCGGAAGAGGGTTGCTTGAGCCTGCCCAACATATTTTTAAAAATAAAAAGGGCGAAATCTCTAAAAATAAAAGCCATTGATGAAAACAATAAACAATTCAAATTAAAAGCAAAAGGATTATTGGCCCGCGCAATCCAGCACGAAATCGACCACTTAAACGGAATATTAATTTGCGACAATGTCAAGTAAAATTAGAACAATTTTAATAGGCACGCCGGAGTTTGCGGAAAGGATTTTTAGAAAGATTTATCCCGAAATACAAGATAAATTTGAAATTATTGGGGTTATCACAGCCCCAGACAAACCAGTTGGCAGAAAACAAGTGCTAACAACCCCTCCAGTCAAAAAATGGGCTCTGGAAGCCAATTTAAGCGTTCTACAACCAGATAAAATCAGGAAGCCGGAATGGGTGGCTAAGATTAAAGAATTAGCTCCTGATTTAATTATTTTATGCGCTTTTGGCCAGATAATTCCTCAAGAAATTTTGGATATTCCAAAATACAAAGCCCTAAACATTCATCCCTCGCTTTTGCCAAAATATAGAGGCGCATCGCCTATCCAGTCAGTAATTTTAAATGACGAAGCTGAAACCGGAGTATCTCTAATGATAATGGATGCGGAAATGGACCACGGTCCAACAATTTCCAATTTCCAATTTTCAATTTCCAATAAAATTACATATAAAGAATTGTCTGATAAATTGGCAGATCTGGGGGCGGAATTGTTGATTAAAACTTTACCTGACTGGATTGATGGGAAAATCAAGCCGCAGGAACAAGACCATTCGCAAGCAACATTCTGCAAAATAATTAAAAAAGAAGATGGAAAAATTGACTGGAACAAATCAGCACAAGAAATCGAAAGAATGATTAGAGCATATCGGGAATGGCCGGAAAGCTATACAAATTTTAATGATAAGATTTTAAAAATATTAGAAGCAAACCCCTCGACTGCGCTCGGGGCAAGCAAAAAAATCGGCGAGGTATTTCTCACCGACAACAAGGAATTAGCTGTTCAAACTGGAAATGGAATTTTAATTTTAAAACAAGTTCAACTCGAGGGTAAAAAACCAATGTCAGCCAAAGAATTTTTAAACGGTCATAAAAAAATTGTTGGAACTATCCTCCAATAGAAACTAATTTCCAGCTATCACCTGAAATTTTTTTAATGTTTAATTCTGCGTTTTCGGCGATTGTATTTTTTGATAATAATTTAAAATTGAAAACCAGATTTTCTGGAGAAATTACTTCGTCATGTTCTAAAATTGAGCCAAGTTCAAGCTCAATTTTTTTTATACTCTTTAAATTGTTCTTTTCCGCGTATTCAAGAACAATTTTCAATATTTGCTGCGCAAGGTGTAGGTCATGCATAAATTAATGTACCGCACAAGTAACGCAAGGATCGTAAGCGCGGATTAGCATTTTTATCTTCTCTTCCCGTTGTTCGCGGTTTAAGCGGTCAAAACCAGCCAATTTCTCAAATTCCTCTAAATCTGCCTCCAAATTAGCCAAATTTTGAGCCGTAGGCGTGATTATATTCAAATTTTCAACTATCCCCTGTTTTAGCTTCAAATCGTAGAATAACGTGCCCCTTGGAGCTTCGATTGCACCAACGCCCTCCCCTGTTTGACTGTCGATTTTCGGCTCGGAAATCTCGATTTCGCCAATCGTAATCAATTCAAGTAATTTAATTGCTTCTTCAAAACAATGCACTAATTCGATTGCCTGCGCCAGAATATTATAAAAAGGATTATAAAATGGGAATTTAATCTTTGACTTTTCCAGAACTGCTTTCGCACTCGGATTTAGTTTTTCTTGATTATTATGCAATCTCGCCAACGCACCAACCATATAAGTATTGTCGGCAAATTTTACGCGCTTGGCAACTGAATCCTTTTCTTGAAATTCTTTTATGAGCAACAGAAATTCTTTGGGATTTAAATCTAATTTGCCGTCAACCATTATTTTGCCATCGTAGATTGCATATTCATCAGAATTACTTAAAGAAATATAACTGGTTTTCCTGATGAAATCCGGATATTTTAATTGCAAAAATAAATCCGCCAACCGTAAAACAATATCAAAAGTATTCCTAAAATCATTTAAAACTTTTTTTAATTCTTCAATTTCCGGCGCTTTGCGCATTCCGCCAATTGTGGCATTCATTGGATGAATCGACCTGCCGCCGATTGCTTCCACCAATTCATTGCCTATGTCCCTGATTTTTATTGCATCATGGGTTTTTTCCGGATAAGCATTAATTAATTGCAAATCGGTTTTATAACCGAAAAAATCAGACAAAGAAAAGAAAAACAAATGAAGCGCGTGGCTGTTGATAATCTGACCAAGCATCATTAATTTCCGCAAAACAATGGAAGTTTCATCTAAATCTAAATTATAGGCATTTTCAATTGCTTTGAATCCAGTCAAATTATGGACAACCGGGCAAACGCCGCAAATTCTACTTGCGATTTCCGGCATTTCCTCGTCAGTTCTTCCGCGCATAATCCCCTCAAATAATCGCGCGCCTTCCTCAATTTTAATTCTCGCGCCCTTTACGTCACCCTTAACAATATCAGCAGTAAAACTTGCGTGCCCCTCAATTTTCGCTATGTGGTCAATGCGTATCCTCATAAACTATTTTTAATAATTTCATTCTTCTGGCCGAATCTCTCCATTATCATCTCAATTTCCTTATCCTCTAATCTCGCTTTAATTTTTAATGCTTTTTTGATTGCACTTAAATTTATTCCCTTTCTCGGGCCGCGGCACCCATCACAAGGAAAATTATTGACCGGACAAGGCGCTCCGCAACCAGCCAAGCTAATTGAGCCCAAACAAGGTTTTCCTAATAATAAAAGACAATTTTTATTTTTTCTCGGGCATTCATCGCAAACCGGCTTTTGCTCGATTTTCGGCTTTTTACCAGCTAAAATCTGGTTAATCACTCTAAAAAATTCTTCTTTATTTATCGGACAGCCAGGGATTTCATAATCAACTTTCACCATTTCCTTGACTGATTTGACGTTCGGATTATCAATGCCGCGCACATTCGGATAAATTAAGCGCATTAGCTGTTTTCTGTTTCCGCGATAATCTTTAATCTCCTGCGGTCCGCCCAAAAGCGCACAAGCGCCAATAGCAATCAATATTTTTGATTTTTCTCTGATAATTTTAAGACGCCTTTTTTGTTCTTTGGTAATCGCCGTGCCTTCAACAATCGCAATATCATAATTTTTTACATCGGGCAATTCCTCGGCTAATCTAAAATCCCCAATATTTACTTTGGTCAAAAATTCCAAAAATCTCTCTCCCAAATCAAAAATCGCCACCTGGCACCCCTCGCAACAACTCAAAGACAAAATTGCAATCACCGGTTTCTTTTTCATTATTTTATTATATCACAATATCACAAAACGCGAAATTATAGACAACCTGAAGCTTATCGGGACCGTAATTACTACCACAATTCCTACGATCGTAGAAAAAGTGGTAGTAATTTTATTGATTATCCCAAACCGATTTTTTCTACTAATAATAATTCTACAAATGGTTTCAGATTATACCTTTTAATTAATTCTTTCGTTTCTTTTTCAATATTATATGGACATACCCAGATGCTTTTTTGCAGTTTTTTATAACCGAGATATTGCAACGCGGTTCTGAAATAATCTCGGTACTTTCTTATATTTTCTGGAATATCAAATAATACCATTTGCCATTTTTTATCTTTGCGTTTTCTTTTATCTATTGTTTTAAGCCCTACTTTAAATAATTTTTCAATTCCTTTGGGAGTGATTATCGCGGCCTTCTTGCCTTTTATTTTTAACGTTTTAAGGTAGCCACTATTTTTCAGCCGTTGAATAAGTTTATAAAAATTTATTTTTTCTTTTTCCTTTTCATGCCGTCTATCCCAGGCATCTCTTAAATAACCATAAAACCTATAATTTAACCTAGATTTTACGCTGGAATTTAGTGGGAATATTAATTCTAATGCATTTTCTGTTTTGTTATATAATTTATATAAATCCCACAAAATAAATCCCGCGAAATGATTCCTCAAATCACGGGATCCTCATGCTGTTGTTGGTTAAACAGCTTGATGGCTTCTTCTGTTCTCCGAATGAACGCCAGCGCTTCTTTTTCCGAAAGAACATCAATGACAATTTCTTCGTGGTAAACTACCCAGTCCCCTGTTTCGACTTTTCCGATAAATCCTTTTTCTATGGAAATAATTTTGGGATTTTGTGTTAAGGAAAATTCTTTACCCCGCTGAATCAATGCTCGATGACTAACATCAATTTGGCTTTCTTTTGTGCCGTATACCTTCGCTACTGAAACCTTACATGCATCTATATCCTTAACAGTTATACCGGCATAACGATGGATGTCCCCAAGAACTGTAAAGTTATGAAAGGGCAAAAGAATGTTCCCATTAGATTTTATCGGCTTCACAAGGTTCTCGTCTCCCATCCAATAAGCTTTCACGACCTTAATATCAAAGGGATTATCTATGTTGTTTTTTTTGGCAATTATTTTGTACCACGCAAAAGATGCCAGTTCTTTCAATGCCTTGATAGCATTCTCGTAATTGGCTCCGTTTCTCGCGAATCCCTCCAATAAATCCCTAAAATGTTTAACTTGAGATGTCCAGCAGTTACAACTAAAACGAGCAGCAAGTTGTTCTCCTGTTAAATTCATGTTCCCTCCTTTGGTTTAATTACTTTAAAGATCTCTTTCGCTTCTTTTCGCGAAATTTTTTTTATAATAAAACCATTGCTGATTAAAACATAGTCCCCTTTCTTCGCGTCTTCAACCAGTTGAGTATCAAATTCTTTTCTTTCACCCGAATAATCAACAATGACTTTGTTATTTTTTATTTCCAAAATTTTAACCGGGATACTTAAACACATATCAAAGATGTTTATCAGCCAAGGTGCTAGCCGCAAACGACTCTGGTTTTATTTTGACAAAGAATCCATTGCCAGAAATCATCCCCTTGATTTCTCTAATCATTTCTTTGGTCGGTCCTTTTTGACCAATATCCACGTGAATTTCTAATTCATTGTGTATAATGATTTTTCTGCGCATTTCCAAATCTTTTTCCAGTAGAGCCCAAGCCAATGCCAAAGAAACAGTCGCTTCCTGATAAATTCTGCTTCTTAAATCAAGGTTCCGTTCATCAAAAATCTTTAACCAAAAATATCTTCCGCCTTTGCCAATCCGATGGATTGCCACCACACAAACAAATTCCGAGCCGTTATCCCTTTTTTCCGAGTCTGTGCCAATAACAATGTTATATTTGTGTTCTGGCTTTTCTTTCTTAAAATTGATAAGTTCCTCAATTACAATATCCAAACCCAAAGCACCTTTTGTCGGGCTGATAAAAACCCCTCCCTTAATCAGGTTTTTCAAATCATCTAAACTCATTATTTTTGTGCTTTTGGTTTTTCCTCAATTGGAATTTGCGATGGTTGTTTGGGTGGTCCCAATTCCGGAGAACCCAAAGCTGGCTTGCCTGTTCTCAAATTCTCCAGAATTTGTTTAACTTGTTCGTTGTCGGGATTAAGCTGTAAAATCCTGTCAAATTGGTCAATCGCGTCTTCTTTGTTACCCTCTCTGTCATAAAGCAATCCCAAGAAATATCTGGCATTGGAAAAATTATCGTCAATCGCAATTGCTCTGATAAATTCATTTTTTGCTTTATCATATTGTTCTGTCCGATAATATAACACTCCCAACTGAAAAGCAGCGCCGCTGTCGTTCGGCAAAAGCTGTCTGTTAATTTCCATTTTGGCAATTGCTTCTTTTGTTTTTCCTTGACGGTCGTAAATCATCGCTTCCTCAAAATGGGCAGGAGCGTAATTCGGCTTCAAAACAATGGCCTTATCAAAATACTCTAAAGCCGTTGCCATATATTCGTCCCATTTCTTTCTTGCTTCTTGGTCTTCTTTTGCTTGTTCAACAATCGCATCCGCCTTATTCGCGTATAATCTTCCCAGTTCGAGATAAGTAAATGGATTTGTCGGCTCAAGTTTAGCCGCCTCTTTATAAGATGATTCTGCCCAATCAGATGCACCATTAATAATTGTCAGTAATTGCCTGTAAACCTGGCCTCGAAGCAACCAATTAGAAGCATCTTTGGGAGAAAGCCGCGTTGTCTGTGCGGCTGAATTAGCCGCATTAACCGCGTCAACCTGAAGAAGGTTTATCTTTTCCTGCTGGCTTAATTCTTCTTTGGCTGCATCTATATTCAGTTTGTAGAGGAATAATTGCGCGAGGGCCTGATAAGTATTGTCTTCGTATGGATTGATTATCGTGGCTTTGATTATCTTATTTACTCCACCCTCTATATCGTTGTTTGTTTGCACCAAGTCCATGCCTTTTTTATAGTTTATCTCGGCCACAAATCTTATTCCTTCAATATACAAAAGACCGATAATCAAAACTATGAGCACAATAAACGAAAAACTTGTCACCAACAAAACCTTCGGTGATTTCCTTAGATTATAACTGTGTTCTTTGCTAAAAGAATCTTCAACCAATGATAAACCCATTAGAAGCCAGAACAGAAAAATCAAAACAAAATTTTGTGGATATAAAATCCAAGCAACAATCAGTGTTAGCCATCCGGCAAAAAATACTATACTTAAAAATTTCTTTAAAATATCGTCCCCTTTCTCTTTGATTAATCCCAAAATTAATTTTGTGGTAAATAGAACCACAATTGCCAGAAACGAAAGAAATCCCAGAATTCCAATATCAGAGGCCAAAGACATAATTTCTGACGGGGCATCGGAAAACCTGACATTCCAGAACGCAGTAGGGTTGATTCCTTCTGGCTTGTATTTGACATAATTAAAAACAAATGTTTCCGGACCGCTTCCCAATATTGGCTTATCCTTTAAAGCACTCGTCATTACCGACCATCCTCCTTTATAACTTAATCCCACCTCAACTGGCAAGTTTGTCTTATAGGGTAGCGCTGGCTTAAAAAATATAAAAATCAGAGAAATAGCCAATAACAATATTGGTAAACCAACCCAACTGATGTTCTCTCCAAGTTGAACCACATAGGCCAAGCCGAGCGACAATATTATTGCCATGCCGACAGCCAATAACACCCACAACATCCAAAAATTAATATTTATCAAAATTAGCAAATTTAATAAGCCGAGAATAACGAGAAATAATTTAATTCCGCCCCTTTTAACCACAAACAACAGAGATGCACTGATGACTGTGGTGATTACCGAAAAAATCCCCAAAGCATTTATCGAACCAATAGTATTAAACGAGGTTACTTTCGCAAAATCCCAAGGGAAAATAAACCCCCCCCACAACTGCAATAGACCGACCACAGAAGCCAGAGCTGAAGAAATCAAAAATGCAAAAAGTAGGCCGAAGGCGTCTTTCGGACCCCGAAAATTATTAAGTATCAAAAACCAAAAAATAATAAAACACAAAATATTAATCAGGCTGCCGCTCAAATGGTCTGTCCAGCCAACCAAACTCCCGTACGGCCGGATTGAAAAAATCGTGGAAAGAATACAAACAAGCGCGAAAACAGCAATTAAAATATTTAATAACCCTCCTCTCCACCTTATCTCCCCCTGATTAAGAATTTTAATCAGCCATAAAATCAAAGCCACGACAATCAGCAACACTGTCAGAGCCTGCTTATTAAATTCAACCGCATTAATAGTGGATGGCAGAAACCACAACGGAATAAGAAAGACCAGAACATAAACAATCTTTCTGATTGTTTCATCTAATATGTTTCTTTCTGGACCGATAATATTTAACCTGTTAAGAATCGATTTTACAAATCTCATAGTTTTTCTTGTTTAATAATTAATAATTAATTATAATTAGATATATATTATAGCACAATTATTATAATAGTATAATAGCACAATTATAACAAATAATTCAAATCTATGCAAAAAAAATACTATACAATCAAACAAGCGGCAAAAATTTTAGATGTAACCCCGCTTACTTTAAGAAACTGGGACAAAAAAGGAAAATTAAAGGCCTATCGCTACCCCACAAATAATTACAGAATTTACAGGGCTGATCAGTTAGAATTATTTTTGCGTAAAATCGAGCTTAGTCGCGAAAGCAGAAAAACAAAAAAAATCGATGTATATCATATATGAAAAAACTCCGCAGCTGCGGAGTTTTTTCATATTGCTTAATTTAATTAGAAGTAAATTTGCTTGAATCGGACAGTAGCAAGCTTAAATGTTAATTTGGACTTGAAATACAATTTTATCAGAAACTTTAATAATTTATTTCCTTTTTCTTGATTAAGATAATCTAATACTTTGTCTTCTCTTATGCGACAATACAACACCAAAGCAATGCCGAAACTAAGCATCATCAAAACAGCAAGAGTCGGTATTAGGTTTGTTCCGGTAACCACACTCGCGCCCAAAACCTCTCCTTTGCTAACAATAATTGAAGCCTGATCGCTAATCTGGCCAACATTGTCGGCAGTAGCATAAACAGAGTTAATCAATGTGGTTGTGCCGGCACTGAAACTATCATTATTAAATAATATTGCTCTAAATTTAATGGTTCTTGTTTGTCCTGTTGCCAGAGTTCCTAAACTTAAACCAGCCCCAATAACATCTCCACCCCAACTGACTCCGTCAATGGTGGTACTGTCGGAAATTATCGAAACTCTATCTGGCAATGTATCCCACACTTTAACATTGGTCAAATTAGCATTTCCAATGTTGGTTACCTCAATAAAAAATTCTACTTCTTCGTTCGGGCTGGCAACAAATGAATCATACCAAGTACTTTGGCCACGACTAATATTCCTGCCCAATTTACTAATTGAAAGATTATATGTTGGATTTCCAGTATTTACCGAAACCCAAGTAGAACAGGTAGCTGTTCCACCCGAGCCATTACAGGTTAATGTATAGGTTGAATATGAATAAGGTGAAACTGATTGATTTCCGGAAATAGATTTTGTCCCAGACCAACCATTGGAAGCATAACAAGATGTTGCATTCTGTGATGTCCAGTTTAATGTTGAATATTGTCCATTGGTAATATTTGATGGATATGCTGATATAGAACAACTCGGAACTGAAGAATAATTATCATTTACCGAAACCCAAGTAGAACAGGTAGCTGTTCCACCCGAGCCATTACAGGTTAATGTATAGGTTGAATATGAATAAGGTGAAACTGATTGATTTCCGGAGGTGGATTTTGTTCCACTCCAAGCATTGGAAGCAGTACAAGATGTTGCATTCTGTGATGTCCAGTTTAATGTTGAATATTGTCCATTAATAATGTTTGATGGATTTGCCGATATAGAACAACTCGGTACCGAAACAGAAACATTCACTACTGTTGAAACGTAATTACTGTAAGTTAAACTTGTTTCGTTGCTGTCAATATTTGCCCTATTCTTAATTTCGGTTGTATTATTTGGCATTGAATTACTGATTCTTGCCCTAACAGTAATAGTTCCTGATTGACCAGCATTTAAAATGCCGACATTCCAAGTATCTGTTCCAGATGAAGGAGATGGACTTGAACTGATAAAACTTAAATAACTTTGATTCTCATTGACAAATAAATCTGTAATAACAACATTGTTAGCTGAACCATTGCCAATATTTTGATAAATTAAAGTATAAACAATCTCATCGCTTGGATTGGCATAATATCTATCTACTGATTTGGTAATCGCTAAATTCGGCTGGCCAGGTTCTGTTACCGCAACCGGAGCTGAACAATTAACTGATCCGCCAGCACCAGTACAAGTTAATGTATAGGTTGAAGTAGAAGACGGTGAAACTGATTGATTTCCGGAAAGAGATTTTGTTCCACTCCAAGCATTGGAAGCAGTACAAGATGTTGCATTAGTTGAGTTCCAGTTTAATGTTGAAGATTGTCCATTTAATATGCTTGATGGATTGGCAGAGACAGAACAAGTAGGAGCAACTGGAGGAACAGGATTAACCGTAACTGGAGCAGAACAATTAACTGATCCACCTGAACCAGTACAAGTTAATGTATAGGTTGAATATGAAGACGGTGAAATTGATTGTGTTCCAGAGGTGGATTT
>Ga0315274_10009675_pt1 | contig 13912 bp, 9 predicted proteins | sample YL17G02_20_MG_FD_203700 | JGI IMG/M metagenome (GOLD analysis project Ga0315274, IMG submission 203700) | Sediment microbial communities from Yellowstone Lake, YNP, Wyoming, USA - YL17G02_20 | ecosystem: Environmental > Aquatic > Freshwater > Lake > Sediment | place: USA: Wyoming | collected...
TCGCGCTGGGTTGCACTGATGCGATCCTGAACACCTTCGATCCGATGCTGATTCGTTGGTGTTCGCGGGAGAACTTCAACGACTGGGTTCCCACGAGCAGCAACACCTCGGGAGATCTGCGGGTGTCGAGCGGATCAAAGATCGTTGCGGCGTGCAGAACTCGTGGCGAGATCGTCTTGTGGACCGACAAGTCGGTGCATCAGATCACCTATGTCGGCGGCAGCTCGGTCTACGGTCTGACACCGATGGGAGAGAACATCTCGATCCTGGGCCCCAACGCTTTCGTTGAGGTGGACTCGCGCGTGTTCTTCATGACCGAGTCCGACTTCTTCGTATACGACGGGATTCCGCAGCCAATTCCCTGCATGGTCCGCGCGTACGTGTTCGACAACCTCAACACCTTCCAGAAGGACAAGGTGTTCGGCGCGCTCAACAAGACTTTCAACGAGGTGTGGTTCTTCTATCCAGGGAAGGACGCCAGCATCTGGATCGAAACGGACTTCAGCGCTGGGTTGAACGGGGCTCAGTACACCGCTCAGTCGATGGCTGGCACGCAGCGTTATGCGGTGGCGCTCAATGGGGCCGGTTACGTGTATCTGTCTGCCTATTTCGCCAGCCAGGTCTACGATGCGACGTACACGCTGCGCAATGCCGCGCTGTTGGCGACGCCGCTCGAATCAGAGTACGAGGCGCAGTTCACCCTGAATGGCGCGACCGGAAAGTTCGGCGTGATCATCGACATGATTGATCTGGCCGGGACGGCGGACACGTTGGCCGACAACGTCTCCGGGCTGGTGGTGAACGTCGAGGTGTCCACGAACTCGATGTACTTCACGAAGCGATCCAGCGCTGGCGTGCTTTCGACATTGACCAATGCGGCGGCCAGCTATCCGCTGAACGCTCTCGCCACGCCGATCACGCTGACCACCTTGCGCGCGTACGCGATCACCATGACGCGCACCAACAATACCATTAAGGGGTATCTGTACGACGCCAACACTGGGACTACTCAGCTGGTGGCGACGATCACGCTTTCGGCGGCAGAGATAGCCGCGTACCTGGGAACCGGCAACGCGGGCGTGATCATGCGTCTGACCAACCAGGCGTCGACCACGGATGATGCGCGGTTGCTGTCGTTCCGCGCTGCGCCGGCAGGGACGTTGATTGGCCTCGGCACCATCGGCGTCTCGAACGAGGTGAATCGTTACGTGGCCTACAACTATCAGGAGCAGCACTGGACGATCGGCAATTTGGTTCGGACCGCCTGGCATGACAAAAGCCCGGTGTACAGCAAGCCGTACGCAGCGGGCCCGGACAGCTATCTGTATCAGCACGAGACGGGCACCGACGACAACGGCGCTGCGCTGGCATCGTATGTCGAGACCTACGACATGGAGATCCCCGAAGCCGGCGAGAATCTGATGCACGTCGACCAGTTGATCCCCGACTTCCTCCGCCTCGACGGCACGGTGAACATCAAACTGAAGGGCAAGAAGTATCCGCAGGGCCAGGTGTATCAGGAAAAGGGCCCGTACCCGGTGACCCAAAGCGTCGCGAAGATCTCGACGCGCATCCGTGGCCGACAGATCTCGCTGCGGATAGAGTCCACTACTGTTGGGGTCGCCTGGCGCATGGGTACGATGCGCGCCAGGATTCAGCCGCACGGAAAGCGAGCTTAAATGGCAGATACCAGGGAGAGGTTGCCGGACTGGCGCTCGCCGACATTCGACGCGGCGCGGATGCGCGCGCTCACGCAGATCCTCGATCGGCGCTTCGGTGGTATCGATGAGGCGATCGACCAGCTCAACGAAAGCGCGGCCTCGATCGGCGGGCCATTCGCGCCACTGGTGCATGGTCACGAGTGGACCGACATCGTCAATGCGCCGAACTTCCTGACGTTGGTCGACGTTCAGACGGTGGTTGATCTCAACGATCTGGCCAACGTGAATGACTCAGGGATCGCCCCGGGCCAGACGATCGTTTGGAATGGTCTCGCGTATGTCCCGGGCGCAATTGGCGCGGGCGTCTCGTACTTGCGCGATCTGCTCGACGTGTCCACTGCGGGCGTTCTCGATCAGGACCTGCTTCAGTTCAACGCGATACTCGGGCAGTGGGTGCCGTTCCCGCTGGGGGCGATCATTGCTGGCGCGAGCGGCTCAGGCCCGCAGGGCCCTCCAGGAATGGATGGCCAAGACGGGGCCGATGGCGAGCCGGGGCCGCCGGGTATTGCCGGCCCGCCGGGCGCGGGCGGCAGCGGTGGCGGCGATTCATGGCTGGCGTGGGCGGGTCTGTAGATGGCATTCGTTGGTAAAACACTTGCAGATGGACAGCTCGCCAGCGCGCTCGCGGTGCTTTACACCGTGCCCGGATCAACTCGCGCGGTGATCAAGTCGATCGACATCTGCTCGCTGACGGCCATTGCGCAGACCGTGCAGCTGTACATCCGACGCTCGGGTGGCTCGACGCGGCGGATCTGCAACGTCAACAGCCTTCAGCTTAATGAGGCGATTCACGTGCTCGAAGATGGCCAGTCGTACTCGCTGGCTGCGGGAGACACGATCGAGGGCTTCACGACCACGGCTGGTTCCCTGGACTTCATGATCACGGGGGCCGAAGAAACGCCATGAAAGTCTACAACGCTGACGGCACCGAAAAGATCAATACCGGCACGACCGGAGCAACTGGTGCAACCGGGTATCCGGGTGTGCAGGGTCCGCCCGGGTTCGATGGCGAGGAAGGCCCCGAGGGTCCTCCGGGTCCGCTCGGTCCACAAGGTCCGCAAGGCCCCACCGGGCCGGCTGGAGCAAACGGCATTCTGGGTAAGGATGGCCCGCCTGGGGCGGATGGCGCAGACGGCCTCGAAGGTGAGCCTGGGGTGCCCGGCCAGCCTGGACCGCAAGGCGTTCAGGGACCGGCCGGAACAGGCGCTGTAGGCCCCGCAGGTCCGCCCGGTACTGACGGTCAGGATGGTGCCGATGGCGAGCCTGGCCCGCCGGGCGTGGGCGTTGCTGGGCCTGCTGGAACAAACGGCACATTCGGCCGCGATGGCGCTCCAGGGGTGGATGGCCAAGACGGTATCGACGGCGAGATGGGCATACCCGGACAGACGGGGCCGCAGGGCATTCAAGGGGTTCAGGGCGTTCAAGGCGTGCAGGGAACGCAGGGTGCGCCTGGCATCGATGGGGCTGACGGAGCTGACGGCGAGCCAGGGCCGCCAGGAACGTCTGGCCAGCCTGGAACCATTGGCACCAACGGCACGATCGGTCGTGACGGAGCGCCCGGCGTTGACGGTCAGGATGGTGACTACGGCGAGCCGGGCCCGCCAGGTGCCCCGGGCGCGCAAGGGATTCAGGGAATCCAGGGAATCCAGGGTCCGATCGGCCCGCAGGGCAATCCAGGAATGGATGGCCAGGACGGCCAGGACGGTCTCGACGGCGCGCCCGGTTCGGCTGGCCCGCAGGGCGCTCAAGGCGTCGCCGGCTCGGGTATCCAGGGCATTGTTGGTCCGCCAGGGCTCGATGGGGCTGACGGAGTTGACGGTGAACCCGGCCCGCCCGGGGTTAGCGTTGCGGGACCAGCCGGGTCAAACGGGACAATCGGTCGCGACGGGATGCCTGGCCAGGACGGGCAAGACGGTGCTGATGGCGAGCCCGGCCCGCCTGGAGTCGCTGGGGCCACTGGCGCGACTGGCACCAGCGGTGCCTCATTGGGAATTTTATTGGCAGTCAGGAATGGACAACTGAGGATCTAACATGCCGGCAAATACTGCACCGATTTTTACTCTTGTTGCTGTGGTGGGTTGGGGCACGACCGCGCTCGCTACCGCAAATACAGCGAAGGACGGCACCGGCACCGTGCTCACCGTTGGCTCGGCCGCCGGGGCGAACGGCACGTATTACTGGAAGCTGCGCGCCCGGCCTTCCGGCACCGCCATCGCGACGGTGCTGCGGATCTTCATCAACAACGGCAGCACAAACGCGACACCCGCGAACAACATCCTGTACGACGAGATCACATTGGCGGCGGTGACGCTGTCAGAGGTCCAGGCGCTGGCGATGTACGAGCTGCCACTCAACGTCGCGTTGCCATCCGGCTACAAGTGGAACTGTACGGTTGGCACTACGGTGGCGGCTGGCTATTACCTGTCAGTGGTGGGCGGAGATTATTGATTCATGGGAATGGGTGGTTATTTTGGCGAGGTGATCGAGCGGCCGGATCAAGTGTGGGTTTATCGCGCCGGAACGAATGCAGATTGGTATCCCCGCCTGGCATCGTTCGAGATCACGTTTCTGTATATCTGGGTGATTGGCGCGGCTGGTGGTGGTGGCGGCGGGTGTGGGCGAGCGACCGGAACACAGGGCGGCGGCGGGGGCGGCGGTGGTCCCTGTACGCACCTTCATTTTATGTACGCTGGTCCGATGATCCCGGATCGATTAAACATAATCGTTGGGGCCGGCGGGGCCGGCGGGGCCGGCGGATCATCGGGTAACGGAACCGCTGGCACTGCCGGCGGTGCAACGTCGGTTGCACACAGCGATGGCGAGACGACAGGCGCGATACAGACCACGGCCGGCGGTGGTGGTGGGGGCGGTGGCACAAACGCAGCCGGCGGAGCCCTCGGAACAACGGGCTCGCCAGGCGCTGCAACTACTGGCTTAAGGGCGATGGGCGCTCTCGTCGCTAACACGCAGGCTGCGGCAGCGGCCACGGCTGGTGCCGCCACTGGCATTTCTAACCAAGTTCCGCTTGGCACCGGCACGGGTAGCGGCGGCGCTGGCGGGGCCGGTATGGATACTTTGAACTCGCAGGCCGGCGGGAACGGGGTCCTTTCATATTTTACCCCATTGATGCTGGATACATCTGGCGGAAATCCCGGGAATAGTCCCGTTCTGAGCCTCGATGGCGGTGATTGGCGTATCGACTACACCAATTCTTCTGTCCAGGTTTTTCCGTATTCTCTCGGGGGTGGCGGTGGCGGATCTGTTGCTGCTGGCACCGGCGGCGCGGGCGGCAATGGTGGAAGGGGTTGCGGTGGTGGTGGTGGCGGAGCGGGTACGACGACCGGCGGAGCGGGCGGGCGTGGCGGCGATGGCCAGGTGCTGATTATGGCGATCCGATGAATCCGTTCATAAATTCTAAACGGATGGGCTCGCCTATTCGCGGCGAATGGTTTATGTCAACGCCGGGCACCTACGTTTGGTCAAAGCCAGAAAATGCGTCGCTCGTCTTCTTTTTCTTTATGGGGGCGGGCGGTGGTGGCGGTGGCGGGCGAACTGCTGGTACTGGCGTTGGGCGCGGTGGCGGTGGCGGTGGCGGCTCGGCTTCTCAATATCGCTCTCTGTTAAGCGCGTTGCTGATGCCGTGCGCTCTACGCATTCTTATTGGTGCCGGCGGTGCCGGTGGTGGCGCGGGTGTGAGCGGCACCTCCGGCAGCGCCACGACTATCTCCGATCTGGCCGGAACAACTATGAATTCGATTACAGGCGCGAGCGGTGGAACTGCCTCGGCTGGGACTGGGGGAGGGGCTGGCGGCACAGCCGGCAATGCGCCCTTAGTCAGCGCCGGTTTCAGCATAATGGCCATAATCAGTATGGCTTCCCAAGGCGGTGTTGCTGGCGGTGCTGGTGGCGCATCAACCCCCACCGCAGCTACGCCAGCTGCCGCAACAAGTCTGGTTGCAACCGGCGGCGGTGGGGGCGGTAGCGCAACCACTGGTAACGTCGGGCAGGCTGGGGCCGTTTCCGCAATCTCGAACACGCCATTCAGAAATTACACCTTGCCGGCTGGCGGCGTAGCTGAAGGCGGCAATGGTCAGCCCGGATACAGCTACCTCCCGAATGTCTTGATGTCGATTGGTGGATCTGGCGGAGCCGGCAGCGGGGCCGGGACCGGGGGGCGTGGCGGCGACGCGGCGCTTAGTGGTGGCGGAGGCGGCGGGGGCGGCGGGATCACTGGAGGGGCGGGCGGGCGTGGCGGCGATGGCTGGGTGTACATCCTATGTTGGTGAGTGGGGCTGGCCAGAATCAGGGCAGGATCATTTATTGGGGCCCGTGCGAAAGCGTGTGGAGTCGGCCGCCTGGCGTGCGGATGGTTCACATATACGGCGTTGCTGCCGGTGCCGGTGGTGGCGGCGGAGTAACCCGCTTGACCGGCGTAGGTGGGGGCGGTGGCGGGGCCGGAAGCGGCGGTCTTAAAGGGAACCTAATGCTAATCGGGCCGATGATTCCCGGCTCTCTTTATTTCAAGATTGGAGCCGCAGGGGCAGGCGGGGCTGCCGGCGCTTCAGGCGTTATCGGTGGGAATATTTCATTCCGATTCCGAGATCAGTCGATCTCTTTCAACGGCACCATGCAGGACTTTACTGGTGGAAATTTCGGCTTTGCCGGCGTCACAGTCACGGGGGGTGCCGGTGGTGCCGCGCCAACAACGGCGGTGCGCGGGCTCATGGAGGGCATGAGCTTTTCTAATGTGGGCAGCAACCCTCAGTGTGCGGGGACCAATGGTGGCGCTGCCGGCGCTGCCGGTGTCGCCAGGACCGCAAGTAGTTCTTTTAACGGCGGCGGATCTGGGGGTGGCGGCGTGTCGACTCTCAACGTCGGCTCGGCTGGCGGTACTGTTACCCAACCATTCAACGGCGAGGCGGTGCTTGCTGGGGGGGTGGCGGAAGGTGGCGCGGGCCAAGGTGGGGTTCTCATCCGGCCCGGGACGACGGGGGCCATATCGCCACATGCGTCAGGTGGCACGGGCGGAGCGGGAAGCGGTGCAGGAACGGGAGGGCGGGGCGGCGATGGCGGCCCGGGCTCTGGGGGTGGCGGCGGTGGCGCTGGAATTACCGGGGGAGCCGGCGGCAACGGCGGAGAAGGATTCTTGATAATCGAGTGGTGGTGACGTTCCACGTGGAACAACAATCAACGTCCGCAGGAGACCTTGATGAAGACGAGCGAGAGTCAAACGATCACGATCAGAAAGGCGAAAGCCTACGATGTCAGCAACCTCTGCCGATTGTTGGAGCAGGCGTATTCAGATGCTGAGGGAATGTATCCCGAGCCCGATCAATACATGGTCATCAACTGGGTGACAGGCATCCTCAGTGAGGGGTACTGTGTCGTGGCGGAGAAGGCGGGCCGGATCATCGGCTCAGTAGCGGTCACTAACTACAGGTTCCCGTGGAGTCCCAAGTGGTTCATCTACGTCGATTGGATGTACGTGAGCGTCGGGTTCCGAGAAGGTGGAGTGTTTGATGGATTGCTGACGGCGATCCATGCGTATGCGGATGAGCGCCAGGCCCCGATCTTCGGTGGCATATCGTCAGGGAAGGCGGCGGCGCTCAAAGATCGATTGATGCGAATGAAGGGTTACCACTATCTCGGCGGCCAATTCATGAGAGACACGGAGGTCCAGGATGGGCAGCGGCGGCAGCAAGAAGACGACGCAGAAGTACACGCCAGCAACGTACATCGAGGAGGGCGCGCAGCAGTCGGCGGCCCTGGCTAAGCAGTACGCGGCACAGCCGTGGCAAGCCTACAATCGTGATCGCGTTGCTGGCCTGTCGACGAACGAACAGGCTGGCATTGATCTCGCTGGCGCATCGGTAGGGGCTGGGCAGAAGGATCTGACCAGCGCACGCGGCGCGCTGAACACCGCAAGCGGCACGTTCAACAACGCCGACATCCAGTCGTACATGAACCCCTACATCAAGGGGGCCCTCGATCCAGCTGCTCGCGAGATGCGCATCAACGCCGCCCAGCGGCAGGCCGAGGTCACTGGCCAGCAAGCGTCGGTGGGCGCGCTGTCTGGTTCGCGAGCGGTGCTTCAGCAATCAGAAGCCAACAAAAACGCTGACCAATCACTCTCCGACCTTTATGCCACCGGCTACGCCAACGCTTTCGATAAGGGGGCGGCGCTGTGGGAGTCTGACCAGAACCGACAGATCCAGGTCGCCAACGGATTCATGCAGGCGGCGGGCATGGGCCAGGAGTTCATCAACCAGGACTACAAGCGGCTGATGGATTCGGGAGAAGTACAGAGATCCGTCGACCAGCTCAAGAAGGACTTCGACTACTCGCAGTTCATCGAAAAACGCGACTGGGGCGGCCGGCAAGCGCTCTATCTCGCCGACACGCTGCGCACCCTGAAGGGATCGTTCGGCGAGACCACGACATCGAAGACGAAAGAAAAAGGCGACATGGCTGGCCAGATCATCGGCGTGGTTGCCACCGTGGCGGCAGCGTACTTTACCGGCGGCGCTGCGCTGGCTGCGTCTGATCGAAGCCTGAAGCGTAACGTGGTCCGCATCGGACATCTGAAGTCGAGCGGCTTGCCGGTGTACACGTACGTGATCAACGGCTTCAAGTCGCTGGGCTGCATGGCTGACGAGGTCGAGCAGCAGTTCCCGGAGGCGGTGCATACGAATACCGCCGGCACGAAGATGGTGAACTACCACGTCATCGACTTCTTCCCCGAGAATCTGGTGTTCGAGAAGAAGGAGGCCGCGTAAATGGCAGGTCCATACTCGGGGCTATCCGCGCTCAATCGTCCGAAGGAAGACGAGCAACCCCAGCCCGCCCTCGTGCCGCCGCCCAAAGGCGTGCCGAGTTCTTCGCCGTACGTGATGGCCCCTGGCGCTGCGCCTGCGCGCCCTGCCGCACCACCCGCAGGTCCTCCAGTCCAACCATCGGCTTTGTCGCCGGCAATGGCTACGCCGCCGCCCGTGCAGGGTGGAGCGCAGCCAGGACAGCCGGCGCTCGCGCCGCAAGAGGGAACGCCCCCAGACCCCGCGCAGGCGCGCCAAACGGCGATCGAGACAGCGAAGCAGTCCGCCGAAGCGGTAAAGACCGCACCGGCAGAGCACAAGGACGAGGTCAACAAGCAGCTCGAAGAGATTGGCGGTGGGCATCAATCGCTTGCCGATGCCTACTTGCAGACCCTGGAGAAGCTGGGCGGCGAGAAGAAGTTGGACCTCAAGCTGACGAAACAGGACTGGGGCCTCTTCCTGATGGACTTCGGGATGCGCATGATGGCTGCGTCAGGCGACTGGCGCGGCAGCACGCTCAGCCACGCGGGCGAGGCGGGCGGCGGGGCGCTGGGCGATTACCAGACAGACCAAGCGAACCGGAAGAAGTCGACCGACGAGTACAACACCGATCAGCGTAAGGCCGCGCTGGATATTGCGAGCAAGCAGTACGAGATCGACAACCCGAAGGTGGGCGCTACGTCCGCAGCCGGGCGGTACATCCAGACCGACAAAGGGTTGATCGATCCCCGGACCGGCAAGTACGTGCTGGACGAGAATGGCGAGCGGGTCATGAAGGCCGCCACGGGTGCCGGCAACAAGCAGCTTGAGCGCGACTATCGCTATCAGTCCTTGGTGGCGTCTGGCGTTGAAGACTGGATTGCGCGTCGCATGTCGAACAGTGATGCGCCATCCCCGGAGGCGATTCGCTTCGATCTGCAAAAGGCGCTCGATAAACAGTCGGCAGATGATCCGAACGCCAAGATTCGATCGCCCATCGACGGGCAGGATTATAAAATCAGAGCACTTCCAGAGGCCGCCTTAAGGGCGTGGATGAAGGCGCGCGTCGATACCGTGTGGCAGAAGGCCCAGGAGAGCAAGAGCCAGGGCAAGGGCGCGCTGAACGACGCGACCAACGCAGCAGTCAAAGGCGTGCCCGGTCTCCAGTAATTAGAATCATCAATCCATTGCCGTATTAGGGCAGGGGTATAAGCATGGCGGTCAAGGACGACCTGCGAACTGAGCTTGAGCTGGCTCAGCGCAATCTCGAAGCGGCGACTCATCAGGGTGATGCGACTCAGGAAGATCTGCTCGCCACCAAGGTGAAGCAGATCGGCGATCAGCTGAGCGCCTTCGATCGACAGAACCCTCGCGCTCCCACCGATGTGCCGCCCTCCACGGGGCCGGCGCTCGCACAGCAACCGCCCGTCAGTCGCCAGGACCTCAAGCAGCAAGTCGGCGCGCTGTCGACCTATACCGCAGACCAGTACCCGGCCCCAGGCGGCCCGGGCCAGGGTGCCTTGAGCATCGAGCAAGAGACGCCCAAGGACGTGCAGCCCGACGAATGGTGGGCGCATTCTGCGGACGGCGTGAAGAAGGCCAGCGGCGCGCTCGACAGTTACGTCGACAACCAGGGTGCGACTTCCAGTGATGTCGTCAAGACGGCGGCGGCGGCTGTCATCAAGCAGGGCGCGCAGGCGTTGTTCGAGCGCGCCAGGGATGCCCAGTCGACGCAGTACGCGCGACTCAATGAACAGATCGCGGCTGAGCCAGATCCCAGCGATAAGGTCGAGCACGCCAAGTGGCGCGCAGCGATTGATCGTGAGACGGCGACGCTGCAAGCCGGTGGCGAAGTTGACCCCACGTTCTGGGGTACGTTCGTGCGCCCGTTCCTTGCTCCGACCGGCAAGACCTCATTCGGGCAGAAGCTCCAGAATCTATCCGAGCGGGTGAACACCTCGCGTTCGGAAGAGGCGAAGTCGGCTGAAAAGAAGCCGTGGTTTCCCTCGGATGAGATGCTCAGCAAGAACTTCAATGTGGCCGACCCGAGCACGTGGTTCGAGGGCACGGCAATGCCGTGGGAAGATCTCGATGCGTTCTCGTTGCAGCTCGCAGCGCAGGCCCCCAGCTTTGGTGCTGGCTTCGTCGCCAACCGTGGCGTAGGGCGCGCGTCAGCGGCAATCGCCGGGGCCATCAAGCGGGCTGAGGGAATCCTCAATCCGAACATGGTCCGACGCTACGCTGACAAAGCGCAGGTGTTGTTCGGTGCAACGGCTGGTATCGCCACCGACTACATGATCACCAAGGAGCAGCTGGAGTCGCAGATTCACGAAGCGATCAAGCCGCACTGGGATGATGAGGCTCGATGGGATGCTGACCCGGACTTCGCCAAGTTGGTGGCGTCGGGCGTCCCGCGCGAGACGGCTAAGCAGCTGCGCGCCAACGAGGCCGCTGTCACTGGCGCAACGGCGGCAGCATTCATTTCTGCGATGGGTGAAGCCCCGCTCGAAAAGTTCTTCGCGAAGATTGGTATTGGTGAAGCTGTCTCGCGCGCCGGCACCGCAGTGAAGGCGGGCGTGGGCGGCGCTTTGACCAATGCGTTCCAGGAAACGAACGAGCAGCTCCAGACTAACTGGCAAGAGCGCAAGTTCGATCCGACCACGCCGATGACCAAGGACGTTATCAACTCGTTGGTCGGCGGCATGATGATCGGTGGTCCGGTCGCGGCGGCCGGCGGAGCGCTGGCTGGCGGAACGCCGCATGACGCCTCGCTCAACAAGGATCAGAAGAAGCTGCTTGAGAGCGGCTTCAAGCGCTGGACGGATACCGCCAACGAGCGCTCTAAGCTGCAAGCGAAGGTGTTCGACCCAGACTACATCAAGAACACTCCGCCTGAGCAGCGGCTGAAGGATCATGCTCAAATCGAAGCCCTGCAAGAGGTCGAGTCAAAAGCGTTCCTTGAGTCCGAGCCCGTCATTCGGAAGATGCAGGAGAAGTACGGCGCAACTCCGCAGTCGAAGATCCGCGTCGATAAGTTCGCTACGCAGCACGAAGAGCGGTTGGCCAAGATCGATGCCAATCGCAAGGCGCGCTGGCATGGCGAGAACATCCAGCAGACCGAAGAACAGGCGGCTCAAGAGGCGGCTGATGTACAGCGCCAGATCGAGGAGGACTCGACCAAGCTGGGCAAGTTCACGCAGACCCGCGACGACCTGGCGACCGTTCAGGAAGGCGGCGTGATCGAGGAAGAGGGCGGCCTTGCCGCGATGGATCGGTACGATCGTCTGATCGATCAGGGTTATGGTCGATGGACCAGCAACAAGAAGAACAAGTTCGTGCTGACGCCGGCAGGTCGGGCGGCGCGAGACTCAATCGACAAGGTCATCAACCAGCAAACCAAGAAGGTTGAGGGGCTCGACAGATACACGGGGCCAGAGCGTCGCTCTCCGGTTGATCGGTTGGCGGATGAAGACTATCAAGCGATGTCCGAAGAACAGCGGGCGGCGCACTACCACAAGAGCCGCACTGACGCGCTGACCGGGCTGCGCAGAATCGACGCGCTCGATGACTTCCATCGCTGGACAGCCGAGGGTCGCGTTGAGCCGCCGAAAGCAGTGGGCTTCGTTGATGGCGACTCGCTCGGGTGGATCAACAAGAACATGAGTTTTGCGGCCGGCGACGCGGTGCTTAAAAAGATCGGCCAGGCATTCAAGGCGGCCGGGCTGGCTGACGTTACCTATCGCAAGGGCGGCGATGAGTTCGTCGTGCATGGCGATACCCAGGAAGAAGTCCACGCCGCGCTGGGCATTGTGCAGTCACATCTTCAGGGCATGGCCCCAGTGATGGATGAGGCCGGCAGGAGTGTGTCGCCGGACATTACCTGGGGCACTGGCGCAACAGAGGACGAGGCTGACGCGGCGATGCGCGCAGCGAAGGTCACAAAAATCAGGGAGGGTCGTCGATCGAACACGGGCGAGCCGCCGGTATCGTTGCGGCAAAGCAGCGCGAGCACGCCGCCGATCATGTCATACGACGGCTCGGGTGAGCCTACCGAGACCAATGCGCTCATCGATGAGCTGCAAAAGTTGACGACGGAGAATCGCACCGATGAGTTCTCGCGGCGTCGCCTGGAAAAACTGAACGATCGGCTGCACAAGCTGATCATGAATGACCTCGATCGCACCGACCTGTCGCGGTTCGCGCAGCAGATGCTCGACTCGATGGTCTTGTCGAAGAGCGGGCTGACGCGAGCGAAGATCGTCGCCGAGGCGAAGGTTCGATGGATGGCCATGAGCCCCGAGCAGAAGGCGCACTACGAAAAGCGCGCCGCCGAGTTCTTCACGCCGTTCTTCGGTGAGCATGTTTCGGGCGTCGATGCGTACATCTCCGAGCAGCACACCCTGGATGGCGACCCAGACTTCGACTCGAAGATGCCTTCGTTCACCCGTGACGAGAACGGCAATCGCGCGTATGGAGAAAACACAGCGGCCTTCGTTGCGCTGAATCGCCTGATCAATGAGAAGAAGCTGCCGCCGAATGTGATCCGCGACATTGAGGAAGTGTCAGCACATTGGCGCGGGCTGGGGCATGAAGACATCACCCCGGCAGATGTGCTCATGACCCGGGTGCACCGATGGATCGGTATCGAGATGATGGCTGGGGGCCCGTCGCCATTCTCGGATCAGCTCGAAGAGTACAAGCGTGTCGCTGCGCAGTTCGAGGAATCGGCGTATCCGCTGTTGCAGCTGTACGGTGACCCGATCACCGGGCCGCAGTTCTACGCGCCATTGCAGAAGGGTGGTCGCGTCGAGATCATCTCCGAGGGGCGTAGTGTTGCCGGCACCGTCATCAAGGCCGACGCTGACTCGGTGGTTGTGAAGTGGGACGAGGACATGAAGGTCTTCGATCCCGACGTGGAGAAGAAGGGCGACACCGCACGTTTCTCGCGCAGGTATGGCTGGCAGATCTCCGCGCGCCACGCACGGGGCGGCAAGTCGTATGGCCGGCAGTTCGGCGCGTGGCCTGGGCAGGCTCGACTGGGTCGACGCTGGAACCCTGATCAGGAAGCGTGGGAGACGGCGTCAGATGTCGCTGCGCGCAACGATCGCGCGAGAACGGTGAATGCCAGCAAGAACGTGATGCGCGGGCTGGCTGCGAATGCGAAGGTCAAGGCGACGCGCAACGAGATGCGCCGAGCCCGGGCTGTAGCGAACCAGATGATGTCCGGTATGGGCAACCTGCCGCAGATCACGCTGGCGAACTCGGTGGCGGATTTGCCGTCGCACATGCAGGCGAAGCTGATCGCGCACGGCTCCAACGGCTTCGGCGTGCAGGGTATGTTCGATGAGGACGACCCGAGGAACGGCGTCTGGGTCCTGGTGGGCAACAGCATCGAGGCGG
>Ga0315274_10009676_pt1 | contig 13912 bp, 13 predicted proteins | sample YL17G02_20_MG_FD_203700 | JGI IMG/M metagenome (GOLD analysis project Ga0315274, IMG submission 203700) | Sediment microbial communities from Yellowstone Lake, YNP, Wyoming, USA - YL17G02_20 | ecosystem: Environmental > Aquatic > Freshwater > Lake > Sediment | place: USA: Wyoming | collected...
TGTTTCTCCAGGTTATCGAGGCCGCCATGCGTTCCCTTGACCGTCGGACTTATCTAACAAGGTAGTACTAGAGGTCCGGCCGGAAAGCCCCTCCGGACCAAAGCCTTGGGATGGCACCTGTCAAGGCGCCTCGGACAAGGCAGTTCCGCGGGACCGGATGGCCCAGTGATGGCCAGAAACGCGCACTTTGTCCCACAGGGACCCGGCTGGAGAGGTTCCCGGCCGGACCTCTAGGGCGAGAGCTCCGGCACGCGAACCGAGAAGCTATCGAAGGCGATCTCGATGCCCGCCTCGGCGTACGAGCCTACGATCAGGCCGACGTCGCCCAGGGATGAGGCGTGCGAGGCGGCTTCAGCCACGAGGGTGCCATTCACGGACAGGCGCAGTGACTCCTCTAGGCACTCCGCCGTCAGGTGGTTGGCATAGCCGAGGGGGGCGATGGAGTCTGCCGGCAGCATCGCGCCGCCGCTGATCATCCGACGCTCGCCGTCGCGAACTTCGCCGATGCCGGCAAAGCCGTCGCTCGAGGCTGCGAGGAAGACGAAATTGGCATCGTCCTGGTAGCGGCAGATCAGGCCATACAGGTTGTCCTCTGGGCCGCCGATCTGCTGCGCGTCGACATCGAGCCGCACAGGGCCAAGGTCGAGCCCGGGTGTGCTCCAGATGCTGGTATCGGGCGCAAGGATGAGGACTACGTACTGCCCATCGCGGTATTCCCGAATGGCTTCCGATGTGTGTTCCGACGCCCAGCCGCTGCTCAGGCGCGAGAAGTCGTCCTGAAACAACACGCTCCCTGGAGGCAATGGGGTTCCGTAGGGCGAGCACGCCGCAACGAGTACGGCATAGAGCACGGGGAGAAGGGCGAGCGGGGCGGCGTAGTGCCGGAGGGTATTCATGGCGGCGAGCATTCTAGCACGCGGGGGGTGTGGCTCTGGCTACTCCCCGACTTGAATTATTATCCGCCGAGCTAGCTCGCCGGCCGGCGTGTCACCACCGAGACTCGCCGCCGCGGCGAGCTGGGCGCGCGCCTCGAAGGTCCTTCCCTGGGCCGAGAGGAGCATGCCGTAATGGAGCCGGGGCGAGGCCGAGGCCGGGTCCAGCCGCACGGCCTGCACCAACAAACGTTCAGCCAGCGTTGGGTTGCCGGTGAGGAAGTGGGCATACCCCAGGAGATCGATCGATCCAAGGTCGTCGGGGAGCAGCGCGACGGCGTTGCGCGCCGCCGGAACCCCGATCTCGGCGATCTCGACTTCGCGCGCAACGCAGAAGCCCGCCAGCAGTCTCCAGAATACCGGGTTCGTTGGATCGAGCTCGGCGGCCTGGCGGTAGTCGGCCAGAGCCGCCTGGACGTTGCCGGATGCGGACTCGGCGGCGGCCAGCGAGGCTGCGAAGGCGCTGTTCTGTGGATCGAGCTCCAACGCCCGGCGCAGGAGGAGGACGGCTGACTGTGGCTGACCCTGCTCCAGCCAGTACAGGCCCAGCATCGACAATGCCGGTGCCGAGACGGGGTCGAGGCGCAGCGCTTCTTCGAGCGCAGGCCGCCCATCAATGCCCATCTGCTGCAATGCCAGACCGTAATAGGCCTTCGCCGCAGCGTTTCCGGGTTCGATTCCGATGAGTTGCTGAAAGGCCTCTGCGGCCAGCGGCCAGGCCGAGTATTGCAGGAAGACACGGCCGGCCTCGGTCAGCGCGCCAAGCCGGCTGGAGGCCTGCGGGGATCGCAGGGCGGCGCCAAGATTCGCAGCGAATGCGTCCCCCTGACGCTGTGCAGCCTCGAGCACTGGCGGGGCGGCGGCCGGGTCGACGAGCACAAGGCAGGCGCCGAACAGCGCGGTGGTCTCACTGTCGGAGGGGTCAAGCTCCGTCACCCGGCGCAGAAGGGCGACGGCTTCGTCGACATCCCGTGCGTCCACCGCCTGGCGCGCCTTCATGCGCATCAGGCGGATGGGAGCTGGGCACGGTTGGCCATTGGGAAGGGGAAGCAAGCCGGCTGCCTGCGGCCATTGTCCTTCGAGCGCCAACGCTTCGGCGCGCCAACACCGGGCCGTGGCTTCGTCGATCTCTTCGGGCACGCCCGCGTCGAGCAGCGCAAGGGCACGGGCGCCGTCCTGGTTCGCCAGCGCCAGTCGGATGGCCGGCTCGTGGAGCGCGGTCAGCCAGGGGAAGGCGTCTTGAAAGCCTTGAAATGCCAGTGTGGCGGAGGCGGTGTCGCCGGACGAAGCCGCGCGGGCGGCGGTTGTCCAGGCCTGCAACGCTCGTCGCGGAACCGGCGACGGGCAGAGCAGGATCAGGGTGACGATCGCCAGCAGAATGGCCATACCGCGCGCCCGCAACCGACCCCACATGACGGCTGATCCCTCCGGCGAGGATTATAGCCTCGGGGTTGAGCTCGACCGCCGAAGACCTCAGACGATGGGGGAGGGACGTGGAGGGATGAACGGTCGGCGCATCCGGGCTGCCACCAGTATCGCCATGCCCGCCAGGTAGCCCCCGTACGCGATAACCTGGGCGAGGGATGGCGTTGGATCGTAGCCTAGAAAGATGGCGCCGACCTGGCCGAGAGCGCTGTCGGCGCCCACGGTCCTCGAGAGGTCCCACAATGGCGCGATCCCGGGGCCGATCCAGCCGAGCTCGATGAACTCGTGAACGGCTTGGCTGACCAGACCGGCGGCAAACAGGATGAGCAGGATGCTGGTGACGGCGAAGAAGCGGCGTACATCCAGACGAAGCGTGGCGAAATACAGGCCGGCGCCAAGGATGGCTGCGGTCAGGAGGCCAAGAGCCGCACCCAGCAACGCCAGACGTGTCTCGGAGGCGAAGGCTGCCGCGGCAACGAACAGCCCGGTCTCCAGTCCCTCGCGCCCCACAGCAAGGAAGGCGGTCAGGAACACGGCCCAGCGCTGTCCGGCGGAGGCGGCCCTGAGGATGCCGTCTTCGACATGAGCGGCGGCGCGCTGTCCCTGCATCCAGAGGACAACCCAGGAGAGCACGGTGACGGCAAGCGTCAGCATGAGGCCTTCAAACACGGCCTCGGCGCTGCCTTCGAGCTCGGCGCCGTAGAGCACAAGTCCCACCCCCAGAAGCAAGCTGAGGACGACCGCCAGGCCGACGCCAAGCCAGGCAGCCGCCTGCATTTCCGGATGCCGCGTGCGGCGAAGGGCCCCGAGGAGCAAACCGACGATGAGCGCTGCCTCGAGCCCCTCGCGCAGCGCCAGCAGGTACCCGGCTGCCATGTGTGCTGTGCTCCCCTTCCTCCCCTCCTGCGGCGCGTCAGGAGGCGTGATCGATGGCAACCGGTGATTGTGGGTCGCCATGCTCGTGATTGACTTCAATCCTAACACAACCTGCCGGTGAGCGCAGAATCTCAGGATAAATCGCGCTCGAAGTCTGTTCTTGATTGTTTCTGCGCGCACGTGCGGCTATAATCGCCAATAGACCCCAGGGGCGTTGCGCGTGAATTTCGAGCTTGAACAAGAGCATCGGATGGTCCAGCAGATGGTGCGCGACTTCGCGCAGCGTGAGGTCGCGCCCTTCATCAAGGAGTGGGACCGGAGGCAGGCGATGGACGCCGCCATCCTGCCCCGGATGGGCGAGCTTGGCTTGCTGGGCATCTGTATCCCTGGGCGCCTGGGTGGGCAAGGGATGGACTACATCAGCCTGGGCCTGGCGTGTGAGGAGCTAGAGGCGGTTGATACCAGCCTGCGCGTGGCGATGTCGGTACACCTGGGGCTGAATAGCCTGGGCCTGCTGCAGTGGGGAACCGATGAGCAGCAACGGACCTTCCTAGAGCCGCAGGCTCGAGGCGAGAAGCTCGCCGGATTCTGCCTGACCGAACCCGGTGCCGGCTCGGATGTGGCTGCCCTGGCGGCGAGCGCGCGGCGCGCAGGCAGCGATTACATCCTGAACGGCGAGAAGATGTGGATCTCGCTGGCGTCACGCGCAGACCACTTCCTGTGGTTCGGGCGGACGAACCCCGAAGCGGCCGACCCGCACGACGGGCTGAGCGCCTTCGTACTCGAAGCGAATCGGCCCGGCGTAACCCGCGGCGACATCCATGGCAAGTTGGGCATCCGCGCCGGGTCGACCGGCTGGGTGCACTGCCAGGATGTGCACGTTCCAGCCTCCCTGCGGCTGGGCGAGGAGGGGGAGGGATTCAAGATCGCCATGGCCTGCCTGGATGGCGGACGCTACACCGTGGCCGCCGGGGCCACGGGCTTGATCCGGGCCTGCCTGGAAGCCAGCCTGCGCTACGCGGGACAGCGCCAGGCCTTCGGCCGCGACGTCGGCCAGTTCCAGCTGGTCCAGCACAAGATCGCCGGTATGGTTCAGTCCTACGACACCGCGCGGTTGCTTTACCTGCGCGCCGGCTGGATGAAGAATGAAGGCCGGCGCAACACGCGCGAGACCTCCCTGGCGAAGTGGTTTGCCACCGAGGCATCCTTCGGCGCCGCGTCGGAGGCGCTGCAGATCCACGGCGCCTACGGCTACAGCGACGAGTACGACGTCGAGCGCTACCTGCGCAATGCCCGCGGGGCGATGCTGTACGAGGGCACGAGCGAGATCCACGAACTGATGCAGGCGGGGTACGCCCTTGGCCTGCGGCGCGACGCCTCGCTGCGCCGCGAGCTTCCGGCCTTTGTTCCTGAGCGCGATCCGGCGATGGGGAACGGCGGCCGCCGAACCCCTTCGTTGTAGACTGGCCGCGGCGCCGTGTCCCGGCGCCGGGCCAAACCTGAAGGAGGGCAACTTGAACATTGTGGTGTGTGTCAAGCAGACCCCGGACACCGCCGCCACGGTCACGGTGGAGAACGGCAAGGTGTCGTGGGGCGATGCGCCGCTGGTCATCAATCCCTGGGACGAGTTTGCCGTCGAGCAAGCGCTGCGCACAAGGGAGGCGCACGGCGGCAAGGTGATCGCCCTGTGCGTCGGTCCGGAAGTGGCCCGCGAGGCGCTCAAGCACGCGCTGGCCATGGGCTGCGATGAGGCGGTCCTGGTCAGCGACCCAGGGCTGCTGGCCGGCGACTCACTGGTCATCTCCAAGGTCCTCGCGGCGGCGATCGAGAAGATAGGCGCTGTGGACCTGGCGTTCTTCGGGCGCCAGGCGGTCGACAGCGACACGGGCGTCACTCCTGCCCAGGTCGCCCGGCGGCTGGGGTGGCCGGCGCTGACCCTTGTGGCGGCGGTAACGGCACTAGACCCGGCCAGCAAGACGATCAGCGTTGATCGCGCGCTGGATGAAGGCCGGCAGCAGATCAAGAGCCCGCTGCCCGCCGTTGTCAGCGTGACCAAGCAGATCTGCGAACCGCGCTACCCGTCGTTCATGGGCATCCGCAAGGCGTCGAAGGCCACCATCCCGGTCTGGTCGGCGGCCGACGTCGGGCTGACCTCGATCCCGGCTGCGGGGCTGAGCTGGCTGGAGGTGTTCGCGCCTCCGAAGGTCGAGACCAAGGTTGAGATGATCACCGGCGACACGGTGGATGCAGTGGCGGCCAAGCTTGCGGCCCGCCTGCTGGAAGCGAAGGTGCTCTAATGGCCACCAACGTCTTCGTCTACATCGACCACTTCAACGGCCAGGCGGTTGGCGCCGCCTGGGAGATCGTGGGCGCGGCGCGCAAGACCGCCGATGCCCTTGGGACAGGTGTGACGGCGGTCGTGATCGGCCAGGGGATCGCCGGGTTGGCGGACGAGGCTATCCAGCATGGCGCCGATGACGCTCGCGTGGCGGAGGATGCCAAGCTCAAAGACTTCCGCGTGGAGCCCTATGCCTCGGCTCTGAGCAAAATCCTCAAGGATGCCGCGGCCGAAGTGCTGCTCCTGCCCACCACTGCGCGGACGCGTGAGCTGGCGGCGGTGGTGGCAGTCGATCTGGAGACCGGCGTCGTGCCGGATCTGGTCGGGCTTGAGGTCAAGGATGGAAAGGTCGTCGGCACGCGGCCGATCTACGCCGGCAAAGTGATGGAGCGGGTCGTCGTCTCGGCCAAGCCGCAGATCTTCCTCATCCGCAGCCGGATCTTCCCTAAGCCCGAGGCGCAGGCCGGCAAGAAGGGCACGGTGACGAAGGTCGAGGCTGCAACCGGCGAATCCAAGACGGAGGTGCTTGGCTACAAGGCGACCGAAGTCGGCGTCAGCCTGACGGACGCGGCCGTGATCGTCTCCGGCGGGCGCGGCGTTTCGGTCAACCCGAAGCTCACGCCGCCGGCCGAGATCACGGACGAGCATCAGAAGGAAGTCTGGCGGGCACAGCAGGGCTTCGCGCTGATCCGTGAGTTGGCAACGGTCCTGAATGCCGCCGTCGGCGCCAGCCGCGCGGCGGTCGACGCCGGCTACGTACCCTATGCCAATCAGGTGGGGCAGACCGGAAAGGTGGTGTCGCCCGACGTGTATGTTGCCTGTGGCGTGTCGGGCGCCATTCAGCACTTGGCCGGGATGCGCACTTCGAAGACGATCGTGGCGATCAACAAGGACCCCGAGGCGCCGATCTTCAAGGTGGCCCGCTTCGGGATCGTGGGCGATCTGTTCGACGTCGTTCCGGCTCTCACCCGGGAGTTGAAGACGAAGATGGGCAAGTAGCCCGTCGGGGCCTCCAGAACATGTGCGAGACGGGGCGGGCCATCAGGCCCGCCTCGTGTATTCACTCTCACGGGCAAACGCTGAGCAGATCAGGAGCGCGGCGGTGGGTCGCAGAGCCGTGGATCGCCCGAGGCAATGTCCAGCGCAGCCCGAGCCCGGCGGGATTGTCCGTCGGCCCAGCCGGCCTCACTCGCCATTCGCCGCAGGTGCGCCAGCGCCGCACGCCGCTCGACGTGGTCAACCGCAAGCAGCGCCGCCACGACCCGACGGGCGTCTTCCGACAGCACCTCCGACCAGAAGTCCTCCGGCCCCAGCGTCATTCGCGCCAGCCTCATGCGCCTGACACGCGGTCGAGGCCGTTTGGCCGCCAATCCATCACGCGGCCGTATTCACCTGGTCGACCTCGAACTGAAGCGCCACCAGCGAGCGGTTCAGGTCGCGGATGAACGTCAGCAGCGAGCCGATCAGCGAGAGCATGCACCCGATAAACAGCAAGCTGATCAGCCAGGGGTCTTCCCAGCGAAACACGGCGGTCAGGAACAGGACGATGACGAGCACGGCGGCGAGCAGGACGCTGACCGCCGCCAGCGTGATGGCGCGTTGGATCAGCCGGGCACGCTCGGTCAGCGTGCGCATCTGAGCCATGGCGGAGGTGCGGTCGACCGATGGGTCGTCGCGCAGCTCGCGATACAGGAGCCGCGAGCGATCGATCACCCGAGCAAGCCGGTTGGTCATGGTCAGCAGCAGCAGTCCAACGCCGGAAACCAGGATGACCGGCCCGACGGCTACCTGCAGGACGGGGATCAAGTCGGCGACGGTGATTGGTCCCATACGTGCTCCTTGCCGTTGCGCTACGCCGGGGGCGGTGGCGGTCGGCGGCCCCGCGACGGCCGTCCGCCCCCGGGCGAGGTCTAGTGGTCTGGTGAGTATCCCGCGCCTTGTGCCAGCCGGCAAGCGTCCATGTCGGGAAGGCCTGTTCCTTGCTGGGGCGGGCGAGCCTCGCCTCCGGCGTGTGGCCAGACCTCCTTCCCCCGAGCGTCGTGCTGCCCCAATCGGGGTCTAAGGGTCTAACTGGTCATGCATGCTGACGGAAGTCGAGCCTGGCACCAGCACCTATGGCATTCAAGGAGAAGCCCATGTCGAAGCACCTGATCGCCGTCTGTGGGGTCTTGCTGGCCGCCCTGGCGGGCTGCGGTCCATCACCGGCTCTGGGGGCGAGGCACCGCCAGCCGAGGCGGCCACCCAGACAGCACCGCCCGCCGCCGCGCCGTCGGCCGCCTCAAATGGCTGGCGCGATCTCGAGGTCGTCAATCTGTGCGCTCTGATCCACAACGACGAGGTCGCCGCACTGCTCGGGGTGGAGCCGACCCGCGCCGACCTTGAGGGTGCAACCGGGCCGGCCTGCTCGTACCAGATCACGCCCGATGGCGGCAGCACCGTTCAGAACATCTTCGTCTACCTGTCTGGAGCTGACCTGGCCGAAGTATCGCTGACCTTGGCACGCGACGCTGCAGCACGGCGGTCGACGGCCTGGGTGATAAGGCCTACCTGGTGCATGAGGCCGCCGAAGGACAATACCGCCTGACCGGGATCCGCAACGGCAACTCCGGCTTCGAGATCCTGTGTCACGACGAACCAGGCGCGATCAAGCTGGCCGAACTGATCCTCGAACGTCTCAAACCCGACGCCTGATTCCCGGCGGGCTCGTGGGCTCGTCAGCCGGGCCCGCAGATCTCCTTCACCCGTCCCACCTCCCCGCTCACTAGCCGCACTTTGATGCCGTGGGGGTGAGTAGAGGAGTGGGTCAGGATGTTCAGCACAACGCCTTCGGTCAACTTCCCGGTGGGCTGGTCTTCCTTCAAGACGATCCGCACCCGCAGGCCGGGCCTGATCTTTGCGCGCATGTTCCCATTCAAGACCTTGCTCCTTCTTCAGGGGGTATCGAGGCCGAAGGGTCGGCCGCAGACGGAGCGAAGCTCCCGATCCCCAGGCGTGTCCCGTCACGGCCATCCACGATGAGAGCGCCGATCTCGGCCGGGGCGGTCGTGCCCCACCCGTTGTTCTCGGCGGCAAGATCAAGTCCGGAGTTGCCGATGCCGATGTTGATGGAGTTTCCCGAGAAGTTGTCGCCCGAGACTACAGCCTGGGAGTTGCTCCAGAACCAGAGGGCGTAGGCGAGATTGCCCGCGAAGCCGTTGCGGGGGATCTCATTCATGGGGGAGCCTCATGCCGTTCGATCCTGAGGTCCGCCCGGTCAGGGCCGAATTGGCCGTCGCAGTACGACCATGCGGGGTAAGCCCGGCTCATCCGACAGCCAAGCGCGACAGGGTGGATCGTGACTGCGTCCACTTGCGGGCAACCGCGGGTGGGATCGCTTTCCAAGAGATGAGGCTACTTCGTCGCCGGACCATCACACGGGCGTTGGCAGCCACATTCCTGCTGCGGGTGGCCCGCCGAGGTTCCGGTGGGACGCCTTGTGGCCACGTCCGTGGAGTATGCCGCGGGCGGCACCTGCGGGCAAGCAGCGCCGGGCAAGTCATCGGCTGGGGCAAGAAACCCATCGGCATCTCCGAACGCGCGCGATCATCGGTATGGTCACACGGCCGGTATGCCCAAGATCCCGGCTCGACCCGAGGCCGGCTGACGTCCACCGTTTGGGGGGTCGGAACCGGAATGCCAAGCCAAGGCATCTGCTAGAATCAGCCAACTTTCGCCTCGAGGGAGCCCATGCCTAAGATTGGCGCCTTCACCTTCGTGCTCCACTCGCACTTGCCCTATGCCCGGCAGGCCGGTCGCTGGCCGCACGGGGAAGAATGGCTGCACGAGGCGGCGGCCGAGACCTACGTTCCGTTGCTGGATGCTCTGAACCAGCTCTTGCAGGAGGGGGTCCCGGCGCGCCTGACGCTGACGCTGACGCCGATCCTGCTCGAGCAGTTGGCCGACAACCAGGTGCGCGACAACTTTGTCACCTACCTGGACGAGAAGATCGCCGCCGCAACGGCGGACATCCCGCGCTTCGAGAAGGCCGGCGATGCGCATATGACGCACCTGGCCGGCTTCTACCGCGACTGGTACCAGGGCATCCGGCGTAGCTTCGTCGAGCGCTACGGCGGCAACCTGGTTCCTGCCTTCCGGCGGCTTCAGGATGCCGGGGTGATCGAAGTGGTCACCTGCGGGGCGACGCATGGCTACCTGCCTCTCCTGGATCGGGACGAATCGATCAACCTGCAGTTGAAGACGGCCGTTGAAACTCACCGGCGCCACTTCGGACGCGCCCCCCGCGCCATCTGGTTGCCGGAGTGCGCCTACCGACCTGCCTACTTCGCTGAGGACGGACGCCAGCGGGCCGGGCTGGAGACCTTCCTGGCCCGGCACAAGCTCGGCCTGTTCTTCGCCGAGACGCACATGATCGAGGGCGGGCGGCCGGTGGGCGTGGCGGCGGGCGAGGCCATCGGACCCTACGGCAACATCCTGCGCCGCTACGTGGTTCCGTTCTCCGAGGTGCGCCCGGCCCAGCCAGCGACGACATACCAGCCGTACTGCGTCGGTGGGCCCGACGTGGCCGTGCTCGGGCGCAACAACCGGACCGGCCTGCAGGTATGGAGTGCCGAATGGGGCTATCCCGGCGACTTCGACTACCGTGAGTTCCACAAGAAGGATGGCATCTCCGGCATGCAGTACTGGCGTGTGTCTGGGGCGCGCGTCTCGCTGGGAGAAAAGGATGCCTACCATCCCGACTGGGCGGCCTGGAAGGTTGGGGAGCACGCCCGCCATTTCGCCTACCTGGTCGGCGACCTGCTGCGCGCCCACCATCAGTCCACCAAGGGCTATGGGGTGATCTGCGCCAACTACGACACCGAGTTGTTCGGGCACTGGTGGTTCGAGGGCGTGTCGTGGATCCAGGGAGTGCTGCGCGAGCTCGCCGCTTCGGAGGACGTGGAGCTGACGACCGCACCGGCGTTCATCGAGGCGCACCCGCCGGAGACGGTGCTGAACCTCCCCGAAGGCTCGTGGGGGGCTGGCGGAACGCATTTTGTGTGGGATAACGCCGACACGCACTGGATGTGGCCGGTGATTCACGCTGCGGAAGCGCGCATGCTCCAACTGGTGCAGCGGTTCCCGAAGCCATCCGGTGCCGAAGACACGGTCTTGAAGCAGGCTGCGCGCGAATTGCTGCTGCTGCAGTCGTCCGACTGGCCCTTCCTGGTCTCGACGGGCCAAGCCCGGGAATACGCCGTGCAGCGCTTTCACAGTCACGTCGAACGATTCGACCATCTGGCGGAGTCCCTCGACCGCGGCGCGCCGGATCTCGAGCTGGCCGGCGCGCTGTGGGAGAAGGACAAGGTCTTCCCCAACATCGACCCGCGCTGGTTCGCGGCATGAAGGTACTGTTCCTGGCGGCCGAGGCGACGCCGCTGATCAAGATCGGTGGGCTGGCCGACGTCGCCGGCGAGCTGCCGCGCGCTCTCGCCCGGTTGGGAGTGGATGTCCAACTGGCCATACCGCGCTATCCCGCCCTCGGAGCGAATGTGTTCGGACGGCAGCCCGAGGCGATCGTCGATGTGCCTCGCCGGGCAGGCTCGCAGCCGGCGCAGGTGCACGCCGTCGACGCCGACGGCCTTCGGGTCTGGCTGGTCGGCGGCGACCCGGTGGACTCCGTACCGGGCGTGTACGGCGAGCCGTCTCGGGACGCGGCCAAGTTCACCTTCTTCGCGCTGGGCGCGCTGCAGGCTTGCCGCGCGCTGGGATGGGAGCCCGATGTCGTCCATGCCCATGACTGGCATGCTGCGCCCGCCCTGGCGGGGATGCGCATGTTGGGAGGACCATGGGAGAAGGTGGCCTCGGTCCTCAGCGTGCACAACCTGCCCTACATGGGGGCGGGCGCGGCGGAGGCGCTGGCGGACTACGGGCTGGGGTCAGCGGACGACCCGTTGCTGCCGGAGTGGGCACGCTGGCTTCCGCTGCCGCTGGGGATGGTGCACGCCGATTGGATCACCACGGTCAGCCCCGGGTATGCGGCCGAGATCCAATCGCCCGCCTTCGGGTGCGGATTGGAATCCTACTTGGCGTCGCGGGCCGCCCGCTTGCGCGGCATTCTCAACGGGATCGATCCGGCCGTTTGGAACCCGTCGACCGACGCGGCTGTTGAAGCGCGCTTCTCTATCAACTCGATCGACGGCCGCCGGCCTAACAAGGCCGCTCTGCAGCGGGAGCTGGGTCTGCCCGAGCAGACGCGCGTGCCGCTCCTGGCGATGGTCACGCGGCTCGATGGGCAGAAAGGCGTGGACCTGGCCCTGGAGGCGCTGGCGCTGCTCACGGACAAGGACTGGCAGATGGTGTTGCTGGGGACGGGCGACGCCGCGCTCGAGGACCGCGCCCAAGCCTTCACCGCGGCCCGACCGGGCAAGGTAGTCTTCCTCCCGCGCTTCGATCAACCGCTCTCACGCCGCATCTATGCGGGCGCAGACATGATCTTGGTGCCGTCGCGCTACGAGCCCTGCGGCCTGGTCCAACTCATTGCCCTGCGCTACGGTGCCGTGCCCGTGGTGCATGCCACGGGGGGGCTGAAGGACACCGTCGACCCCTACCAGCACGCAGGCAAAGGGACCGGATTCTTGTTTGGCTCGTCGGATCCGCAATCCCTGGCAGAGTCGCTGCGTCAGGCCATGGCGGTGTACGCCGACCGGCGTCGCTGGCTGGGCTTGCAGCGCCGCGGCATGGCGCAGGATAACTCCTGGACTCGTTCCGCGCAGGCGTACGTGGAACTGTACGGCGAGGCCGTGGCGCTCCGCCATCCCGCGTCGAGAGGTGTTGCGTGATCGCCGGCCGAGCGGCTGGCATCCTGCTCCATCCGACCTCGCTCCCGGGCCGCTACGGGATCGGTGACCTGGGCCCCGAGGCGCATGACTGGGTGGGGTGGCTGGAGCGGTCCGGATGCCGGCTGTGGCAGATGCTTCCGCTCGGCCCAACCGGGTATGGCGACTCTCCCTATCAGTCGTTCTCGGCTTTCGCCGGAAACCCACTCCTTATCAGCCCGGACTTGCTCCTGGAAGACGGACTGCTGACGACGGAGGAACTTGAGCCGGTGCCCGCGTTTCCCGAGGAGAGGATCGACTTCGGAGCGGTGATCGAGTGGAAAGGCGCGCTGCTGGCGCGCTTGACTGATGCCTTCGCCAGCCGCGCCTCGGTAGCGGTGCGGGAGGCGTACGCCGCCTTCGGCGAGGCCCAGGCTGGGTGGCTCGATGCCTACGCCGTGTTCATGGCACTCAAGCGGGCTCACGCGGGGGCGCCGTGGACCGAGTGGGGCGCGGAGCTGCGTCGGCGTGACCCCGAAGCTCTTGAGGTTGCGCGCCGAGAACAGGCGGTCGAGATCGAGGCGCAGCGTGTCCGGCAGTTTGTGTTCTTCCGCCAGTGGGCTGCGCTGTCTGACGCTGCGCATGCCGCCGGCATCCAGGTGGTTGGTGACATCCCGATCTTCGTGGCGCACGACAGCGCCGACGTGTGGAGCCATCCCGGCCTCTTCTATCTGGACGATGTCGGAATGCCAACCGTCGTAGCCGGCGTGCCTCCCGACTACTTCTCGCCCACCGGCCAGCGCTGGGGGAATCCGCTGTACCGGTGGCCGGAGATGCGCGCCGACGGCTATGCCTGGTGGCTGAAGAGGCTGAAGGCCGTGCTGTCGCTGGTCGACATCGTCCGGCTGGATCACTTCCGAGGGTTCGAGGCTTACTGGGAAGTGCCGGCTTCAGCGACGACAGCCGAGATCGGACGTTGGGTTCCGGGCCCGGGCCGAGGCTTCTTGTCAGCCATCCGTTCGGCGCTTGGAGACCTGCCGATCATTGCCGAAGACCTGGGCCTGATCACGCCCGGGGTTGTCGAGTTGCGCGATTCATTCGGCCTGCCGGGCATGAAGATCCTCCAGTTCGCCTTCAGCGGGGACCCGGAGCACGAGTTCCTTCCCCACAACTACCCGGTCCGATGCGTGGTCTATACCGGCACCCACGACAATGACACCGTCATCGGTTGGTACGCCTCGGCGCCGGAAGACTCGAGGGATTTCTGCCGCCGCTACTTGGGCCGGGACGGGACGGACATCGCCGCTGATCTGCTTCGAGCGGCCTGGGGGTCGGTGGCCCAATGGGCGCTGGCGCCGCTGCAAGACGTCCTCGGCCTCGGCACCGAAGCGCGCATGAACTACCCAAGCCGCGAGCACGGCAATTGGGGGTGGCGGGTGCGCGCCGACCAATTGACCGGGGACCTGGCGGACAACCTGGCGGGGCTGAGCGGGGTCTACGGGAGGGCGAACACGAAGCTGGCGGGACGCCCCGGATCGGAGACGGGC
>Ga0315274_10009678_pt1 | contig 13908 bp, 7 predicted proteins | sample YL17G02_20_MG_FD_203700 | JGI IMG/M metagenome (GOLD analysis project Ga0315274, IMG submission 203700) | Sediment microbial communities from Yellowstone Lake, YNP, Wyoming, USA - YL17G02_20 | ecosystem: Environmental > Aquatic > Freshwater > Lake > Sediment | place: USA: Wyoming | collected...
TTCACCGCAGAGACGCAGAGGGCGCAGAGAACGACAGGAATTGGGGAACGGCAATGCGGAACTCGGAACGCGGAACGCGGAAAGAAACGGCAAAACCTCACATCGCCATGGTTAGCCGCGACCCGAAGGGGAGCGACGGCAACGGCAAACGGCACGACAGTTCACCGCAGAGACGCAGAGGGCGCAGAGAACGACAGGAATTGGGGAACGGCAATGCGGAACTCGGAACGCGGAACGCGGAAAGAAACGGCAAAACCTCGCCTCGCGTTTTTCAGATTCACCACCTCATGCCTTTCACGCTGCAAACTCCATCTCCGCTCATTGCCGCTCTGTGTGCTTTTCCGCATGTTCATACCTCAAAAACACCACACCATCGGCCGGGATTTCAAAAACGTGCTTGCCGGAAACGGGCAGCGACTTCCCGCTCCAGAGATCCTTCAGGGCATACTTCCGGCCGGCATCCAGTCCCATCTCCGTCAGGCCTTTCTCAACGGTGAGCGACTTGTCGCCGTTCCGGTTGAAGATGCCGATCCAGCCGTTCTTTTCGTTGCCGCGTTCGGGGGTCTTCCACACATCGATCTTGCCGTCGCGATGCACGAGTTTGCCGATGACAGCGTTCTTGTTGCAGGCAAGGATGTCGGGGTGGGTGAACAGGCTCAGCGAGAAATCATCCATCGTGTACAACACGCCGCCCAGCATGAGCGGCGAGGCGGCCAGGGCGCGCTGGACCATGAACGTGCGCTTCTGGTCTTCGGTAAACTTGCAGTCCCATCCGCCATTTTGCGTCACGTACAGGCGGCCGAAGCAAATCATGTCCATGTCCAGAAAACTTCCCGATTCGGGACCTGTGTAGTCCTGCATCGCCTCCCATCGCTTGAATGCTGTCTCCAGACTTCCCTTGTTGTCCCAGATGTCACTGGTGATGCGCACCATGTTCGCCTTCTTATACGCGTCGCTGTGCTCGACCTTGATGTCATCGCCGGGGGAGAGGCTGAGAACGATCTTGCGTCCGCACTTGTCGATCGCCTTTACAACCGCTTCCACTTCATCCGGATTCGGTACGATGTCGTCAAACTTGATGAAGCCAACGCCCATGTCCGCGTACTTCCGGATCAGGCCGTCGTAGTATTCCTGGGCGCCCGGCTTGGTCATATCAACGCCATAGTTCCACCACGGCGCCACGGCCCACGGGCACACGGACTTCCTGTTGACAATATCCTGCATACGGTACTTGGTTCCCTCGACCGGGAGATTTTCTTCCACCGCCCTGCGGTTGATCCCCCGGAGGAGCCAGATGCCGAACTTCACACCCTTCTTGTGGGCATAATCGATCGTGTACTTCAATCCGCGCGGAAAGAAATGTTCGTGCGACTCAGGCCGGCCATAGGCATCCAGGGCCATGGTGATTCCCTCGCCCTGACCCGACAGAAACCAGCCGTTATCCACCGTAACCGTATCGTAGCCGTAGGGCAGGAGTTTCTCGCTGAGAAAATCGATGTTTTTCAGCAATTCCTTTTCCGTCACGGCGATGCTGTAGCCGGTATAACTGTTCCAGCCCATGGGTGGGGAGGGATGGCCTTCGGCTGCAACGGCGCGCGATGGCGTTTTCGACAGCCATTTCGGCGTTTCGCCGTTGCCGGTCTTTTCGCCTTCGAGCAGCCAGGCGAGGTTGAACCGGGCCATGGTCGAGCCGCCCTTCGGCCCGCCCTCGAACTGGAGGTAGATCCAGCCTTCGCTCGGAGTTCCGGGCCGGCCGGCGTCGAGCGAGGAATAGGCAAACGGGCCTTCGTAAACGAGGCGCTTGATCGGCCAGGTCTTGCCGCCGTCGAGGCTGGCCCAAACGGTCCCGTGGTGGCGGCCGGTTGGGCTTTCGATGTTGCTGAAGATGAGGATGTCGCGCCCTTGCACCGGTAGGCGCACCAGCCCGCCCATGAGGCCGTAGTCGCGGACTTGATCGCCATCTGGAAGCACCTCGCAGATCGCCAGGTCCTTCCACGTCTCGCCGCCGTCGTCGCTCCAGGCGGTCCAGCGGCGGCGCGCGTTTTCGCCCTTGGGGGCCCAGTGCCGGCGTGAGTTGTAATAGATGCGCCCGTCGGACAACTCCGCCACTGCCGCCTCGCCCGTGCCCATGGCCGGGAACGGATCGCTGGTGTGCCACGTCTTGCCGCCGTCGTCGCTGTAGATGGCGTCGGTGTAGTGTCGCGGGTAGAAGGACGGATCGTTCTTGCCGGCGTTCCAGCGGGTCGGCCGCAGCAGCCGCCCCTTGTGCTTGCCGTGGCGCAGCGTGATGCCGTGCTCGTTCATGTGCATCTTGGGAACGTTGCCGTTCTTGTCGGGGTGGATCACGGTTTCCTGGGCCTTCCACGTCTTGCCGTGGTCGGTGGAGCGGTAGACCGTCAACGACGCCTGCGGGGTGAGTTCCGTCTCCACGAAGGCGAGGATCTCGCCGCTGTTTTCATCGACGGTCACGCCGCCGCCCATGAACCCCTTGCCGACGAGGATCTCCTCGCCCCACGTCTTGCCGCCGTCCTCGCTGCGACGCACCTTCACGCCGTTCCAGAACGCCAGCACCGTTCCGTCGGTGGCGACCACCACATTAGGGAACCGATCGCCCGAAAACACCTGTTGCATCTCGAACCGCGGCTCACCCCGAAACGGTTCGAGCGTGCCTTCCGCCGGCAGTCCCGCCGCGGTGCCCCCGGCTTCCGCCGCCGGCGCGGCGCCCGCCTGGCCCGCCCCGTGGGATGCCAGGAGCAACGCTGCGCCCGCACACATTGCGATCCTTGTCATAACCATTTTTCCTTTTTGTTTCAAGGTGTTGTTCAAGAATCCGATTCAACTTTGTTTCCTCACTTGGCAAAGCTCATCTTCCACTCCACGGACTTGGTGGCCGAGGGAACGATGCGGACCGTCGCCGTCTCCGTCTGATTGGCAATCTCGGCCTGCTCGCCGCCGACCTGGGCGCTTTCGAGCCGGTAGCCTTCCGGCAGGTGCACCGTCAGCACGTACGGATCGCCGACGACCACCGCGCTCTTGCCGGAAAGGGTCTTGCCGCCGGCATCCCAGCGCTCGTCGAGCAGGCTGACGCCGCCCTGCGAGATGTGGCGCGTGGTCGAGATGACCCACGGGTACTCGCGCGCCTCGCGGATCGCGAAGACCTGCATCGCGCTGTTAGACCCTAGCGCCGGCGCCTTGAACGAGCCTTTCGACTTGCCCAGGAACGTCTGCGTCCAGAACTCGAACACCAGATACTCGCGGTCGGCGGCCAGACCCAGGTCCGCGAACTTCACTTCCTGCTCCGGCGCGTGGGGACGCTCCCATTTCAGTTTTTCCTGCCGCCAGTTGAAGCGGGCGAGCACCGACCAGTGCTCGAAGGGCCGGTCGATCTCTTGTAGCCACCAAGTACCATCCCCACCGCCGTCGTAAAGTTGTCCTGGAACCGTGAAGAGCACTGGCGCACTGCGCTTCATGCCCTCCAGGTTGCTGTCGTTCTTGTAGTCCTCGACCTTGTCGCTGACCATGAGCACGCTACCGGCCATCGCCACCACGCAGGGTTGATCGATCGTGTCGGCCATCGCCGCCGGCGCGCCGAAGGTCTTCATCGTGGTCTTTTCCTTGGCCCCCTCGGCCATGATGTCGCAATGGTCGGGGTCGCCGCGCCATACCACGCCGTTCACGGAGCTGTTAGACAGCAGGGTGCCCCATTGGAACCCGTCGCTGCTCAGCCGGCAGCCGTCCACCAGACCGATCGAGCAGTGGCCCGGACCCACGCCCCAGCAGGTCAGGATGAAGATGTCCTTGCCGAGTTCCTCGCGGGCCACGCGGTCCCAGTCTCGCAGCGACTGTTCGGGCGTCGAGCCGATCCGCTGGAAGTGGTCTTCGGCTGGTTTTTCCCTGTCGGAGTTCAGCATGTCGCCGGCGCCGTCGATCTTGACGTAGTCCCAAGCCTGCTGCTTGAGCCCGCGGAATAGCGGCCGCACCATTGCTTCCACCGCTTCCTTGTTCTTGGTGTTCAGAGTCCAGATCCCGTAGCCGCCCTGGTAGATCGAGCCGTCCGCTTTGGTCACGAACCACTCCGGGTGCTGCTTGCCAATCTCGGGCAGGTAACGATCGACGTAGGACCGATACACGCGATGGACCCAGATGCCGGGGAACATGCCGGCGGACTTGATCTTCTTCATCGCAGCTTCCGCGCCGCCGGGGAACTTGTTCTTGTCCCATTCCAGGAATGACTTCGGGCCCCCACCTCCACCGCAGTAACCGGCGTCGAGTTGGACGTACTTGTAGCCGAACTCGGGGAGCTTCTTCTCGGCGAACACGTCCACCACCGCGTCCACCACCTTTTGACTGATGCCGTCCCGGTAGGACCACCACGAGCAATACCCGGTGACCGAACCCTTCCAGACCTGATAGGTCCACGGCTCGAAGTAAACGAGCTCCTTGTGCTTCTGATAGAAACGGGGCCTGAACACCAGCTCCAAGGCGGCGCCGCGGCTCTCCCAGGCGAAGGTGATCCCCTGCTTGTCCACTACCTTGGGTTTGATGTGCGTCGTGCCGTCGGCCGGGCCGATCAGCACCCAGTCCCAGCGGCGGTCGTAGACCGCGTTGTTGCGCAGGGAGTGGCTCAAGCCCACGCTGGTGCGGACCAGCGGGAAGCGTTTTTGCGCCTCGCTGGCGGTCTCGGCCGGAAACGCCTCCTCGCTGCCGGCGGCGGTGCCGCGCAAGACCAACTTCACGCCGTCCTTCGGCTCGGCCAATGTGAACTTCAGGCGTTGCTCGATTTTCTCCTTCTCGCCGGCGGCTGCCGGTTGTTCCAGCTTGACCGCGGCGCCGGCCACGGCCTGTCCGGCCGCGTCCTCGGCGCGAATCGTGGCATCGAGAATCACCGTGCCGTGATATCGGAGGCTCAGTCGCCCCTGCCCGGCGTTCCACTCGACCGTGGCCGGAGCGTTCGGCGGTGGCTCAACCGTCTTCTGCGCAGCAGCCCACGAGGCGGCGGCCGGCCCGGCCAAGATCGTCAAAAGGGACAATAGCCTCACGAGAGTTCTGGTACCCATCTTTGTGGCTCCTTCCTTGGTGTTAGGCGTTTCCCATATTCAGTCGGAAGGCCCCGCGATTCCCTGGTCGGGGGCAACGGTCACTTCAGAGGGTTTCATTTTCTCGATGTGAATATCACGTCCGAGAACGTCGCCTTCAAGCCGGTTTCCGACAACCTTCACCCGCCGGCAATACTCCAGGTTCACCATGTGCTTGCGTTGGTGGTAGGGCTGACAGCGCGTGCTCCGCACGATCCGGTTGTCGCTGAACGTCAAACTGTCCACGGACTTCGCATAGAGCACGGGGTAGTCGAATGCGTGGAAGACGTTCTCCTCGATCCGGATGTTCCGATGGAACGGTTCCGGTGCTTTTTCCGGAGCGGGGATGATCGGGAATATGCTGATGATGCCCTCGCAGAACTGGTAGAGGTTCGTCATGCAGGGATCGTTGAACGTGTTGCCGCGAATCAACACGTCGCGCACGGCGCCGGACTCGTACCATCCGTTCGCGTCGCCCGAGATGAGGATGGCCGACCCGCTCGACTCGAAGATGTTGTTCTCGATCACCACCTTGCCCGGCGTCGTCACCAGCAGCCCCCGCGCCCGGCAACTGCTGAACTTGCAGCCGCGAATCTCCACATCGGGGGACCACGTGAGGTTCTCAAGCGCGTCGCCCTCCTTAAGGTTATCCGGGGCAGGAGAATCGAGAATGATTTCGAAATCGGTGGTGCTCAGCAATTTGAATGCACGCACGGTTCCCTGCGCGAAAGTGTGCATGGACTGGCTCTCGATGAAGGCGATCTTGTCGCCCTCGTGGCCCCACTGCATGCCCACGCTCATCCCATGCATGAATCGACAGAGCAGGCGATCATCCGCCAATTTTCGAATACTACGGACGCTCGTCCCGTGCACGTTGATGGGGTCATCCATCAGGCCGGCAAACTCGCAGTTCTCGATGCGTACCATGCCGCGGCAGTTCGATATCTGGGCGCCGTCGTCGTGGCCGCTCAGGTAGCGCCCCTTGGCCGGGTTGGGGCGCACGTGGCACCGGTCCAGATGGACGTTCTCCGAAAACTGGGCGAGGACACCTAGACCTCCGCAATGAAACATGTCGATGTTTTGCAGAACGAGGCCCTTGCTGTGAAGCAGAAAGATGCCCGCGTGATCCCGTGAACTGTGGCGCATGACGAGGAAATTGCCCTTGCCTGGCTTGCGGCCCTTGGCGTTGTGCAACCGGACCAGGCCCCGCTTCAATTCCTCCGCCCGATAGTCGCCATTGCCTTGCATGCAGCCGTCGCCTCCGCCCGGGGGGATCAGGTGCGTGCCGGCCTCGAACTCGATGGTGCCCCACCAGCCGCTCTTCCAGCCTTCGCCGACGAAGACGATCTTACCGTCCTCGATCACATAGGGCGATTCGCAGGCATCGATCTTCAAATCGATGGTGTCGTCGCCCACTTCGACAACTTCGGCCTGGGCCGTCAAGGGAATGTCCCAATCGATCGTCAGGTTGCGAATCGTCACCCGCTCGCAGCGCTCGACGGTGAAGGGCTGCATCCGGCCGTGAAAAACAAACTCGCTTCCCGAGCCGTCGATGGTCAGGCCCTTGAAGTCCTCGATCAGAATCGCGCAGGTCTTCGGATTGTTGTCGTAGCTGTTCGATTCGTAATAGACTCTCTCTTCGGCATGTTGCGGCCAGAAGTCGTAGCGCCCCTTCGGAAAGACCAGCACAGCGTCCTTTGCTTCCCGGCAGGCCTCCAAGGCCTTTCTCACACCGCGAACAGCGTTCTCACGGCTATTCGGGCGCACGCCGAAGTCGGCCACGCTGATGGTCTCTGTCGCTGCGCTAGCCGACACGTTGGCCAGATGCAATGCCAACGCTAACAGTAGTGATGTTTTCATGGTGCTCACTCCTCGTCATTCCTTGGGAAACTTACCTTCAGGGAGGGCCCTCCGGTTCATTCAACTGGAGGGTCCATATCAATCGGCTTGCCGAAGCAGACAACCGAGCCGTCCATAGCCGCCATGTACAGTCGGCCCTGGGTGGCGGCCATACCGTCCCACACGGGTGGCGATTCCGGCGTCTGGCGTAGTGGGCCAGGAAAATGACATGCAGGACGGCTAACCTGACGTGCTTGGTCCAGCCGGAAGGCAAAGGAATGTTTGGCAAAGCTTGGTCTGGCAAGGGTAAGCCTCCAGGACTTCGTTAGTGTCCGAGCGGCCATAGCATACCGCGTGATTCTGTGCGGTCAAGACCCCCAAGTCTGTTCGGGAAGTGTGCGGGCCGAAAGTCGGTGGACCAGTAGACCGGATGTGATTCTCGGGATGGACAACGGCACCGACTTCAAACATTCATTGCCTGCCTGAGGCATCCAGAACCTTGGTCAGGTTCTTGCCGCCGTCCGTCGAAAAATACAGGCCGTCGGTGTACACGAACCACCATTTCTCGCCGACGCGATACTCGCCCGTCACGGCGACCAGTCCGCCTTTGGGCACGCTGCCCCGGATGTTGTTCCAGTTCCAGTTAAACGCCCACGATTGGCTGACCGAAATCCGCCCAGGATTGACCGGATCCAGTGCCTGCGCGATGCAGCGGCCGTTCTTGGTGCCGGGCAGGCACGCGCCGTAAACGGCCGTGAACGGCCGCATCCACTCGACGTGCTTCGCCTCGGGGAACGCGAACATGTCCCCGCCGACATTGTGCTGGAGCCCGTAGGAGGTCGCATACCGCATCGCGTCCGGCGTTTGGCACATCCGGTCGAACGCCATGTTGTAGAAACCCACGTCCTCTCTCGCATGAAAAACCGTCAGCGACTTGATGTTGTCATGGGAGACGTAACTCTTCGCCGTTTCAGCAGTTGTCGTGATGGCGGGCTTGCCGCGGCCGAGCAGCAGCATCCACTTGTCAGGGCAGGTCGTGACGCACAGATGGCTCATCCCCCGGCCAGCCACCGGGTTGACATAATCCCAGGGCCAGACCACGACGGACGTGATGCGCTCGCCAACCACACCGAGGGATGTCCACGTGGCGCCGCCGTCCGTGCTCTTGAAGCAGCCCTTCGACTCGGTTCCGACATAGAGCGTCTGGGGGTCTTTCAGGTCGAACGCGACTACCTCGCCGCAAAGCGTGGAAGGTCCGATGCCGTCGAAATCTCCCTGGAAATCGAGCTTGCTCCAGGTCTTGCCGCCATCCGTGGTCTTCCACAGACCGCCCCCCCACTTGCCGTTGACGACACGCCCGGCGGCGCGCAGCATGACAGCAGGATTCGCCGGGTGGATGGCCACACTGCGGACGGCATTCGCTGCGCCAGTTAGGTTGCCGTTGATGGCGTTCCAGGTCTTGCCGCCGTCCGTGGTCCGCATCAGTCCATTCGAGGTCGAGCGCACCACCACGATGTTCTCGTCCGACCGCGCCATCACCACGCCGGTCAGTCGGTCGCCAGCCGTGTTCTTCGCGGCGACAGGCGACGGAGGTGTGGATTCGGGCAGCAGCCCGGGCTGGATGCTCAACTCGGAGACTTTGGCGTTGTAGTACGCACGGGCATCCTGCTGAATCGCGCTGATGAACAGCCCGACGTCCATTTTCTGCGGCGTCCGCCTGACATGGTATCCGCCGAGTTCCCACGTCTTGCCGTCCGCCGAGGTCCAGGCCGTCCAGATGTTCCCCTGCCGGACGATGCGCACCCACGGATGGTTTTGCGGGAACGGATACGAGTTGACGCGGCTTCCGCCGAGGTCGTCGTTATCCGGGGAGGACTTCTTGCCGTCCTTCGCGGTCTGCACCAGGTAGAAGCTCTGGCCCCAGCCCCAGTTGATCCGGCTGCTGTCCTCAAACGCCGCGATCCCAACCCAGGCGCGCCAGTTGACGGACTCGCCCTTGGCGCCGCTGTAGCTGTCAATGCGGCACGTGGCGGTAAAGTTGCCTGTGACGCTCTTGACCACCGCGTGCATGCCGTTGCCGAAGAAGGTGAATGCCTGGGGTCCCGTCTGCCACAGTCCCGCAAGCGCATTCTTCTCGCCCATGTTCCGCACCGTCCATTCCGGCGAATACGGCTTGCCCGTCAAAACGAGTGCGCCGGAGTTGATGTCGACCGAGCGGTTGCCATCGTAGATGACGCGGCACCAGAAGGTGTTGGTTCCCTTGGGGAGCGGACCCTCATACGCGACTTCCGCCCCGTTGCTTTCCGCAATCTGGAAGTTGCCGAGATAAATGGCCGCCTTGTTCACCGTGTGCCCGCGTCCGTCCACGGTCAGCGCCACGCGGCCTGTCCCGTCACCGAACGAGACCGACGTGATTTCGGGCTTGGGATAGGCGCCGTCGTCCTCAACGCACAGCGCATCTACCGGAATCGTCTGCCGCGGCAGATGCGGTCCCTCCCAGTCAATGTTGAAGTTCCTGCCCAGCAGCCGGCCATACAGGTATGTGACCTTGAAGGCATGGTCGCCCTTTGAAAAACGGCAAAACCCGGCGTGTTCCGTCGTGCCGGCCTGCTCGTCGCGGACGATCGCATCCTGCCCGTCGATCTGGATGCTGTAGGCGCCGTCAATCTGCCCGTACAAGATGTAGACGCCATCTTCGGGCACGCGCAGCAGCCCGCTGAACACCATTGCGTAGCCCGCATCGAGCGACTCGCGCACACTGAGGTCGAATCCCCGCGCCAGCCCTTGGCGGACCAGCTTGCCGTATTTGAGTTCCTCCAGCGTCTTCCATGACTTACCCTCACTCATCTTGGGCGACTGGTAAAGCTCATACGAAAGCCCGGCGATGGTCTTCGCGGGCGCCTTCGGTGCCGCCTGGAGTTTCGTCGCGGTCGCCGTGATGGTCACGGCCGGAGCCGGCTGGTCAAAGACATCCGACAAGGTAAGCCGAACCGTCGGGTTCTTAACGGCGGCATCCACGATGGCTCGCCGCGCGCTCGGCAGGCGCTCCTCCGCGACGGACTTGGGCGCGCCCTCGCACTCTGGATTGTCGAAAACTTCAATCTTGTAGGCGAAGGCCGGCGAGGATGTCTCGGGAATCTCCCACGAGACCGCTACCTGCGTGTCCGTGCACTCCGCCTTCACGTTCTTGACCTCGGGCTTGTCCAATGTCGGCTGGTCCGGCTGCTTCATGCGCACCACGTTGTCCTTGTCGCCCGGGACCGGCGAGCCCTTCAGACGCTGCGGAATCAGCGCGGGGCTGGCAGCGTATTCGATGCCGATATACTCATGGTCGCCCTCGGGGATGACGTTCAGCACCACATACTGCGTCTTGCCGATAGTGATCACGTCCGACTTGCGCCATGTGCCGTCCTTGCGGAAATACCCGAACCGGCGGTCCAGCGGACGGACGACCTTCACATCGGAAAGCGTCTCGATGAACCCGCTGTTCTGCGTGAAGGATTCTGCCCGGACCGGCAGCCGCGCAATGCCGATGAGATGCCACCGGTTGTTCTCAACATCCTTGATCCACCGCCCGATGTACGAATGCTTCGCCTTCGGGTCGGTGGGCTGCCACAGGCGTCCCAGCATCGTGTACCACCGCTTGCACTGGATGAAATCCCACGGTTCCGAATGAAGCGACGCATTGCAGCCTTCGCCGCCATACGCATTCTTCAAGCAGAGGTTCGGCGCCACGTCCACAAAGCGCACGGGGTTACCAGCCTTGTCCCCGCCCCAGAACGACCACACCGAGCCGGGCCGGTATGCATCCTGGGTCTTCTCGTCCGGGTTCGGCGTGCATCCGGGACCATCCGGAACCCCGCCGAGGAATCCCGCATAGAAGCTGATCGCCCCCTGCGGATTGATGCCGCTGTTCCAGTTCGCGTAATAGGTGCCCGACGGCCACCAGGGCCAGCGCAGGTCCATCATGATGATGTCCGCGCCGCTCTCGACCCCCTCGCCATACCATGTCGCCTGAAGGGTGGCGGGAATCGCCACCACGATGAGGACGGCGACCAGAAGCATGGCCAACCCGCGCACGATTCGCCTTTGGGGGAAGCGGTTGGCAGACGCAAGACAGGTCCGGGTCATCTTCCTGAGGAGGAATCTCATGGGGCCTTTCATTTCGCAGTTTTCGAGGCGCGCGCCACGCGTACCACCAGGGATGTAGGCGGCAAGACCCAGGCGACGAGCGTCTTGCCGTCGAAGAGGCTCTTGAAGCCCTCCTCCGCCTCCGCCGCTCCCTCCGCGAGCTGCACGACCCGGAAATCGTCGAACCGGATCCAGTGCTCGGCGTCCGGCGGGCCTTGGTAGCATTGGAGGCTGACCTTCTCGTCCGCGCCAGCCGCGAGGTCGCCCTCGGCGACCGTCTTGAATTCGCCCTTGGCGTCGGGGCGGAACTGGGCGGTGTATTTGTCGGCCGTCACGATCAGCCGAAGGGTCACGGTCTTCATCTCCGCCGGCACCTTTCCGGGGACGATGTAGAGCTTCCCGTCCACCCGCTCGTGGACCAGTTTGAAGACGGGCTGGTTGCCGCGGTACCACGTGATCCCCGCCTGCTCGTACTGATTGGTCGGCGGCGTGTTGAAGGTGACGGTGACCTCGATGGCGGTCTTCCCCTTGCGGCGGTCGGGCGCGTTGCGGACGAGGGCGTTCTTCACGCTCTGGGCGTCCCCGGGCTCGACGCGGATCTCGAGGGTCCCATCGGCGATTTTCCACGCCGGCGGGTTCTCGCGCAGCCAACTCCATCCCTCGCCAAGTTTCCCGTCAAAACGGTCTTCGAACACGACCCTCTCCTCGGCCGCCCACAGGGGCAGGCCCGTAAGCAGCACGGCAACGACGATCCAGTGCAAGCGTGTCATGGCAGGTCTCCCCGGCTTGTCACCCGTGTGAGGCAGGCGCTCGGCGCCCGCCATGCCCTGTTATCCGGGATTCTCCAAATAGCGCTGCCCGGCTCCGCCGCCGGGCCGTTCAGCCTACAGGATACTGCCCCTCCCCGCCTGCGCCTACCCCCCGGGCCGTTACCTGGCGCGGCGAACGTCCACGTACACCGCCGCCAGGATAACGAGGCCCTTGACGATGTACTGGAGCGAGAAATGGACGCCGGCCTGATTGAGGCCCTTGTCCAGGATGCCGATGATCACGGCGCCGATCAGCGTGCCGACCATGGTTCCCCGGCCGCCCGTGAAACTGGTGCCGCCGACGACAGCCGCGGCAATGGCACTGAGTTCGAACCCGCTGCCCACGCCGGCTCCGCCGAGTAAAGTTGGGACGCGTTAATCATGCCGGCCACGGCAGCCAGCAGCGAGCCGATGGCATACACCGCGACTTCGATCCGCGCCACCGGAACGCCCGTAAAGAGCGCCGCCTCGCGGTTGCCGCCCATGGCGTAGAGATGCTGGCCGAACCGGGTCCGGTGGAGCAGCACCGCCGTTACGACGAAGAGCACGAGCATCACGAGGACGGGCACCGGCACCACGCCGCCCACGCGTCCGTTCCCCAGCGCGAGAAAGAGCGTGTGGACTTCCGGGATGTGCATGGGCCGCCCTTCGTTGAACCGCAGCGCCGCCCCGCGGGCGATCAGCATCGTCGCGAGGGTGATGATGAACGGCGGCATGCGCGTCTTGGCGGCACACAGGCCGTTGACCAGGCCCACCGCCGCGGCCGCACCCAAGCCGAGCAGTATCGCCGCCGCGACGCCCGAAACGCTCTGCGTGTCCGTTCCCCCCAGGGCGATCAGGCCGTAGACCGTGGTTGTGCCCACGAGCGCCACCAACGCGCCGACCGAGAGGTCGATCCCGCCGGTCAGGATCACCAGGGTCATCCCGAAGGCGATGATGGCGTTGACGGAGATCTGCTGGGCCAGGTCGAGCATGTTGTCCAGGGCCAGGAAGCCCGGAACCGACACGCGGAACAGGACCAGCAGTCCCGCCACCGCCGCCAGGAGCGGCAGCATCCGCCTAAGCGTTCTCATCCGTCTCGGCTCCCGTCAGGTGTTCCATCACGCGTTCGGAAGTCAGTTCCCGCGCGGGGGCCGTGAAGAGAATCCGGCCGTCCCTGTACACGGCCACGCGGTGCGAGAGATTCAGCACTTCCAGGAGGTCGGAGGAGATGAGCAACACGGCCATCCCGGATTCGACGAGGCGGTGGATGATCTCGAACATCTCCTCGCGGGCCCCGACGTCCACGCCGCGCGTCGGCTCATCGAGGATCAGGACCTTCGGAGGACACTCCATCCACTTGCCCACGACGAGTTTCTGCTGGTTGCCCCCCGAGAGGTTCAGAACGCACTCATGCTCGCCGGCCGTCCGGATGTGAAAACCGCGGATGGCGCGGTCCACGATCGCCCGACGCTTCTCGCCGTGAAAGACAGGCCCCGTGATCCACTGCCTCGTCCACGGCAGCGCCAGATTGAAGGTCACCGTCTGGAGCATGACGAGCCCCTCGCGCTTGCGTTCCTCGGGCACCAGCACGATACCCGCCGCGAGGGCGTCGCGAGGATTGCGAAGAACAACCGGCCGGCCATCGACCCGGATCTCGCCGCTCTCGATGGGATCGATCCCGAAGAGCGCCCGAGCCAGTTCCGTGCGGCCGGCCCCCACCAGGCCGGCCAGGCCGAGAATCTCGCCGTACCGCAGTTCAAAACTCACGCCATTCACCCGCGCGCTCGAGAGCCGGCGGACCTCCAGCGCCACGTCGCCGGGGCTGAGGGACCCCGGCGGGGCCTGGGTCGCCACGTCGCGCCCGACCATCCAGCGGACGAGTTCCCGCTGGTTGACCGCCGCGGCAGGCTGGGTGCCGATGGAATGGCCGTCGCGCAGGACGGTGATGCGATCGGCCAGCCGCAGGATCTCGGCGAGGCGGTGCGAGATGTAGATGATCCCAACGCCCTGATCCCGCAGTCGGCGCAGCGTGGCGAAGAGCGCTTCGGTCTCGGCCTCCGACAGCGAACTTG
>Ga0315274_10009679_pt1 | contig 13907 bp, 15 predicted proteins | sample YL17G02_20_MG_FD_203700 | JGI IMG/M metagenome (GOLD analysis project Ga0315274, IMG submission 203700) | Sediment microbial communities from Yellowstone Lake, YNP, Wyoming, USA - YL17G02_20 | ecosystem: Environmental > Aquatic > Freshwater > Lake > Sediment | place: USA: Wyoming | collected...
ATCGTCGGCGCGGCATATATGATGTCCCAGGGAGCGATCATTGGGGCATCCGCGGAGGTCGAGAAGAAGAGCACCGTCTGGGGCGCCGCCCTGAACGCGTTTGGTGGATTTATGATCGTTCTGAGTGTCCTCTTTACGATCATTATATTGGCTGGAGGTGAAACTGGAGTGATACCTGAGACTGCATGGCCCCTCCTGACCGGAGCGCTTACGATGATCGGAGCCGGCTTCGCCGCCGCCCTCTGTATCATGGTTGCCGCTAAGGCGGGTTCCGAGATGCTGAGCGAGAAGCCTGAGCTATCAATCTGGGCTCTTCTCTTCATCGCTCTCGGTGAGGGTCTCGCGATCTACGGTCTGATTGTCACCATTCTAATGGTGAACAAGTAGCCGTAGGGCGTGACGCCCGACCCATTTTCTTCTCTTCTTAAATTTTCGAAGCAAGATAAACACCCTCCGACTGATGCCGTATTCATGTTAATCTTGCTCGGAAATCCTTTTAATAATTAACACGGTCGTTTACCCCAAGGGCTTTTAGCCCTACCGTGGATGGATCAGGCATGAAGTTCAAGGCCTTCGTCTACGTCACCCTCAAGGCGGGTTACAGCGACCCTGAGGGGGAGACGACCGCCCACGCCCTCAGGGGGCTGGGCTACTCGGTTGATGACGTCCGGTCAAGTAAGGCGTATGAGGTCTCGTTCGAGGCCGCTGACCGGGCGAAGGCGGAGAAGCTGCTCGATGAGATGTGCAGGCGGCTCCTGACGAACCCGACAAAGGACGACTACCGCTTTGAGATAAGTGAGCTGAGATGAGCAGGATCACCCGGAGCCCGCAGCCCTTCGAGCACTTCCAAGTAGACCTCCTGAACGCCGAGGACGGGGAGTTGAAGGAGATCGGGAAGACCCTCGGGCTCGGCCTGAGCTTGGATGAGCTCCGCTACGTCAGGGATCATTACTTACTACGCGAGAGGAAGGCGACGGACGTAGAGCTCCAGACCTATGATCAGACATTCAGCGAGCACTGCAGCCACAAGACCTTCCGGGGCGTCGTTGAGACGCCGGGGGGGAGGGTGGATGGGCTTTTGAAGACCTACATCAGGCGTGTCGTCGAGGAGTTGAAGCCATCGTGGTGCTTCAGCGTCTTCGAGGACAACGCTGGTATCGTTGACCTCGAGGGGGACTACAAGGTGGCGATCAAGGTGGAGACCCATAATCACCCGTCGGCCATCGAGCCCTTCGGTGGGGCGGCGACGGGGCTCGGCGGGGTCATCAGGGACATACTCGGCGTCTGGGCGGACCCTATAGCGTGCACCGACGTGCTCTGCTTCGGCCCCCTCGACTATCCCTGGGATAAGCTGCCAGAGGGTGTGAAGCACCCGATGTATCTCTTCAACGGCGTCGTCGACGGCATCGGCAGCTACGGCAACAGCATAGGCATCCCGACGGTCAACGGGGCGACCCTCTTCGCCGACGAGTACACGGGCAACGTCGTCGTCTACGCCGGCTGTATTGGCGTCCTCAAGGCGGATCAGTACATCCATCAGGGGAAACCGGGGGACTACTGTGTCCTCGCCGGTGGCAGGACGGGGCTCGACGGCATCCACGGCGTCACATTCGCCTCGGCTGAGCTGACGAAGGAGTCCGAGCAGGTCTCGCGCCCCGCGGTCCAGATAGCGAACCCCATCGAGGAGGAGAAGCTGAAGCGTGCCATCCAGCAGATAAGCGAGCTGAGGCTCGGCTCCGCCATAACCGACATCGGCGGTGGCGGGCTGAGCTGCGGCGTCTGCGAGACCGCCGAGAAGTACGGCCTCGGCGTCGATGTCGACCTCGACAAGATACCACTCAAAGCCTCGAACATGGCACCCTGGGAGATATGGATATCCGAGAGTCAGGAGAGGATGCTGCTAGTCGTCCCCCCCGAGAATCTAGACCGCGTCCTCAAGATATTCAGGGACGAGCAGACGGAGGCCAACGCTATAGGGCGATACAACGACTCCGGCGTCGCGAAGCTCACCTACAGGGGGGTCAAGGTCGCTGACATCGACCTCAAGTCCCTCTTCAACCCGCCGAAAACCACGCGGAGGGCCGAGTGGACCGACCCGAAGCTAGAGGAGCCGATCTTCAACAAGCCGAGGGACCTCGGCAACGTGCTGCTGAAGCTCCTCGCGGGCTACAACATCGCGAGCAAGGAGAAGGTTGTGCGCCGTTACGATCAGGAGGTGAAGGGGCAGACTGTCGTCAAGCCGATGCAGGGCTGGAACGCCGGCCCGAGCGATGGCGCGGTGGTCAAGCCTCTGGTGAACTCGATGATCGGCGTCTCCATCAGCTCCGGGATCAACCCCCGGTACGGGAAGATCAGCCCCTACTGGATGGCGGCGAGCGTCATCGACGAGGCCATCAGGAACAACGTCGCCGTCGGCGGGCGCAGGATCGCGCTCCTCGACAACTTCACATGGGGCAGCCCCGAGTACCGGGACAGGATAGGCAGCCTCGTCGAGGCCTGCAAGGCATGTTATGACTTCGGTATAGCCTACGGGACACCCTTCATCTCCGGGAAGGACAGCCTCTACAACGAGTCGCCCCTCGGGCCGATCGTGCCTACGCTCCTCATCACCGCCCTTGGCATCGTGCCGAGCGTCGAGGGAGTCGTCACGATGGACCTGAAGGCGGCTGGCAACCGCCTATACGTCGTCGGTGAGACCGCCCCCGAGCTGGGTGGCTCCGAGTACTACCACATGCTTGGATACCTCGGCGCATCGGTGCCCAGGCTCGATGCCTCGAAGACCTCGACGTCCTACAGGCGGTTGACCGCCGCGATCGACGCGGGCTATGTGAGGGCGTGCCACGACCTCTCCGAGGGCGGTTTAGCCGTGTCCCTCGCCGAGATGGCGTTCACGGGCGGCCTCGGCCTCGACGTGAACATCGCGAAGGTGCCGGTCACAGCCGAGATGAGGGAGGACCTACTGCTCTTCAGCGAGTCGAATGGGCGCCTACTCGTCGAGGTGTCCGAGGGGGACGCTGGCGCGTTCGAGGGGCTGATGAAGGGCTCCACAATAGCGTGGATCGGCTCCGTCGTGAAGGAACCCCGGCTCAGGGTGACTGAGAAGGGTAAGACCGTGATCGAGTTGGCTAACGAGGAGACGATTAAGGCGTGGAAGACGCCCCTGGAGGCTCGGCGATGAAGCGCGAAGACATAAGGATCCTCATAATGCGGGCCCCCGGCACGAACTGTGATCTAGAGACTGTGCGCGCCTTCAAGGACCTCGGCGTACAAGTGGATCTCGTCCACACCCAGCAGGTCTTCAAGAGGAAGAACCTGCTCGACTACAACGTCCTCGTCTTCCCCGGCGGCTTCAGCTACGGCGACTACGTGCGGAGCGGCGCCATCTGGGCGAAGGAGTGCGAGTACAGGATCGGCCCCGAGCTTGAGAGGTTCGTCGACGGGGGGCGCCCCGTGCTCGGCGTCTGCAACGGGTTCCAGCAACTCGTGGAGCTTGGCTTCCTCCCCGGCTTCGAGGGGAAGTCGAAGTACCCGCAGGCGGCGCTGGCGAACAGCAGCCACGGCTACCAGAACCGGTGGATTAGGATGAAGTATGTTGGCCGGGGGAACTGCGGCATGATGGGGTACCTCGACAAGGATCAGGTGATCGCGTGCCCCGTGGCGCACGGCGAGGGGCGCTTCGTCTTCCCCAAGGAGGGGGAGGAGGAGATGCTCAGGAGCCTCTACGACCGGGACATGCTGGTGTGGCGTTACGTGAGGGCGGACGGCGGCTTCGCTGAGGGGGGCTGGCCGGAGAATCCGAACGGTGCCTTCCACGACATCGCCGGCGTCTGCAACCCCGAGGGGACGGTGCTCGGATTGATGCCCCACCCGGAGCGCGCCTACGATGGGTGGCTTATGCCCGAGTGGACTCGGACTGGGATGAGGCGCTACGGCGACGGGCGCGCCTTCTACGAGAGCATCGTCAGGTACACGGAGAGGCGCTTCTAGCCCCCAACTTACGCTACCATAGATAACGAAAAAATTTTTCTAGCCTCTCCCTGGAGGCCTCTAACCCGATGCGCGCTTGCGCCTGTATTCTATGAGGCTTTCTTTGAGTTGCTTGTCGGATAGCGCGAGTATTTCTATGGCTAGTAGGGCGGCGTTCTTTGCACCGTCGATGCCCACCGTCGCTACCGGTACACCGGTTGGCATCTGCACGATGCTTAGGAGGGCGTCGATGCCCCCGAGTTTCACTTCCTTCGGTACGCCTATGACCGGTTTGATGGTCTGGGCGGCGACGGCTCCCGGGAGGGCCGCGGCGAGTCCGGCGATGCAGATGAAGACCTCGGCATCCGTGGACTCGACGTACTGCGCCAACGCCTTTGGGCTCCTGTGGGCTGATAGGGTCCTCTGTTCGTACTCGGCGCCAAACTCCTTCAGGATGCCAGCGGCTGCGTCGCTGAGTTCCTTATCTGAGTCGCTGCCGATGATTATGGCGACCTTGGACATCGTTTAGGATTCTACGGGTCAGCTTATGAAAGTAGCCCCGCTGCGTGGGAGGAGTTATATGGGGTGAGGGTGTTTCAATCGTCTCATCGGGTTTCCGTTATGAAGCTCCCCGAGTTCCTCAAGGGAAACGCGCTCGTCATGACCGTGTGCGAGTGCATCTGGAGGTCGACGGTCGACATCGTTGTCCCCTTCGTCAGCCTCTACGTGTTGGAGCTGGGCGGGAACTACCAGACGATAGGGTTCATAATGTCGGGGGCCAGCCTCGCGAGCATGCTTCTCTACCCCCTCGGGGGATACATCGCTGACTACCAGGGGCGCATCAAACTCATAGGCTACATGACCTTCATGTACGCCTTCGCGTTTCTCGTGACGGGGCTCGGTGAGTCGTGGCAGTGGCTGGCGCTGGGGATGTTCCTGCAGAACCTGACGACCTTCTACTGGCCGGCTATCCAGGCGCTTATGGCTGACTCCATCCCGCCGGGGCAGAGGGGACTCGGCTTCGCCACCATCGAGGCGATACCCGCCGCCTTCGGGCTGATAGCGCCGCTCACCGGGGCGTGGTTGATCGGCCTCCTCGGGATGAGGACCGCGATGAGGGGCCTCTACTTCAGCGCGTTCCTCATAGCCTCCGCCCTCGCGCTCTTCAGGCTCAGGTTCCTCAAGGAGACCCTCACTAACCCCAAGCGGCTCGACGTGTCTCCGAGGGGGATCATGAGGCTCTTCGCCGACAGTTACCGCGGGGTCTTCACGACGCTGTCGGGGATCACGAGGGAACTCTGGGTGCTTTCACTGCTTGTGACGGCCCTCGTCTTTTCGGCCTCCTTCGCGAGCAGCTTCTGGATAATCAGGGCGACGAAGATCATCGGGTTGAGTCTGCCAGAGTGGGCTACCGTTATCATGGTCTCCGGGGTTGTTGGGGTTATCCTCGGAATCCCCGCCGGGAGGTTGATCGATAGGCTGTCTAAGAGATGGGTCACGGGTGTCTGTATCATCTTGGGGGCAGTCTTATCGTTCCTGTTCCTCAGGGCGTCCTCTTTTTCGGAGGTGCTTATCTTGGCCCTCGCGGCGGCTGTGGTCGATGCCTTCCTGAATCCTTCTTTGAAGAGTCTTTTCGCTGATTTGACGCCGCGTAGCGTGAGGGGGAGGGCGATGGCTCTCGTCGGCGGTGGTGGACTCAACCTGATGAGGAACGTCTTCGCTAACAGCATCCTCACCAAGACCTTTCTAACCCTTGGAGCATTTCTCAGTGGATACATTTACGGCCTTGATACCACTCTGCCGTGGCTGATACTCTCGGGGGCGATGCTGATAATCGGGGGATGTTTCATCCTGTTTGTCCGAGACCCCGTGGAGCCTGAGGTCTAACCGTAGATAATACTTATTCCGAGGCTCGGATAGTCTATCCGCCATGGGTGTGCTCGGTATCGTCTTATTCCCAGTCGGGGTCTTCCTCGCCCTCGCCGGCGTCGTGCTTGTTACGGACTCGCCCTTCATGAAGGAGATGCTGGATCAGGTCGAGTTCCTGCAGAAGAATCGTCGGCTGGCTGGGGCGACGATGGTGATACTCGGCTTCGTGTTGATGGCCCTGAGCTTGGGCGCGTAGAGATAAATTGGCGATCCTGTTCTCTTCTACCATGCCCCGCGTGTCCCTCATCTCGACGCTGCACGATTCATTCGGGTGGAGCATAGAGCCCCTAAGGGAGCAGGCTTCCCTGCTTGGGGAGTTGTTTGATTGCCGCGTGGTCGTGGCTACGAAGGGGACAAGCCCCGCAGTAGTCGACGCACTCGAGTCCTCGGGCTGGGTGCTTGCCCCCCCGAGGAGCAACGTCGGGGTGGAGTTCATATCCGACTCCCGCCGGAGGGCACTAAGGGCTGGCATAGAGGGCGGGGCGGATTACGTGCACCTAGTCGACATGGATCGGGTGTTGCACTGGGCAGCCCACTACCCGTCTGAGCTAAGGGAGACCGTGGCGCGTATCCCGGACTCCGACTTCACCATAATCGGGCGGACGGCGAGGGCATTCCAGACCCACCCGAGGAACCAGATCGAGACCGAGGCGATCGCAAACAGGGTCTTCTCCCTCATCTACGGGAGAGACGTTGATATCACCGCCGCGTCCCGGGGCATCTCCAAGGAGGCCGCCGAGATCATCCTCAGACACTCCACCGGCAGGTTCTTCGACACGGACTCCGAGTGGCCGACGATCCTCCTCTGCAAATCCGGCCTGAGGATCGGCTACGTCGAGGCCGAGGGGCTGGAGTGGGAGACTCGCCTGAAGAGGGAGGAGATGGTCCTCCCCGACGGCAGGCGCGTCGACATAAAGGAATACTATGAGTCCAACCCCGAGTCCTGGGTCTATCGGGCGATGCTCGCCCACAGGATCGCCAGGGCGGCGCTGAACTCCTACAGGGAGCTAAAGGGCGGCTACCGGACGGACTCGTAGATCCTGCCCTTCTCCGCCTCTCCGCGTTTGACTCTCTCCCACATCTGTTTGGCGAGGGAGTCCGCCATGGGCGTCGGGTACTCGTTCGTGATGCACCCGAGGCAGAGCTGGTCCTTCGCTAGACCCGTGCACTTCACATAGTCCTCGATGCCGAGGTAGTTGACGCTGTCCGCCCCGACCTCCCCAGCTATCTCCTCGGGGGTCTTCCTCGCCCCGATGAGCTGGGTGTAAGTCGCCATGTCGATGCCGTAGAAGCATGGGCCTATGATTCGGGGGTAGGTTATGAAGAGGTGTATCTCCTTCGCCCCGACCGCCCTGAGCCTCTTGACGGTCCCCTTGGTGGTGTCGCCGCGGACTATGCTGTCGTCGACGACGGCGAGGCTTCTCCCCTTGATGAGGGGTTCGAGGATGTTGACCTTCCTGAATATGACGCTGCCCCTGTCCTCGGCGTCGGTTATGAAGGCGCGCTGGGTGACGTATCTGTGTCTCCTCGTGGCGCGCTCCCAGGGTATACCGGCGGCCTCGTGGAAGCCGTATGCGGCGTCGTCCGCCGTCTCGGGGAGGCTGACGACTATGTCGCATCTCTTTGCCTTCTCGGCGTAGACGCGTGCGAGGGCGCGGCCGAAGTCGACCCGCGACTGGTAGACGAATTTGCCGTTGACTCGGCTGTCGGGGCGCATGAAGTAGGCGAACTCGAAGGCGCAGAAGGCGCGCCTGTGGCTCTCTGCGAGTTGCCTCCTGATGACCTCGCCCTCCTCGACTGCCATGAACTCGCCGGGGCGGAACTCGTGGTCCCACTTGATCCCGTTTATGTCTAGGCCGACGCTCTCGGAGCTGAAGGCGTGTACGCCCTCCGACTTGCCGTAGCAGAGGGGCTTGACGCCGATGGGGTCCTTGAAGGCGAAGAGTGTGCCGTCGTCGACGATGCCTGTGACGGCGAAGCTGCCGTCTATCCCCGCCATGCAGGCGCGGGCGGCCTCCTCTATGCTCCCCGTCTCCTCCAGCTTCTGCAGGATGAGCAGGGCGAGGGCGTGTGTGTCCGAGTAGCTCTGGTTCACGCCGACCCTGGCCTGGAGGTCGCGGACGTTTACTATGTTGCCGTTGAAGCTGATGGCGACGCTCCTCTTCTCGCCCTTGACGACTATGGGCATGGCGTCCCGCTGCCGGGAACCCATGTCGAGGGAGCCAGAGGTTGCGTAGCGGACGTTACCTATCCCCACCGACCCCTTGAGGGACTTGACGTTGAAGCCGAAGCCCTGGTTGGGTGGGATCAGCCCAAGCTGCGTGTAGCAATCTATCTCGCCGTTCCAGGTGGCGAAGCCGTGGCTCTGGTGCCCCCTGTGGTTCTGGGCGATCATCCCCCAGTAGAGCGTGGGGAAGACATCCCCCTCGACACAGGCGCCGAAGACGCCGCACTTCTCCGCTAGGCTCACTTGAGCTCCCTCATCACCTGATCGACGTTCTTCAGCCCATAGTCGCCGAGGGTCTTCTTACCGCTCAGGACCTCGTAGCTGGCCACACACCGCATGGAGACCTGCTTGACGACCTGTGCGGGTATCTCGGGTGCGGGGCCGTCGCCCATGTAGCCGACCTCGCGCAGGTAGGCGCGCAGGAACTCCTTGTCGAGGCAGTGGGCCTCCTGTGGCTTGCCGGGCTCGTAGAACTTCTCGGCCCAGAAGCGGGCGGAGTCGTGGCTCGGCGGCTCATCGATCTGGATCAATTCCCCGTCTAGGCGGCCGAACTCGAGTTTGAAGTCTGGGATTATGAAGCCTCTGCTCTTGGCGTGGCTCTGGTAGGCGGCGAAGAGCTTCAAGGTGGCCTCCTCGAGCTCCGCCCACTCGTCCCTCGTGACGAGTTTCTGGGCGATGGCCTCCTCGCCGCTGATCTCCATGTCGTGGCCAGCCTCGGCCTTTGTGGTGGGTGTGAGTATGACCTCGGGGAGCTTTTCCGCCATCGCGAGGCCGTCGGGGAGCCTGACGCCGCTCACCGTTCGGGCCCCGTCCCTGTATGCTCTCCACGCGGAGCCGTATAGGTAGGCGCGGCAGACGAACTCGATGTCGATCCGCTCCGCCTTCCTGACCCGCATGGAGCGCCCGTCCTCCACCTTGATGAAGTGGTTGGGTATGACCTTCTTCGTCTTGTTGAACCAGAACTCGGCGAGGCGGTTGATGCTCTCGCCCTTGTGGGGGATGAGTGTGGGGAAGACGACGTCGTAGGCGCTTATCCTGTCGGTGGTGACTATCAGCATCTCCTTGCCTAGGTCGTAGACGTCCCTCACCTTGCCGCGGCGTGGCTCGACGCCCTTGACTGCGTCGCTGTATCTGACGACATCTACCTTCCCCTTGGCGAGGGGGTCATCGACCATGTGGGTTTCCTTCAACACGGGCACTGCTCCAACTGGTGAAACTGGTTAATACTGATACCCGAGGTTGCTTGGTATATCAACTTTCTTTTGACACGAACGTGTCAATTAGCACGTTTAACGCAACGACTCCGGGGGTCGCCCCCCGAGGCATACTTATACCGGCGCCACCCTACTTCTCAGCGGTTTGGTCTCAAGCAAGCTGAAGAAGAGGTTCGAGGGGCTCGTAGCTGAGGGAGTCAAGCCGTTCGCGGACGCCGGGGTCACCCCGAACATGGTCACGGTCCTCGGCCTCCTCGTCTCGCTAGCCTCGGCTTGGTGCTACTCCAACTGGGCGTCATCGCCGCTCCTGCTGCCAGCCGCCGGGGCGCTTGTGCTCCTCTCCGGGCTATTCGACGCCGTCGACGGTGTGATAGCACGAACCACGGGGAAGGTGACCATGTTCGGCGGCTTCTTCGACTCCGTCTCCGACCGATACGCCGACGCCTCCGTGCTGGCGGGTGTGACCCTCGGTGGGCTCTGCAACCCGATAGCCGGATTCGCCGCCCTCATCGGTTCGCTCATGGTGAGTTATACCCGTTCCCGGGCTGAGGCTGCGGGTGTGGCTATGGCCGGCGTCGGCCTTGCCGAGAGGGCGGAGAGGATAGTGATACTCGCCGCCGTGACCTTCGCGGCAGTCTTCTGGCTCGACGCCCTCAACTACGGCGTCATACTCCTCGCGGTCCTCTCACACCTGACCGTGATACAGAGGACGCAACACTTCCGCAAGAACTCGAAGTAGTTAAGAGACTGAAAGCGAAAAAGTGTGGATTTTAAAGGCTTGGTCCGGGCCTCGCCCTGCGGCGCTTGGGCACGAACTTTCGCTCGTCCTTCCCACGCACCTTGACGACACCACGGTGCACAGCACAGCTGATGCAGTAGTACTTCGTGACCCTCGTGCGCTGGATGGTGGAGCCTTGATTCTGGAGCTCCTTCAGGAGCCGGGAGTCGACGAGGCTCGTGTACCTCGTCTGCCTCTTGGCCTTGTCGCGGGGCACCTGAGCCCCACAGATGCTGCACTGCACCAACCCGGAGCTCCCCTTGTTACCCCCGCTGTGACCTCCGCTGCTCCTCTTCTTCGTCAAATGTGAAACCTCAGCAGATTAGTGAGGCTCTATATTATAAATCCTACTGGTCACGGCTCCCTCTCCGCGATGAGCGGTGTGAGGGCGTGGAGTATGATCTCGGCGACCCGGCGGTAGCCCGCCTGGGTGAGGTGGGCGCCGTCGTCGGAGTATTCCTGCCTTAGGTTGCCCTCCGTGTCCGCGAGCCCGGGGAAGAGGTCTGCGAGGATCAAGCCCTTCTCGGAGGCATGTGCGCTGATCATGTCGTTTAGGCGCCTCATGTTGGGGCTTGTGCGCCGGGTTGGCGTGAGGGTACAGGCAACGGGCATCGCCCCGATCTCCCTGTATGACTCGTATAGCTTCGCGAGGTTCCCCATGACCTGCTCAGGATTCCTCGCCGCGCCGAGGTCGTTTATTCCGCCCCAGACAATCACAGCATCTGGCTTCTCGGCGATGACCGCAAGACTGAACCTCCAGAGCATCCCCTCCGTACTCTCCCCGTTCACCCCGGCGTTGACGACGAATGCCTGCTTCTTCCCTCTGAACTTCTCCCTGAGGAGTGTCTCTAGCTGGGCGGGGTAGGGCGCCCTCGGGTCGATCGCGTAGGGGTCGCGCATCCTATACCCTGCGGTGAGGCTGTCACCCAGCGCCACAACGACGAAAAAACCGTCGCCCATCCCATAACGGGTGCGGCGCAGGTGGTAAAAGCCCATCGCCCCTGAAAGGTATTGAACAGCGATTAGGTTGTCTAGAGACTGGTACTAAACCAATACCCCGCTGTATGGTAGTTGGGGGCCCTAGTTTAGGGAGGCGATGAGCCAGTGGAGCTCCTTTACGTATTCAGGGTCCAATTGGTGCGTCTCGGCGCCCTCTAGCATGAGTTCGACGTAGCTCCTAGCAGGCGCGTAGGGGCCCGTAGGCTTCGCGCAGCGGTAGAGCTCCGCGCTGTGCCATCGCCTGTCCTCGCCGAGGACGAGGTAGGTCTCCCTGACGTAGTGGCCCTGCGGGACACTCTCTACCACATCCAGCTCCTCGATCTCCTTCTGGCTGACCTCGTAGAGGACGCCGCGGACGAGTTCCCCCGGGGCGTGGACTATGCTGCTGATGCCTCCCTGCCGTTTCTGGCTGAAGAATGGGAACACGATCCTGTAGTTGGGGAGCTCCGCCTTCAGCTGGAAGACGGCGGTGGGGCAGTACTGGCGGAGGAACTTTGGGGAGAGGTTGGAGCCGTAGGCGAAGTGAAGCATCGTGTGTAGTGTGCCGCGACGCAATTTGAGCTTAACCCCGGTCCGCCACATTTAAAGAGGCGCGGGGCGATCTGGCTGGCTAGTTCTGGCGGTGCCGGGTCGATGGCGGGTTCCTTGAGCTTCATGAAGGGCAACGTCCTCACCCTCACCATCTGCAGCATCCTCTGGCGCATAAGCATCGACATAATCTGGCCCTTCCTCGCCCTCTACATAATGGCGCTGGGCGGCGAGTACGAGACCATCGGCCAAGTCATGGCGATCGGCAACCTCGCATCCCTCATACTCTACCCCCTCGGCGGCTACATCGCCGACTATCAGGGCCGAATCAAGGTCATGGCCTACATGACGTACGTCTACAGTTTCACCTTCCTCATCTTCGTCTTCACGGATAGCTGGGTCTGGGTGGGCGTAGGCATGTTCGCCCAGAGTCTCATCACCTTCTACATCCCGGCGATGCAGGCGCTCATGGCAGACTCGCTGCCCCCGGGGAGGAGGGGGATCGGCTTCGCGGCGACCATGGCTATACCGAGCGCCTTCGGCATAGCCTCACCCATACTAGGCGGCTGGCTCATCGATGTCCTCGGCATAAAACCCGCCGTGAAGGGGCTGTACCTCGCCGGGTTCTTCGTCGCCCTACTAGTCGCGTCGCTGCGCCTCAAGTTCCTCAAGGAGACACTGAACACGGGGGGAGGCTTCAAGATCACACTCGGCTCCGTCCCCGGCCTCATCATGAAGTCCTACGGTGACGTGATCCGTGTCGTGAGGGAGGCGCCGAGGCGCCTCATCGTCCTCAGCCTCCTCATCTCCGGGTGCACATTCATAGTCAGCCTCGTCTCGCCCTTCTGGATAATTCGCGCCAAGGAGACGATCGGCCTCTCCACGGCGGACTGGGGCGTCATCCTACTCGTCAACGGCGCCGTGAACGTCCTCCTCAGCCTCCCCGCCGGCGGCTTCGTCGACAGATACAGCAAGCGCCTCGTCGCCGGGATCTGCCTCATACTCGGCGCCGTACCCGTCTACCTCTTCCTCTACGCCACAAACTTCTGGCAGGTTCTAGTCCTAGGCGTCCTGATAATGCTCCCCAACACCTTCCTCAACCCCAGCTTCCAGGCCATGTTCACGGACATGGTCCCCCGGGCGAAGAGGGGTAGGACTATAGCCGCCCTCGGCGGCGGGGGCGTCTGGTTAATGGGCGGCGCCTGGGGAACGGGGGTCATCGCGATGCTTAGCATGACCGCGGGGAGCCTCCTCAGTGGCTACGTCTACCGATACAACTCCTCCCTGCCCTGGATTCTGCTCTCCGTAGCCCTCGTCATACTGGGCATCCTCTTCATTACTCAGATCAAGGAGTCCGACCGGGTAGAGGATTAGACGAGCGTGAGGGCGGCGGAGTATGCCCCCGTCTCCGCGTCTATGGCGGCGTCCCCCGTCCCTATGACGACGGCGTCCCCCTCTGCGAGTCTAAAATGCTCCTCCAAGAAGGTCATGAGGGGCGGCACGGGGCTTCTGTCTATCCCTGGTATAATCGCTACCCCTTTCCTGAACACTATCGTTGTCGCCCCCCTCGCACCCGCGAGGAGTGCAGCGTCCCGTTGTTCCACCCCGAATCGGACCCTGGGGGCTGCCCCCCTGACGAGCAGGGCATAATTATGATCTCCGACCGTGTCCTCCGTCGACGGGGCTTCCACCCCCGCGGCGATGACTGCATGAGCCTCTTTGAGAAGCTTCTGCCCCTTCTTTGAGGTGGAGATGCCTCGGGTCGAGACATCGACTAAGCCTTCACTGATCAGACGCCTTGTCAGCGTCCTCACGACGCCCTCCCCCACGCCGAGCCTCGTCCCGAGTGACGCCCTGCCGATGCAGCCTTCGGATGTGATCTCAAGGGCCCTGAGTATCCGTGCCTCGCCGTAGGATGGAGATCTGCCGGGGGCGGTCTTCTCGGCGACGCGCCTCAGGAGGGGCTTGAAGCTCATCTCTGATCAACCCGGCGGGTCTTCCGGCTTAAGGTTTGGGTAACCCATATATGGTTGGATGGATAATCCAACCAGTGTGAATACTAAGCAGATCGCACTGATCGCCGTCATGTCGGCACTCGCCATCGTCGTCGCCTACAGCAAAGGCATCGCGGCCTCAAGTCTACCGGGCGTCTTCGAGTTCATGACCGTACTCATCTTCATATCCGGGTTCTGCTTCGGAGCCCTCGTCGGCACGAGCGTCGGGGTGATCAGCCTCAGCATCTACATGCTCATACCCTACCCCTTCG
>Ga0315274_10009681_pt1 | contig 13906 bp, 6 predicted proteins | sample YL17G02_20_MG_FD_203700 | JGI IMG/M metagenome (GOLD analysis project Ga0315274, IMG submission 203700) | Sediment microbial communities from Yellowstone Lake, YNP, Wyoming, USA - YL17G02_20 | ecosystem: Environmental > Aquatic > Freshwater > Lake > Sediment | place: USA: Wyoming | collected...
CGCTCCGATGCCATCACCTCGGCAGCGGCGTTCATCGGCATTTCCATCGCGCTCATCGGTGGCAAGGGCTACGAGAGCGCGGACGACTGGGCAGCGTTGCTCGCATGTGCCGTCATCGTGTTCAATGGCTACCGCATTTTCCGCACAGCGCTGGGCGAGATCGTGGATGCCGCAGTGCCCAACCCAATACAAAAGGAAATCCGCGAGATCTCGTCGTCGGTGGCAGGCGTGGTGCGCATTGAAAAATGCCGGACCCGCAAGAGTGGGCTGGGGCTGATCGTGGAAATCCACGTGGAAGTGGATGGCGATTCGACCGTGCGGCGCGGCCATGAAATCGCGCATGAAGTCAGCAACCATTTGAAGTCGTCCTCGCTGTCGGTCCAGGATGTCGTGGTGCACGTGGAACCGGCATTCTCCGCGTGCAAATTCAACGGGGAGTTGAAAGACCCCGGCGAAAACCGCCCGCCACTGCGTCCTGGCGTTTCCCGATGAAGCTGTAAAGCGCCGGCAACACCAGCAACGTCAGCAGCGTGTTCGTGAAAACCCCGCCAATCACCACTGTCGCCAAGGGTCGTTGCACTTCACCGCCCACGCCCACGTTCACCGCCATCGGAATGAAGCCCACCGCCGCCACCAGCGCGCCCATCAGCACTGGCCGCAGGCGCACCAGGCACCCTTCATGCACCGCCGCAACCAGCGGCGCACCAGCCTGGAGTTTCTGTTTGATGAACTCCACCAGGACCAGGCCGTTGAGGATGGCGACGCCGCTGAGGGCAACGAAGCCGACGGCGGCGCTGACGGTGAAAGGCATCCCACGCAGCCAGAGGGCCAGCACCCCCCCCACCGCACCCAGTGGAATGCCCGTCGCGACAATGAACACGTCGCGCAACGTGCCGAGACTGAAATAGAGCAGGACGAGAATCAGACCGAGCGCCATCGGCACGATGAACATCAACCGCTGGTTCGCGCGCTGCATGTTCTCAAACTGGCCGCCCCACTCGACCGTGTAGCCTTCCGGCAGTTTGACTTGCCCGGCGATTTTCTTCCGGGCTTCGGCTACGAAGCTGCCGACGTCGCGTCCGCGCACGTTGCATTGCACGGTGATTCTGCGTTTGCCCCATTCACGGTTGATGGTGGACGGACCCTCCGTCTCCACCACCTGCGCCACGTGGTTGAGCGGTAGCACGGAACCGGTTGCCGTCGGAATGAGCGTGGCGGCCAGCGCGTCGGGGTCGGTGCGTTGGCGGTCAGGCAATCGCACCACCAGCGGGAAGCGCCGCTGGCCTTCGCGAATCTCCCCCACCCGCTTGGTGCCGACGGCTTCGACGACGTTCAGCACGTTGCGCGTCGGGACGCCGTAGCGCGCAATGGCTTGCGGGTCCACTTTGATCTGCAACACCGGCTGGCCGGTAAGCTGTTCGCCGGTCACTTCACCGCGTCCGGGAATGTCGCCCAGGACCTTTTGGATTTCGTCGGAGAGTTCGCGCAACTTCTCCAAATCGTCGCCGTAGATTTTGATGCCGATATCGGAGCGGATGCCGGCCACCAGTTCGTTGAGGCGCATCTCAATCGGCTGGCTGAAGGCCACTCTCAGACCGGGGATTTTGACGAACAGTTTGCGCATCTCCTCCACCAGTTCGGCTTGGGTGTGCGCCTGCTTCCATTGGTTGCGCGGTTTCAGCGCGAGGAAGAAGTCGGACAGCTCGATGCCCATGGGATCGGTCGCCACCTCGGCGCTGCCGAGCCGGGTCCAGATGTTGGTAATCTCGTCCGGGAACTGCGCCAGCAGGAGCTTCTCGATGCGGTCGTTGACGGCCACGGCTTCCTCGACCGAAACGCCCGCCACCCGCACGGTCGTGCCGACGATGGCGCCCTCGCCCAGTTTCGGAAGGAACTCTCCACCCATGCGCGACGCCAGGAGCAGTGTGCCCGCCAGCAGCGCGAGGGCACCGAAGATTATCGCTTTGCGAAACCGCATCGCTGCGGTAAGCACAGGACCGTAAAGGCGGTGCGCCAGCCGCAGCAGCCACGGCTCCGTCTCCTTGACTTGCTTGGTCAGGAACAGGCTGGCCAGCACGGGCATCAGCGTCAGGGAGAGGATGAGCGAGCCAAGCAAGGCGAAGATCATGGTCAGCGCCATGGGCCGGAACAATTTGCCTTCGATGCCTTCGAGGCTGAGAATGGGCAGGAATACCACGAGGACAATCGCAACACCGAACGCGACGGGCCGCGCCACCTCCAGCGAGGCGCTGGTCATCGTATCGCGGCGTTCCTCTTCGGTGAGGGCGCGGCCCAATTCGCGCTGGCGCTCGGCCAGACAGCGGATGGCGTTTTCCACCATCACCACCGCCCCGTTCACCAGCAGCCCGAAGTCAATCGCGCCCAGGCTCAGCAGGCTGGCGGCGATGCCCGCCCGCAACATGAGGTCCACCGCGAACAGCATCGAGAGCGGGATGGCCGCCGCCATGATCAGCCCGGCCCGGAGGTTGCCGAGGAACGCAAACAAGACCACAATCACCAGCAGTGCGCCCACCAGCAGGTTCTCCTCGACCGTGCGGATGACGTTGTCCACCAGTTCGGTGCGGTCGTACAACACCTCGACGATGATGTCTTTGGGCAAGGTCGGTTGCACTTCGGCGAGTTTCTTCTTCAACGCGCGCGTCACGACGTGGCTGTTCTCGCCCATGAGCATGAAGCCCAGCCCCAGCACGATTTCGCCTTTGCCCGCGCCCGTCACCGCGCCCCGCCGGATTTCGTGGTCCACCTGCACCGTGGACACGTCCCTGACCAGCACCGGCACGCCGTCGTGCGCCGCAATCACGATGTTGCCGATCTGCTCGACGTCAGTCGTCAGGCCGAGGCCCTGCACCAGCAGCGATTCGCCGTTGCGGACCACCTGGCCACCGCCCACGTTTTGGTTGTTCGCTTCCAACGCCTCAAAGAGTTGTTCGAGGGTGAGGCCGTGTTTGACCAACCGGTCCGGTTCGGCCACGACGTGGTATTGCTTCTCGAATCCGCCCCAACTGTTGATTTCGGCGACGCCAGGCACCTTGCGCAATTGCGGCTTGATGACCCAGTCCTGCAATTCGCGAAGCTCGGTCAAGGTGCGCTTGGGATTGTCCGAACGGACGACGTAATGGAAGACCTCGCCCAAGCCGGTGGCAATCGGGCCAAGCTGGGGCCGTTCCAGCCCGGCGGGCAACTCCACCGTTTGCAGGCGCTCGGTGATGAGCTGCCGCGCCCGGTAGATGCTCGTCTGGTCGTCGAAGGTGGCCACAACTTGCGAGAGACCGAACTTGGAGATGGAACGGACGTTCTTCAGCCCCGGCAGTCCGCTCACGGCCAGTTCGACGGGAATGGTGACCTGCTGTTCCGCCTCTTGCGGGCTGAGCGCGGGCACGCTGGCGTTGATTTGCACCTGCACCGGCGTGGTGTCGGGAAATGCGTCAATCGGCAGCAGGCTCAGCGAGCGCCCGCCGATGACGATGAGCGCCGCCGCCAGCACGCAGACCAGCAGCCGGTTTTTCAACGAAGTTCTGATGAGCCAGTTCAACATGGGAGCTTCCTTTCGGGGAGCGGCCGGTGGGCTCAATCAATCCGCGCAACCCGCGCCCATGCGCGAGCTGAGCCATTGCGACTTGATCGCGAAGCCGTGGTTCACGACGACCACTTCCTGCGGCTTCAAACCGGCGAGCACTTCGAGCCGTCCGTCGAACTTGACGCCCAGGGTCACCGCGCGCGCCTCGAACAGATCGTCCGCGAGCTTGACGAAGATGAAGGGTTTGCCTTCCAGCGCGTAAATGGCCGAAGAGGGCACCAGCACGGCCCCTTCGGCGCTGCGGACCAGGATGCGGGCGCGGGCAAACATTTTCGCTTTGAGCAACCCGTCCGGGTTGGGCACTTCGGCACGGGCGCGGGCCATGCGGCTCCGCTCGTCCACTTCCGCGCCAATCCACGTCAGCTTGCCCGTGAACGTCTGGCCGGGCAGCGACTCCACCTTCAACTCCACCGACTGGCCCACTTTCACCCGTGCCAGAGCGGATTCCGGGATATTGAGCATCGCCCACATGACTGAGTGATCGGCCAGGGTGAACAACGATTTGCCCGCCTCTACCAGTGCGCCACGCACCGCAGAGCGTTCAACAATCTCGCCCGCAAACGGCGCGCGGACTTCCATCAGCACCTGTTCGTGCGGATGGGCCCCTAGCACGTCAATCTGTTCCTCGGTGAATCCCAGCGTCCGAAGCTGTTGGCAAGCCGCGCGATGCTCGGCTTCCGCCTGCTGCAAGTCTTTCTCCGAACTCACGCGGTCGGCGCGCAGCTTGCGCTCGCGGTCGAGGGTCTGGTGACTCAGTACCGCTTTGGCCACGGCTTCGGCGATGGAAGCCGACCAGATTTTCGCCACGGCCTGCTTTTCCTCGACCTTGCTGCCCAAGTCCACGGCCACTTCTTGAATGATGCCTCCCACCGGCGCAGCAATTTGGGCGAGCTTGTTTTGGTTGAACGCGAGTTCGGCGTAGCACTCAATCCCCTCAGGAATCGCTCCGACCGTCGCTGACGCCGTCTCCACGCCGACGATGGACGCCGAGTCCGCGGCGGGCAATCGCACCTTGGACCCCTCGCCGGGCTTCAACTTCGCGGCCTGTTCCGGGTGGCAGATGCCGCACTCGTCTTCCGGCAAGCCGTGTTCCTCGCACAGCTTCTTTCCCGAGGCGGGCTTGGCGGCGGCGACGTCCGGTTTGCCGTGGCTGTCGCCCCCGTGCTCCGCGTGGGCGGCGGGTTCCTTCTGTTTGGAGCATCCCACTACCAGCGCCAAGGCAGCGACTAACGGGAGGCCAATGAGTTTCTGGTTCCATCTTTTCATAATCGTGTGGTTATGGTTTCGTTTGGGATGGGGTGGCTGGGGCGGGTTTGGGTCCGACCGGACTGCGGGCCAGCAAGGCTTCGATCTCCGCCTGGGCCACGTTCAGTTCGAGCAGCTTCAACTGGTAGGCCAGCCGCGCTTCGGCAGTCGTACGCTGGGTGTCGAGCAAATCAATGAAACCGAACTTGCCTTGCTCGAAGCCGGTCTGCACCAGTCGCAGGGCTTCGTTCGCTTTCGGCAAAATGCGTTCGCGGTAGTTGCTCACTTGTTCGACGGCTGTGCCGTAACGTTTCAGCGCGTTGGCCCATTCGCGCTGCAACTGCTGCTGCACGGCGTGCAGTTCCGCTTCCGCCACGCTCACATTCGCCCGTGCCTCCTGCTGCTTGCCCTTCCCACGGTCAAGGATGGGCAGGGGCAGCGAGAAGCCCAGTTGGATGATGGACTGGTCGGTCTCGCCGATCCGACCGCCCGCCACCCCAACCTTCACGTCGGGATACGGCTCCAACCGCGCCCGGCGGCTTTCCAGTTGCGCGCGGTCCAGATTCGCTTGCGCGGCGCTCAGGCTCGGATGCTTGGCCAGTCGCTCCGCTCCCGTATCTTCCATCAGGCTCGCATCCGGCGTTTCAGCCAGCGCGCCCGTCAGTTTGGCACTGCTCAAGTCGGGCCGCCCGAGGAGCGTAGCGAAGAATTGCTGCGCCAGGGCCAGCTCGCGATGGAAGCCCGTCCATTCCGTCCGCGCCTCTTCCAACTGGACTTCCGCCCGCAACTGCTCCTGGTAAGCGGTGGCGCCAGCGTCCACCCGCTTCCGCGCCGTGGCGGCCGACAACTCCGCCACCGCGACCAGTTGCGTGGACACCTCGACCAACCGTTCCGAAGCCAACACCCGGAAGAACGATGCCTTCACGTCCCGGACCAGTTCGGTCCGGCGCAAGGCGAGTTCCGCTTCCGAGAGCTTCACCTCCGCGCTGCCGATCTGCTTGTCCAGCGACTTCTTTCCGGGGAAGGGCAGCATCTGCGCGACGCCGATGGTCTGCTTGGCGTCCGAAAATCCGCGCCCGTTGCTCACCGGCCAGTCTTCCGCGCTGAACTCCAGTTCGGGATTGGACCATTTCCTCGTCTGGTAGGCGCGCCCGGCGGCGGCGCCCACCCGTGCGCCCGAAGCGCGGAGTTCGGGATTATTCTCGAGTGCGAGCCGGATGGCGCTCTCCAGTGAGAGCGCATTCGTCGCCGCCGCAGAGGGGTTTTCCTGGCTCTTCACGGGCAGCACCAGGGCGCCGCCGGCCGCCACCGCCAGAAGGAGTGGCCATTTCCGCAAGATTCTTCTCATCAGTTTCGACAATTCAGGTTCAAAGGGACATAGGTTTGAGTGCGGGCGGCATGCAGGCACACCGCACCCACGAAGAAAAATTCTCGAGGGGCCGTTCAGGCCACGCGGGAACTAATCAGGAAGCGAAGGAAGGCGCGCGGGGCGGAAGTGCCGCACGAGCGGAGAACTGCCAGAAGCGGGGAAGTTCCGGAGGAGCTTGCGACACCGAAAAGCAGACGCCCGGGAGCTCCGGCAAAGGGGCCTCCACCACCGGGGAGATCAGAGCAAGAATGAGCAGCGGCTGTGGCGCGGCAGCATTTTGGTCCTCGGCCCGGTAGCGGCCCTCTTCAAGGTCAGGGCACCCGTCGCTTTCACAATCTTTCGGGGATGACGGTGCCGAATCTACGAAGCAGCAACTCCTCAGGAAACCTAACCCCGGCAAAGCCTCCAATTTGCAGTGCATTGCCGCCAGACCCCAGAGGGCCAGGACGGTCAACGCAACTGCTTTGGTGAGCTGGCTCACGGCGCTTAGAGTACTCGTCGGCAGGAAATGTTCAAACTTTATGCGCAAGCCCCAGACGCGGCTAACTTGGATGCACGGCGGCGCGCTTTACCGCCCGCAGCACTGCTTGTACTTCTTGCCGCTGCCGCACGGGCAGGGATCGTTGCGTCCCACCTTCGGGCCGGTGCGGACCGGCTTTGCCTTGTCCATGGCCGCCGCCGCTTCGCTGACCATGTCGCTGGGCTTGCCTTGCGCCGGCGGCGCGGAGTCACCCTGGCCGCCAAACGCGCTGGTGGACTGGTGAACGGTCTGCTGCGGCAGGTTGTGCAGGAACTGCTCGAAGGCCATCAGGCTGGACGCGCTGCGGAAGATGTTGTGGCAGATCTCGGACTTGATGTTGACCATCAAGTCCTCGAAGACCTTGAATGCTTCGGCCTTGTACTCGATGAGCGGGTCGCGCTGCCCGTAGGCCCGCAGGCCGATCGAGTTGCGCAGGCTGTCCATGCCGTAGAGGTGTTCCTGCCAGAGGCGATCGATCGCGCTGAGGATCGTGTAGCGTTCGACCACCCGGAGCTGCTCCGGTTGCTCGAAGCTGGTCTTGATCTCGTAGGCCCTGCGGACGCGGTCGGAAACGAACCGGCAGGCGGCAAACTGCGCGGGGTTCAGCCCGCCGTAGAGGGAACCCGGAACGGGCTGCTCGTCCCCCGCCTGGGCGGCCGTGAGGATCTTGGCCTCCGGGAGACCGAGCGGGAAGGTCATGTTCACCCAGTCCGCCAGCCCGCGCACGTTCCATTCGAGGGGATCGGCGTCCTTCGCGCTGAATTCCTCGATCTTCTGCACGACCACTTCTTCCATGATGTCGAGCAGGCGGTCGCGCACGTCGGGATTGTGGATGATCTGGTTGCGGAAGCCGTAGATGACCTCCCGCTGCTTGTTCATCACGTCGTCGTACTCGAGGGTGCGCTTGCGAATCTGGAAGTTATGCTGCTCGACGCCCTTCTGCGCCTGCTGGATCGAGCGGTTCAAGAGCGGATGCTCCAGCTCCTGGCCCTCCTCCAGGCCCACCTTCTCCATGATCTTGACGATCCGGTCTGAACCGAACAGCCGCATCAGGTCGTCCTCGAGCGAAATGAAGAAGTGCGACGAGCCGGGGTCGCCCTGGCGCGCGCAACGGCCGCGCAACTGGCGGTCAATGCGTCGCGCCTCGTGGCGCTCGGTGGCGAGCACATGCAGGCCGCCCAGTTCAGGGACGCCGGGGCCCAGTTTGATGTCCGTGCCGCGGCCGGCCATGTTGGTCGCGATGGTCACCGAGCCCCGCTGGCCGGCGCGCGCGACAATCTCGGCCTCCTGCTGGTGGTACTTCGCGTTGAGGACGGAGTGGATGATGCCCGCGTGCTTGAGCATCCGGGACAAATGTTCGCTGACGTCCACCGAGATGGTGCCGACCAGGATGGGACGCCCCTGGCCGTGGATGTCCTGGATCTCCTGCTGGACGGCGTTGTACTTCTCGCGTCGGGTCTTATAGACCGAGTCGTTGGCGTCCTTGCGGGCCACCGGCTTGTTGGTCGGAATGACCAGCACCCCGAGCTTGTAGATGTCGAAGAATTCCTGGGCCTCGGTCTCGGCCGTGCCGGTCATGCCGGCGAGTTTGGCGTACAGGCGGAAGTAGTTCTGGATCGTGATCGTCGCCAGCGTCTGCGTCTCGCGCTCGATCTCGACCCCTTCCTTGGCTTCGACGGCCTGGTGCAAGCCATCGCTCCAGCGGCGGCCCGTCATCAGGCGGCCCGTGTTCTCGTCCACGATGATGACCTTGTTGTCCTGGACCACGTACTGGACATCCTTCAGGTAGAGGCAGTAGGCCTTGAGCAGTTGCGAGATGCAGTGGATCTGCTGCGCCTTGGCCTCGAAGTCGGCCTGCAGCTTGGCTTTCTGTTCCAGCCGCTGGCGCAGCTCCAGGTTCGGATCAATGTCAACCTCGTGGAACGCCGTGATCAGATCGGGCATGACGAAGGCCTCGGGGTCCTTGGGGCTGAGAAACGTCCGGCCCTTCTCCGTCAGGTCCGCGTCGTGGCTCTTCTCCTCCATCGCAAAGAACAGCTCCTCCTTCTGCGCGTAGAGTTCCTTTTTCGACTGGTCGAGGTGGAGCCCGGTTTCGGCCGAGTTCATCCGGCGGAGGTTGTCCGGATCCTCGAGCAGCTTGAGCAGTCCTTCCGCCCGCGGCGTACCCAGCTTGACGCGGTAGAGCAACGTCCCGATCTCGCGCTCCAGTTCGTCGGCATGCTCGACGGGTGTGCCCTCCGCCGGCTGCAACTGCTTGAGCAAGCCTTCCGCCTCCGCGAGGAAGCACTGGCAAAGCCGCTCCTGGGCGCGCACCAGCGACTCGACCTGGGGTTTGTACTTCCCGTACTGGTCGTCGATCTTGACCACCGCCGGGCCGCTGATGATCAGCGGCGTGCGGGCCTCATCGATCAGGATCGAGTCCACCTCGTCCACGATGGCGTAGTAGTGGCCGCGCTGGACCTGCTCCTCGGCGCGGGTCGCCATGCCGTTGTCGCGGAGGTAATCGAAGCCGAACTCGGCGTTGGTGCCGTAGGTGATGTCGCACTGGTACTGCTCGCGGCGCACGGAGGGCGGCTGGTCGTGGAGGATGCAGCCGACGGTGAGGCCGAGGAGCTTGTACACCGCGCCCATCCATTCGCTGTCGCGGGCGGCCAGGTAATCGTTCACGGTCACCAGGTGCACGCCGCGCCCGGCCAGCGCGTTGAGATAGACCGGCATGGTGGCGACGAGCGTCTTGCCTTCGCCGGTGGCCATTTCCGCGATCTTGCCGCGATGGAGCGCGATGCCACCGATGAGCTGGACATCGAACGGGACCATCTCCCACTTCAGCGGATGGCTGCGCACGGTGATCTCGCGGCCCAGCAGCCGGCGGCAGGCGTTCTTCACCACGGCAAAAGCCTCGGGAAGGATCTCCTCCAGCAACGCCTGCTCGAGCTCGAACGCCTTGCGCTGCTCGATCCGGGCCTCGTCTCCGCGCAGGGAGGAGTCCAGCTCGCGGGCCTTCTCGACGAGCTCGTGGTAGCCGCGCTCCTTCCGGCCCGCCTCGATGCGCGCCTTGAACTCGTCCGTCTTGGCGCGGAGCTGGTCCTCGGTCAGCGCCTGGTATTGCTGTTCGAGTTCATTGATCCGCGGCACGAGGGCCAGCCGGAGGCGTTTGACCTCCCGGTCGTTCTTCGAGCCGATGATCTTTCTGAAGATGTAACCGATCATGATGCCCTTCTGAAAGAGAAGGGAAACTACGGGAAGCCCCCCGCAGCGTCAAAGAATTTAAGGGGGTGGGGCGCGAGGCGCCGAAGCAGCGCAAAGTTGCACTCTGCCGTATCGCAGAATTGGATTCTGCGGATCGCGGCAAGATCCAAGACCCTGGAAATCCGGCAAGGCTGGGCGGCTAGCCATTGACCTCGTAGCCAACGTGAGGAGGCTCATTCTATCCCGGCCGAAAGAAGTCAGAGCCTCCTCACGTCGGCTCACTCCTCACGGTTCCAATGCGCGAGAGGAAGTGGGTGAAGGGGAACGATGAAGGAGGCGGGAATCCGAAGAACGCGTGGGCGAGAGCGTGAGCTGGCGTCTGGTTCCAGCCGGGCTGAGCGCTCTTTCGGTTGTCGTTACGGCCGGGGACGTCCGCTCTCCGCCGGAGACGTGGACGCGCAAGAGCGGCCTTGAATGAGATCGAGAAGAGATCAGAAAACGTTGTTGACAAACAGAGCGGGGGGGGTAGCAAGTTCCATCGTCGAACTTCAGCAACTGGGTCAGTTGCGAGGACTGGCGCATGAAGCGCGCGGCAAATGACGTCGAACCAGGTCGTGTCAGTGTTGGAGCGGCAAAGAAGGAGTGTAACCCGTTTTTCTCCCAAGTCGCGGCGGGCGTTTACCGGCCCTTCCCAGACAGCTTCCACCGCCTGCCTGAACAACCTCAAACAGCTCCAGATCTGTTGGTTGTTGTACGTGACCGACCACAACGACTGCGTGCCGCCCAATCGGTCCATCAATATGAACGGCGTCTGGCGGAGCACGCCCGACTCGTGGATCGGCGGGAGCAGCGCCCTCTACGACACCGACACTCGTGCCATTCAGGAAGGGCTGTTATTCCGATACGATTACAACCGCGCGCTCCAGACGTATCATTGTCCTTCGGACCGGTCCCGCGTTTTGGACGCCCGGAGGGTTGAGTTGCCGATCCTGCGCACGCGCAGCTATTCGATGAGTGCCTGTTTCGGCGGCAACAGCACCAATGAAGCCGTGGTAGGGCGCGCCAGCGATGTGCCCAATCCATCGCAAATCTTCGTCTTTATTGACGAGCATGAGGACAGCATCGACGACGCGCATTTCCTGACTTGGCCGAACCCGGACGACCGGTGGGTCAACATGCCGGCGGGACGGCACAACCAGGTGGGCAACCTCTCCTTCGTGGACGGTCATGTGGAACACTGGAAATGGAGATGGGCCAAGAGCTTCACGAACAAACAGAGTTACTGGAAGATGACCGAAAACGCGGCGGACCTGGCCGACTTGCGCCGGCTCCAGGCGGCGTGCCTGCCCGTGACAGAATACCGGAGACAGCCGTAGGACAAAGGGGTTGCCGGTGCGGGGGTGCAGGCGGCGGAGCAGGCAGTCCAGGACCTTGACATGAACACCCGACTGGAATGGGTAATTCTCGCCGTCCACCGCACAGGTAAGTTCTTCCCGCTTCACCAGGCTGGACACGAACGGCGCGTCTGGTGCGCTGCGACCGTGGCTTCAGTTTCCCTGTGGGCTGCCGGCGCAGCTCTCCTGGGGCCGGAGGCCGCGGTCGCAGGCCAGATCTCGATCTCAGGAGAGCTCCGATCAACGGTTTACCAGAAGGAGTCGCTTTCGGAGACGAAGACGTTCCAGGCGACCTTCGATGAGAACGCATGTCTGATTTCATATTCCGCGCCCCCACTGCCCCGGTACAACCTGCCGACCTACTCCAACATCGTGTTTGTTAGCAGAGAGTACAATGCTGTCGTCAGTCTGTTCCCGGGAGAAAGGGCGGCCACCGCCAGCCTGCGCAAGCCTGAATACGCTTGGCAGTTGGGCAATCTCAGGGATGGTTTGGCGAGTCGCGCTTTCATGGCGATTCGCTGTCTCGAGCTGTTCCCCCAGGGTTCTGGGGCACAGAGCCGTCCCTTGGCGGTTGCCTCTGCCGTCGGAGGCGAGCCTTTCAGCCTGATCAGCGAGGCCGAGTATGACTATGCTCAGACCTCTGAAGGGCGCCTGTTAACCTGTGAAGTGCGGGTTTCGAAGTCCCTTCGTGATCGATGGCGATCATCTCCCCTGCTGGACCCAGGTTTGGTGCTGGACAGCAAAAGCGAGGCCTTCAGGTTGGCCGAGATTTCAATAGCTCCTCATCCGTCGGGCTTCCTTCTGGAAAGAATCCGCTTTTCCAAGTTCACAAACGTCGCTGGTGTTCGCTTTCCTACAGTTGCTGAGTTCTGGAAGTATGCACCCCCACGGATGAATCGGCGTGGTCCTGCGGTGCAGGGAGTGCCTTTCGGTGAGGCGACCCTCCGTCTCACGCTCGTCGCGCACTCCGCATCCGGTTCGATCGGTTTTCCCCATCTCGAAGGATTGACAAAGATCACTGTCGCGGAGGAAAGGCTCACCGACCGCGCGCTGCACATCGGCGCGGTAACCTATGAGACCAACGCGTTGGCCTCCCTCGAGATATCTCCCCTCGCACGGGCTGAATTCGCCCGTGCGGTCCACCCCGCGCGCAGCGAAAAAGTTCCAGCACACCTGCCACCAATTGTGCGCTGCGCGATGGTGGCGGCTTTGTTGGCTGGGCTCGTCCTGATCTGGAAAAGGATGCGATGGCGAGTGGCGGGAAGCCGTCAAACGCAAGCGCCCTGCGCATAGTGCGGCGGGCTGAGCCGCGCCGCTCGGAGATGAAGCGCCTCAGGGCTCCTGGTCCCGCTTTGGGGTAAGGCTGACCTGTCTTTAGTCCGCCGTGTTGGGGGACGATAAGGCTCAGCGGCGCGGTGAGGACACGCACCCTACCTCCACCGACGACTTTGGGGCGCACTGCCGCTTCGCCCCGAAATGAAACCGGGGTTGACCAGACCGACGAGACGCCGCAGCATATCGACACCCTTCGGAGCGGGTTTGTGGCTCGACGGAGGAGCGGTTCGTAGAGTTGGACCGGCACGTGAAGCAGATCGACGCGATCTCTGCACAAGAGTCTGCTAATGCAGTCGCATCAAAGACCGTGACAGGCCCCCCCCGCCAGCCGGGCACTCACGCGGAGCGGACCACCGCCCGAGAGGAGGACTTTCACGACGCCTGGGCCGGTGAGGAGGATGTCAGCCGGATCGATGTGCGGCTCGCGAACGAAGCGTGCACGGCGCCTGAGCTCCGGTGCATCCACCAGCGGCTCGGGGATCTCCGGGAGCGCCGGGTGCTGGATATCGGCTGCGGGCGGGGCGAGACAAGCGTTTACTTCGCGCTCCGCGGGGCCCAGGTCACCGCGCTGGACATTTCGGCCGGGATGTTGGACCTGACGGCTGCGCTGGCCCGGCGTTACGGGGTCAGTTTGCGCATCCACAAGGCGGACGCCCAGGATTTGCGGCTGGATCCCCGGGAGAAGTTCGACGTGATCCATGCGGCCAACGTGCTGCATCATGTGGACCTGAAACAGGCATTGCCGCAGATGCTGGCCCATCTGGAGCCTGCCGGGACCTTTGTCAGTTGGGACCCGCTGGCTTACAACCCCATCATCAACCTCTACCGTCGAATGGCCACCCAGGTTCGCACCGAGGACGAGCACCCGCTCCGGCGGAAGGATGTCCGGCAGATCGCCGGGCATTTCCGTCGAGTGGAAACCCGCTGGTATTGGCTGAGCACACTGAGCATCTTCATGCTGATGGCGGCCTGGCAGCGACGGAATCCGAACCGGGAGCGCTACTGGAAAGCAGTCGTGAAGGAGGCGGATCGCTGGGCGCGGCTCTACCGACCGCTGGAACGCCTGGACACGCTGGTGCTCCGGGTGTTGCCGCCCTTGAGGTGGTGGTGTTGGAACGTTCTGGTTTTCGGATGGGAGCCCGCTCAGTCCGGCAGCTCGGCGCCGGTCTGCCTTGAACGCACCCTCCATGAACCCTCGCCCCGTAGCGGCGTCTCGGCAGAGCGCCGCCATTCAGCGGAAGCACAGTCCGCGGCGC
>Ga0315274_10009682_pt1 | contig 13905 bp, 12 predicted proteins | sample YL17G02_20_MG_FD_203700 | JGI IMG/M metagenome (GOLD analysis project Ga0315274, IMG submission 203700) | Sediment microbial communities from Yellowstone Lake, YNP, Wyoming, USA - YL17G02_20 | ecosystem: Environmental > Aquatic > Freshwater > Lake > Sediment | place: USA: Wyoming | collected...
TTTCCAGCGTCTTTGGCACAATCATGGCGACACCACTACATATAGTGGTTGACCTACCGTGACACCACTAGAAACTTGCGATGGCTGAGTAGTTACCGGTGGGGCAGCTTTTCCAGCTTTCAGCGTACGCGTGGCGTCCTGCGGCTGCTGTCCCTGGTCGTCTATGCCCTCCGGGAGAGCCAGGCGCCGTACATCACCCTGGCGGACTTTGACCTGGCGAACCAGGAGATCCGCCGGGAGCTGTTGAAACACATCGGTGCCGAGTATGACAGCGTCGTCGCCGCTGACATCACCGGGCGGGAGGCCGGGGCGCGCAAGGTGGATGGCGAGCTCGGCGCGGCCTACCAGGGTCTGCGCCTGGGGACACGCGTAGCGACGGCCATCTTCTTGTACTCTTTTTCCGGTGGCGTGGAGTGTGGGGTCACGCTGGGCGAGGTCAAGCGCAGTGCCACCACGACCGGGAACCCGGCCAGCGTGGTCGCCGAGGCGGTGGAGCTGCTCCAAGGCCGGCTGTTCTATATCCAGCACGGGGCCGGCAAAGCCTACTTTTCCAACCAGCCCAACCTCAACCGCATCCTGCTGACCCGCATGGAGGGTGTGCAGCAGGCCGAGATCCTCGCCGAGGAGGAGGCCCTGTTGAAAGCACGGGTGGGCGGCAAGCGCCTCAAGGTCTACCCCTGGGCAGGGACCGAGGCCCGGATCTCCGAGATCCCGGACACGCCGGACCTCAAACTGGTGGCGCTACGGGAGCGGGACGAGGCGCTGATGGCGGCGACATTGAGGCAAAAGGGAACCGTGCCGCGGGTGCACTGTAACACGCTGTTCTTCTTGTGCGCACTCGAAAGCGAGCGTCCCGCCCTGGAGACGCTGATCCGCCGACGGCTGGCCTACCAGCGGCTTGAGGACGACAAGACCCTACGTCTGACCTCGGATCAGGACAAGGAGGTCAAGCAGGGACTCAAGAAGGCGCAGGGCGACCTGGCCGAGGCGGTGAGGCGCGCCTACCGGCAGCTCTTCCTGCCGGTGCGCGATGGGCTAAAGGAACTCGATCTGGGCATCCCGACCTATGGGGAGGACAGGCCGCTGGACGAGGAGGTATACGAGAAACTGCGCCTGGAGGGTGAGATCCTGGAACGCATCGTCCCACTGGTGATCAAGGAACGTTACCTGCGCGACCAGGGCTATGTGTTGACCGAGCAGTTGGCCCAGGCTGGGTCGCGCACGCCGGGCGAGACGCGGGTGGTCAGTCGGCAGGCGTGGGAGGAGGGGATCGCCGAGGGAGTGCGCAAGGGGCTGTTTGGCCTGGGCGAGCTGTCTGAAAACCAACCCGTGTGCAGGTATTTCGGTGAGCCGCCGGCCGTGGGGCTCACCGGCAGCGAGATCATCATCCGCGCAGAATTGTGCCAGGCACAGCGAGGCCCGGCAGTGGTGGTCACCCCTGAAGGCCCGGGTGTGTCGGGCGGCGCGGCGATGAAAGATCTGGGTGCTGCAGGGGCAGCCGTGACCCCAACCATCACTGGTACGCAACCCCGGCGAGGCGAAGGGATGCAGCAGCTCCGCCTGCGGTTCACGGTGCCCAAGGGCAAGGTGGCCGGCCTGATGGGGGTGATGAACCTGCTGCAGCACAAGTTTGGCCGGTTGGAGGTCGTGCTGGCCGCCGGGGAGGGAGAGATCTCGGAGCAAGAGTACGAGGACAAGATCCAGGAGGCGTTCCGGCAGCTTGGGATTGACGTCACTGAAGGGTGATAAGAGCGATGGGGGCGATAGAAGTTAGGGCGCTGCTGTTCCTTCTGTTCTCCCTCGGCTATGCGTTCATAGAGGACACGCGGTATGCAGTATCAAGAGAGGCTGATTGACCTTCTCGACCGCAAGTATCGACTCGTGGTAGAGTCGCCTCCAGGTGCTTTCTTGCTGGAGATGGAGAGCTTTGTGGACTTTATCATGACCGAAGAGACCCTGAGGGGCCATGTGGGTCAGCTGGTCGACCGATTGGCGCGCCGTTGGAACGAGTATAAGCGGGAACTGGAGGAACTCAAGAAACAGTTGGTCCAGATTCGCGAGGATTTCGCTGCGCTATGTCCGCAGGAGGATGACAGTAGCATGCGATATCAGACTGACTCACGTGCCCCTCCTGCTGAGGAGTATCAATGGAGCTTAGCGCGTTTTGATGACATCGTCAATGGTGCCAAATGCGAAGGGGTCAAACTGTCGTCTGGGCCAGGATCTCCACAAGCTGCCACAGAAATAGCGACCTTGGTCGACATTCTTACGCGCAAGATCCAGCAACCGGAGCTCTTCGGGACTTGCCAGCAACTCGGCGTTAACATAGAGCACCTCACTAAGCGCCTCGCGCACTTGGAGCGTGGCTATCGCAACTATTGTCTCGTGTCACCGGGGTGTTGCTTGCTCCTCCTGCGGCATATGGCGGACAAGATCAACCCGAGACCAAGGCGCTATGCTTCCTGGTCAGACCTGACAGAATCAGTGATGGAGAGTTGGGCATCCCTGGAAGGTGGCCTCGAGAGACAGATCCAGAGTGCCGTCTATGATGGCGCAGTGAACGTGGCACTGATCGAGACCTTGAAGGCTTACTTACGCCGTGCCTACGAAGGCATCAGAGCCGCCATCGGGTCCCACCTCATGTATTCTGCACTGCTGCAGCGCTACAAAGCCCGATGCATGTGGTACGACAGGCAGCGGGTGACGGGACTTGTAAAGAGGAGGAAAACCACCGCTCACCCTCAACCGGCCCTGATCGCTGCGCGTAGGCCGGAGAGGAGGAAGAATGAGGAGAGCCTGACACGGGATCTGGCGCTATTCCTGTTTGACAATGGGATCTCTACGTTGTACCGAGTCAAGCGAGGGGTCCACGAATACGATCTGGTGGGCAACCAGACTGAAAACCCCATCTTTGTCGAGGCGAAGGTATACGAGGACAGTCGACAAACGAGAAGTCGCCTGATCACAGGGTTCAACCAGCTTGCGGCATATCTGAACGCGCTTGAGGCCGCTAATATCCCTATCCGGGAGGCTTACTATGTCGTATACCGCCTGGGCGGGCCCTTGTACATGCTCCTTTCGGAGGTGCCGCTGGATCGTCTGACGGTGTACACCGTTCTCATCGATCTCGGGTCGAGCAAGGAAAGCGGCAGTCACCAACCGCGAACGATCCAGATCGAAAAGGACGATCTGGTGGAGTCGAGTGGCAATGACGACTGAGGAACTGGTCGTGTCTGTCTGGGCCATTGTGACGTCATTCCAAAGCGAAGGGGGTAATGGGGGTTGACCGGGGGCCAGCGCAAGTCCGCTAGCCCTTTCGTGTTGTTCCCCAGCCTGGGCACGCCTGCGCACCCTGCTTGCGTTTGCTGAGCGGATTTAGTACAATTCTAGTAGTGGCAACAAGAGTGGGTTTGGGGTACTGTGCCACATGGCTTGTGCGATCATGGATCCAGGCCACATTGGGGGGTGGACACCACCAATGCTCGACAAACCGGCTTCCCAACGAGCGCCCACTGGCTCACATCCTCCGTCCCACGACGCACGCCAGCCCAATTCCCGTGGCTGTTTTGTCTGTGGAGTGGCCAACCCGGTGGGGCTAAAGATGGTGTTTCACGAAGACCGGTCCACCGGCCAGGTGCAGGCAACCATCACCATCCCCGATCGCTTTCGCAGCTACCCGGGTGTGGTGCACGGTGGCATCGTGGCTACCATCCTCGACGAGGTATCCGGGAGGGCGATCATGCTCGCCACCGGCGATATCAATGCGTTCTTTGTCACCGCCAGGATAGAGGTTCGCTATCGCCAGGCGACGCCCGCGAAGAGTTTTGAGTACAAGAGTTGTGAGTTTTGAGTCCCAACCCGAAACTCACAACTCACAACCCAAAACTCCTCCTGCCGTGGGCTGGGTCGAGCGGATGGGCCAGAGCCGGGTCTGGGTCAAGGGGGAGCTGCGGCTGAAGGACGTGGTGCTGGCCGAGTGCAGGTCGCTCATCGTCTTGCCCGGCCCCGAGTTCCTCGATCGTTGGGGTGAAGAAGAGTCCTACTGGCGGGTGTACAGCGACGAGCAGCTGGAACAGGCCTAGTCTTCCCCGGCCGTGCACATCTGGAGGGAAAAGGATGTCAGAGATCCTGGTGGTAGATGACGACCGTGATGTGGCTCAGAGTATCGAGCTGGCCCTGCGCAGGCGCGGCTTTCGCGTCATCCTGGCCGCCACCGGCATGGATGCGCTCAAGACGTTGCGCCGGCATCGGCCCGACCTGGTCATCTTGGACGTGCTGATGCCCGGCATGAACGGGTTGGAGGTCTGTCACAGGCTCCGATCGGACACCAACCTGGCCGACCTGCCGATCATCTTTCTCACCGCGCGCGGGCAGGAAAAAGACCGCATCGAGGGCCTCCGGGCCGGAGCCGACGACTATATGCCCAAGCCGTTCAACCTGGAAGAGCTGATCCTGCGGGTCAAGGCGGTCCTGCGCCGCGCCAACCGTGAATCGACGCAGGAAAGGCCGAGCGTGCTGCGCGTCTCCGGCCTGAACCTCGACACCCGTACCTTTGAGGTCTCTACGCCGGAGAAAAAAGCCGTCCTGTTGACGCCCACCGAGTTCGATCTGCTGTATCACCTCATGCTTCATGCCGGCCAGGTTTTCTCCAGTGAACGCCTGCTCCAGGAGGTCTGGGACTTTCCGTATGACACCGGAAGCACCGATCTGGTCCGCGCTCACATCAAGAACCTTAGAGAAAAGGTCGAGGCCGACCCCAAGAATCCTGTCTATGTGAAAACCGTTCCGCGCCACGGGTACGTAGTAGCAGAATGACACCGCTCCCTCTGGGCACATGGATGTACCCATCCGCATCGAATCGAGGCGGATGGGTACATCCGGCGGATGGGTACATCCGAGTAGGGGCAGACCCCCGTGTCTGCCCAAATCGGTAGGAGTGAGATGACGAACGAGATGCCGCCAGAGGTTCGCCCCTTGGAGGGCCTGACCATATCTCAACGCATCCTCGTGGTCGACGACGAGCCCCAGATCGTCACCCTGATCCAGAGGCTGCTGGAGAGTTCGGGCTACGAGTCAGATGGCGCTTACGACGGCCCCATGGCCATCGATCTCTTGCGTCAAGGTGCGCAGACAGACATGGGGGGCTATGCCCTGATCCTCGCCGATCTCAAGATGCCGGGTATGGATGGCCTGCAGTTGTTCGAGGAAGTTCAGGAGCGGTACCCCGATACGATGTTTGTCCTGATCACCGGCTTTGCCACGGTCGACTCTGCAGTGTCCGCATTGCGCCAGGGAGCCTATGACTATCTGACCAAGCCCCTGGACTTCAAGCACCTCCTTTCGGCCGTGCAGCGTGCACTGGAGCACCGCACCCTTCTCTTGCAGAACCGGCGTCTGGTCCAGTTTCTGCAAGAGACAGCCGAGGCCCTCCGCCAACGCACGGAGTCTCTGGAGGTGCTCCACCGTGAGGAGCAGCACAAGACCCAGCGGCTTGGACAGGTCAACGCCATTGCCCGTCAGATCACCACCATTCTCGACACCGAGACTCTCGTTACCACCGTCCTGCGCCTGATTGGTCCAGCCTTTGACCTGGTGGCCCCCAGTTTCGGCCTGATCGATGGCGATACCCTGCGCTTCACCGGCGGTATGCTGCACGGCCAGGTGACCCAGGTCGCGGACAGCGTTTTCCTCCGCCTCACCGCTGGCGGACGCCAGCCGTTTCTGCGCCTGCCCACCGACGCAGCGGACCGCACGCCGGATGTGACCCACTCGGCAGACGGCGGGACCGATGTCTCCCCTCCTTCCTCTCCTGCTACGGATGTACTCATCCGCACGGATGTACTCATCCGCGCCGATCCAGGCGGATGGGTACATCCGACGCAGCCAGGTGCCGCGGACACGTCTGATGCACTCAATGGCGTACCCTACGACCTGATCTTTCCCCTCCAGGCTGGTGACAGGACCGTGGGCTTCTGGGTCGCGAATGGGTACTCCGGTGGGCGCCAAGATCGGCGTACCAGTGGGTGTGTGGACCCGCGTGCCGGGCAAGACGAAGCCTGGCGCGACGATGCCCGCTTCCGCGAGCAGGACCTTCCCTACCTGGAGGCTGTGGCCGCACAGACGGTCGCCGTCCTGGAGAATGCCCGCCTCTATGCCCTGGCCAGGCAAGCCGATGAGCTGGCCTTCCTCAACCGGGTCAGCCGCGCCGCTAACCAGAGCCTGAACCTCCAGCAGACCATCCGCAGCGTTCTGCGCTGTATCCAGCCAACCTTTGATGCCTCGTTGGTCGAGATCTGTCTGCTCAATGACCGCCAGCAGATCGACCAGGTGTTCAGCCTGGTCCGATGGCATCGCGAGAACGGCGGCGCCACCCCCTCCATCGCCTACACCCAGCGCGAGCGCCATCCCTTGCTTGGCGACGAATTCGTGCGCCGTATTGGCAGTCAGCCATTGACCGTCACTGAGCCGCCAGAGGCAGCACAAACCCCAGGCTCGCACGTTGAGGATCAGCGAGCCAGGGGAGTAGGGCCTTTTCGCTCTCGTCTGGGGGTCTCGCTGCGCTTTGGCGAAAAGCGCGTCGGTGTCCTGGGCGTGGCCAGCGCAGAGCGGGCCGCCTACGATCTGGAGCGAGGCCATCTGCTGCAGGTCGTCGCCGGGCAGGTGACTGCCGCCATTGAGAATGCCCTTCTGTTCCGTGAGGTCGAATCTGGACGCCGCCAGCTCCTGGAAAGCCGGAACACCCTGCAAACGCTGTTCGATGGCATCCTGGAAGGCATCTACATCGTCGATCGCGATCATCGCATATTGGCCATCAATCGCACTCAGGCCGCCTGGGCAGGTCAGGATCTGTCCGGTTTGGTTGGACATGCAGCAGACATGGCGTTTCCCTCGAGCCGGTCCTCACCGACCCTGATCGCTGATACCTTTGCCCAGGGCAAACCCATGTCCTCTTCGGAACGCCTGCGTTCCCCAGATGAGCAGTGGACCGAGTGGGAAATCCAGACCTATCCCATCGCCAGCACCGATGCTCCAGGAGCGCCGGGTGAGCAGCAGATCGACCGCGTGGTTGTCGTCGTCCGAGACGTGACCGAGCAGCGCTGGCTCGAGGCCTCGTTGCTGCAGTCGGAAAAGCTGGCCGCCATCGGCACCCTGGCTGCTGGCGTCGCCCACGAGATCAACAACCCGATGACCGTGATCTCGGCCAACGCACAGATCCTGCGGGAAGAGATCCCATCTGACCATGCGTACTATTCTTCCATCCAGCTAATCGACCGTGCTGCCGAACGAGCGTCCAAGGTGGTGCGCAACCTTCTCAATGTCTCGCGCTCCGAGGATTTCGAGTTTGTGCCCACCGATCTGAACGCCTCCCTCCGCGATGCCATTTCCCTCGTCGGACCCCAGTTCACCAAGGCCCAGACAGAGGTGATCGTGTCTCTGGATCCAGACCTGCCGCCCATTCTGGCCAGCCCCGACAACCTGCAAGTCGTGTGGCTCAACCTGCTGCTGAACGCGCGTGACGCCATCCTAGAGTCCAAAGCCGAGGGTCGAGTCCGGGTTGTTTCCCGGCGCAGTGCCGACTGGGCTGTGGTCGAGATATCGGACAACGGGAGAGGCATGCCGCCGGAACAGCTCCGTCACGTCTTTGAGCCCTTTTTCACCACCAAGCAGCCGGGCAAGGGCACCGGATTGGGCTTGTTCACCTGCTACCGCACTGTGACCCGCCACCGCGGTGAGATCAAGCTGGAAAGCCAGCCAGAGCACGGGACGACCTTTCAGCTCCTGCTCCCGATCGATCCTGGCGTCGAGCTCGAACCATAGACATAGCATCGGCCTCTCTGCCGATGCACCCCATGCTGCCGCCACACAAGCCCGAGCTCTATGTGGACGGGGCATCCCTATGCCCCGAAATAGGTTTCCCCTCCGCCAGGATTTACGCTCTCTTCACCGTTCTTTCACGGCTGGTTTATGGACAACGGCTCCACAATGATGTATAGTGGAGATAGCAAAGGCGGACTTGGCCTTCCATCGCGGATGGGTACATCCGACTTCGTTTCTGCATTGTGGAGTCTCTGCAAATGGCCGAGTTGGAGGCGTGTTCCACCCCTCAACAGCTCGCAGAACAGATTGCGCGTCATCTGGCGCAGGCGACACCTTGCTTCGCAGCCGGGGTTTTATTGGTTGACGATCATCGTGGGCAGATGGTGCTGTTCCGTGTTCGGCCTGTGGACGATCTCTTTGTCCAGGCCCTGCAGCGACGTCTGTCGCTCAGCTACCAATTGTGCGTAGGCCCAGCCTTGGTTGAGCCGGAAATCCGGGTGATCGTGCACGGCGACTCGGTGCCCGGTCCCTACGAGCCGCCCAAGTCCTTGCTCACCATGCCCATTTTGCACGACGGTCGGGTTACCGGCATGATCGCCATCGCTAGCATCTTTCCCGAGGTGTTCGGCAGCAAGGACCTGTGCACCATGTCCGATTTGGCCGCCCAGGCGGCGACAGCCCTGGAGCGCATCCGCCGCCTGGCTGCTCCATCTGCCGATCAGTCCTTTCATCCCGAACCCGAGCCGCCAGCAGAGCAGGGCCCGGGCCCGGTGCCCGAGGGCATCGTCCGACGCCAGGTGGGCAGCTATGTCAGGGCCATTGTCGACCTGGCTCGCGTGTGGCGCGCCGATCAAGATGGCGAGTTGTCCGACATCCTCCGCCAGGACCTGGACGCCATCGTGCAGAACGCACTCCGAATCGAGAAACTACTGGCCCGGTAAATGTCCAAGAAACAGCGCCAACCTCGCCTGAACTCCATGCGCCTCCTCGACACCAACCGGGTGCCCTATGAGACCATCCTCTTTTCCCCGGATATCCACTCGGCGACAGAGGTCGCCGATGTCGTGGGCATGGATCCGGCCATGGTCTACAAGACACTGGTGGTCCTTCGCCCTGCGGGGCGGCCCCTCCTGGTCATGATCGCCGGCAACCGCGAGTTGGATCTCAAAGCGTTGGCAGCCTCTATCGGCGAGAAAAAGGTGCACATGGCTACCCATCGCGAGGCAGAGTCGTTGACCGGGCTGCAGGTAGGAGGCATCTCGGCCCTGGCGTTGCTCAACAAGGGCTTTGACATCTACATCGACCGCCCCGCGCGCGAGTTGGAGTGGGTCGCGGTGAGCGCAGGGCAGCGCGGCGTCAACCTTCGCCTGGCAGTAGCAGACCTGGTGCGCGTGACCGGTGCCCGCTGGGTGGACGCCATCGGGGAATCGGGCGGCTAGCCCACACCCTGTACGGGCAGACCTACGTGTCTGCCCTCTCCTCAAGTTGCTCGCTGATCTCTTCCCAATCCGGCAAGTCGTGCACGCTCTGCAAGCCAAACTGCTGCAAGAGCTCAAAGGTCGTCCCAAACAGGATCGGATGTCCCACCCCACCCGTGCGCCCGACTTCTTCCACAATGCCGCGCCGGATCAGCGAGCGCAGCACGCTGGTCGAATCCACACCCCGGATGGCTTCGATCTGAGCCCGAGTGATCGGCTGCCGGTAACAGACGATGCTCAGCGTCTCCATTGCAGCGATAGAGAGCCGGCCCGAGCTCTCTAGGCCCAGGAATCGCTCGACATAGGGCCCTGCCTCCGGGGCCGACACCAGTTGGATGCGGCTGTTCTGTTGCTGCAAACGCATGCCTCGCTCCTGGTACTCAGCCCGCAGCGTCTCCAGAGCCAGCTCCACGTCTTCGGTGTTCACCTGCAGCACAGTCGCCAGGTCCTCCACAGTGGTCGGGTGGTCAGCGACAAACAGCAGGCTCTCCACAAGCGACTTGGTGTCCACTCATCCTTCCCTCAAGCGTGCCTGTTTGTAGTAACCGCTTTAGCGGTGGGCAAGATGGTCCAGGAATAAACGCCCCCCATGCCTTCGCGTGCATTTGTCGCCTGGGGCAGGCCTTGGCGTAGGGGCGCAGTTGTACCCAACTGCGGCATTCGCACAGGGCGTTGCCATGCAGCATGCTTCCGCAATGTAAGAGAGCGTCGTGTGCCCTGGCTATGGCTTCGAATGCCTCGCCCGTGATGTGTATGAGCCTGGGCACAACGGTGCCCCAAGGAACAAATGCTCCCTGGGGACAGGGGTGCATTTGTTGCTTGGGGCAATCCTATCGCACGGCGACCAAGGTCGCGCCTGAAGGGCATTCTGCCAGGTGTCCGCCTACGTGGACACGTCGTCGGCGTAGGCCGACGATCAGCTTTAGCTCTGCAGGTGCGGTTTCAACCGCTGATTGCCCCAAAGTACAAACACACCGTATACCCTCTCAGGTGTTGCGCATCCCTCGGGTCTGGTAGTATAATGACCCAATAGCGTCCACAGGCTGCTTCAGTGCTCGTGACCTTCGCGCACCGCGCATCTGCGCCACGCTCTGCGGCCTTGCTGCTGATAGCTGACCGCTGATCGCAGTTCGCTGGCTGCTTCTAGGGGACATAGGGACCGATGACGCACTTGACATCCCACAGGTTCAGCATCGGATTGGTCTTGGCCGTCGTGCTGTGGCAGGCGGCTTCCTGTTGCTGCTGCCTGGGCGGGGCGGTACCTCCCACCATGACCCCGGCACCCATCTCCGGAGAGCAGGCCCAGCAGATGCGCGACCGGATCAACCAGGCCAGGCTACAACAGGGCGTGTTTGCCATCCAAGTGACTGACCAGGAGCTGACCTCCTATGTGGTCGGCCTGCTGCAATCGGGGGCCGGCGAATTCCCGGCCCGTGACATGCAGATCCGCTTCGGCGACGGCTATGCAGACATCTGGGCCACCTTCATCGACATTGCCCCTGATGATCTGCCGGTCTATGCGCGCGCGACCCTTCGCGCCGTCGACGGCAAGTTGGTCTTTTCTATCGTCCAGGCCAATGCCGGTTCATTCCCGATCCCCGGCGCGCTCCTCGAGTCGATCGCCCATAGTCTCAGTGATAGCTTGGCCGAGTTAGAGTTGGGCCTGCAGATCGAGTCCGCCCAGATTGTCCCTGGCAAGCTTCTGCTCACCGGTCAGGTCACGGGCAGCGTCCCCAACCTTCCGTAGCATAGGGCCTTGTGCCCGTTCTACGACGTCGGCCCCTTGACCTCCACCACCTGTCCCTCTTCCTGTGCTGGCAGGACCTGCGACGCCTCTGGGGGCGGTGCAAAATCCTCCAGCCTCGCCTGTGCGGTCCGCTCTTCCCGGCTCGCCGCAGGACTGGCCACGGGCTGTCTGCTCTCCATCTGGCGACCGCCGCGTGCCGTCCTTGGGTAGCTCAACGGCTTGATCACGACCTTGATCTCGCCCCTGATCTCCAGGCCCAGTTGCTCCTCGATCACCTTCCGCGCCGCCTCCCGGATCTCGGCGCTCTTTTCCGGCACACTCACGTCCGGGCCTGTCTCCACGTACAGCGCTACACGCACGCTCTTGCCCTTGCTCTGCACATCCGGCCGCACGCGCAGCACATTCGGAAGCAAGTCAATGTGATACGCCAGGTGCCCACCCAAGCCCTCCATCACCAGCTCGCCGCTGCCGTCCCTCAGGTGCACGGTCCGCCGACGGAGGCGCACGGTCTCCAGCACCAGGAACAACAGCCCGATCACAAAGACCATCAGGGCAATAGCGGCCAGAGCCAGCCGGATCACGATCTGCGTCCCCTCCGATAGCGAGCTCACCCACAGCAAGTTCACCTGGAGCAAATCCGCCGAGTACCGCAGCACAGATTCCGTCTGCTCAGGCAGGATCAGCGCCAGGGGGATCAGGATCATCAATGCCAGGAGCAGCAAGATGATGACGATTCGGTTGAACGTGTTCATCGCTCTACCTCCGGGTCTCTGATGTAGCCTCATTATACACCAACTGAGGTTGCTCGTCCAGTCAGCGAACCCTCCCGCAGGTCTGGTGCCCTCTCTTCCACGCGATCGCCCACCAGAGGGCTGCTGCTACCATAGCCACTGCCGCGGCACTCACCGCCATTCCAATCCGGTAGCTGCTCGGGGCATAGACGAACCTCACCTCGTGCGTCCCGGCCTCCAGGAGGACAGCCCTCGAGTTGACATTCGCCCGTTCCACCTTTGCCCCTCGCCCATCCACGGTGGCGGTCCAACCCGGATACCACGTGTCGCTCAGTACCAGATACCCTGGAGCCTGTAGCGCAGCCTGTACCGTCACTGCCTCTGGATCGCATCTGGTAATCGCCACCGTGGCCCGTGCTGGGGGCATGGCATCGATCTCGCGCCCCTCGGCCAGGATGACCTTCTCGCCCGGGTCAAAGCTGGGGTCACGCATCATGGTGATCGCGGCATAGTCGTCGGCGACAACTTGCGCCTGGTGCACCACAAACGCGCGCGGCATCGCGTCCAGCACCTCATAGATCTTGACGTCGCCCGAGTGAACCCGCCTGTAGTGGCCTGCCGTAGACAGGATCACCGGCACGCTGCTGCCATCGCGGGCATCGATCAGCGTCAGCCCCCGGACGTGGATCTGCGCGGATGGGTACATCCGACCTCCAAAGGGCAGAGCAACCACCTCCACGCGGGCAATACGCGCCGCTTGTCCCCACTCTAGACGCGTGACATAGTCAGCCCCTTCCGGTCGGTCGCGCCAGCGATGTCCCACGCGCGCCTGTGCGTGCGCCATGCCGGGCTGGTAGAGCCCCTCTGCCGTGTCTCGCCCGGCCTGTACCACAAAGGTCCGCGTGTCGCCATTGTCCGCGACGAGGCGTAGCTCGGCTACCGGTGTACCGTCCGCCACGCGCTGTCCTCCCTCCAGGAACGTGGCCAGGCCAGCGGCAGTCGCGGCAAATGGGGGAGTGACCTCGCCCGTGACTTGGGGAGAGGCGTCTTCGCCCAGCGCGGCATCGAACGCCAGATCGTAAAAGACGTCGTCGATCCACACGTCCTGTACCTTGTCGGTGATCACATAGCGCACGCCAACGATGGACAGCAGTCGCGAGGACGGGATCTCGCGCAGTCCTTCACGCAGCCTGCCATCGCTCAGGATCTGGTCCTCCTCTAGGAACAGGCGCTGTAGGCGCACGTACCGGGCCAGCGGCAGCACCCCTCCGTCATAGCCGTCGACCGCATAGGCCCGCCACGCCAGGGGCAGGTTGGGGGTCAGGATCTCCTGGCGCTTGACGCACACTACATAGTCGTACAGGGCCTTCTCGGACAGGGTGCCGCGGAACATTTGCTCGATCTCATCCTGGTCTCCGGGGTCAAAGAGGGTGTCCGACATGCTGAGAAACCGACCCGGGCACATCTCCATCCCTTGAGCAGCCAGGATGTGGGCCGGCGCTGTGCGCAGTGACGAAAACGCCTCCGGTGCCGTGGGGTGGCTAAACGGCAGCGCCTGTGCCGCAGCCGTGAGTTCGCCCAGGCTTACCACGACCAGCAATGTCACCACCGCGGTGGCCAGCCATGGGCGGCCTGGTACAGCGGCCGCGCCTGCCATTCTGTCGTGGCCGTACTCAGACGCGGGGGATCTCGCCTTGGTGCCGCCGAGTCGAGGGCTTGGCAAGATGCTCTTCGCTCCCATCAACCAGCGCACAAGCCAACCCTGTACCTGTTGCAGGCCCACACCGGCCAGCATAGCCACGCCAAACGCATACAGCAGCAGCCACCGCGCTGGCACACGGAACAGGTTGAACCCGGGCATCACCTTGTACAGCACCCAGTAGAGGGGGTTATAGCCTCCCAACGCGAGCGTGAACCCCAGCACGGCCAGCGCTATAACCTGTGCTATGGGCCGGACCATGGTCTTCCCTTTGGCCGTTGCGTCGCCTTCGTGTAGTGCTAGTGGACGATCCCTCACCACCCGCAGCAGCCAAGAGACCACGCCTATCGCTGCCAGCACCAGCGGCACGACGCCGATGTAGGCCAGGTACTCGGTATAATAGTCGCCCCCAAAGACGTCCGATAGGTTGCG
>Ga0315274_10009683_pt1 | contig 13904 bp, 13 predicted proteins | sample YL17G02_20_MG_FD_203700 | JGI IMG/M metagenome (GOLD analysis project Ga0315274, IMG submission 203700) | Sediment microbial communities from Yellowstone Lake, YNP, Wyoming, USA - YL17G02_20 | ecosystem: Environmental > Aquatic > Freshwater > Lake > Sediment | place: USA: Wyoming | collected...
CCGGGGATCACGTATCACTTGGAGGCCCCGGACTCGGCGTTTTCACACCCAATGCGCGACGTGTATTACCGCCGGTTTGTGTTCCTCGACCAACTGGAGGTCGAATACGCGCTCTTGGTGGACAACTCCGACGTCTTATGCTTGCAGCCCTTCCCGGAATTGCCCGTCCTGTTGCGCGGGGCAGCGGTGGGGGCCTGCGTCGAGCACGCCGGCTCGCGTTACCTGGCCGGGCAGGGCTACACCAGCGCGTATATCAACGCGGGCGTGACGTTCTGGCATGTGCCGAGCTCGCGCCGTCTGCGCCAAGACATCGTGGAACGCGGGCGTTCCTGTTTTCGCAGCGTGGAGGACCAACTGACCTTCAATGAGGTGGTCCATACGCGCTATTTTGACCAATTGGTGCTGTTGCCCAGTCAATACAATTACCGGGTACACCTTGCGCCGCTCCGCGTCCGCGGTTGGCCGACGGTCACGCACTTGCATGGGGTGAGGATTTACCATAACCTCCACGGCATTGAAGCGGCGAAGAAATTGCTGCCGGTATGTGCCGCAGCGGTGCTTCCGGACTTGCCACCGGACGAAGGGCCCCTTAACCGGTGGCAGCAGTTCTGGCGGCGTATCCGCAACCGGTTCAGTCCACATTACGTGAAATAGGGATACGGGAAAACCCGGTCATGGCCGAAGGACTCCTTTCCATTTGCATCCCAACCCGCAATCGGGCGGGTTACCTGCAGGAATTGCTGGCCGCGCTTGAGTTGCAGGTTCGCGAACACGGGATTTCACCACGAGCGCTTAGCATCCACGTATCCGACAACGCTTCCACCGATGAAACGGCGGCCCTGGTGCAAGGGAAGGCCAGGCATCTGCCGCACCTTTCATACCAGCGCCATCCCGAAAACGTGGGGGCCGAACGCAACGTCCTGGCTTGCGCTCGGCTGGCGCAGAGTCCATTCTGTTGGATCGTCGGTGACGACGAGGTGCTCAATCCGGGTGCATTAGCGCATGTACTGGCCGCCTTGCAGGAGCCCAAACTGGCGCTCTTGATCCTCCTGGATACCGGCTACGACTCGCGGTTGAGCCGCCCAGCCCGGTTCGGCAGTTACCGCGATTTTGCAGCGGAATGCGCTCGGGTCAATCCGCACGTTCTGGTCCAACACACCCTTTTGACCTCGAACGTCTTCTTGACTGAGCGGTTTGATTTCGCCGCGGCGGAAGCGGCCGCTCAGACCAATTACCCCCACATGTACGGCCTCCTCACCGGTTTGTTGAAGCAGGGAGGCGAAGTGGTCGTTTCTGACTTCCCGGCCATCACCATCCGCGAGCGACGCGCCCCCGCCGTGGACGGTGTCTGGCCAACGAACCTGGAGCGAAGTTGGCGCGATTTTCTCACCTGGCAGAAACAGCAGTTCAACTTGCCCGAGCTTGATCCGGACGTTGCCTTGGCCCAGGTCCGCCGGGCCTTGTTCAACAAAATCCGAAGGCATCCGCTCCGCTACCTTTGGAATAATCTGCCCGCGCTGGCGCAACCGCAGGCTTACTGGTACTTCCTGAAACGCTTGTGGAACCACTGTCGCTGATCGCCGCCGACCTTCGCTGGTTCACCCGCCGCGCACCGCAATTCAAGTGAGGGGTCGAATCTTCCCGGCCGCCTCAGGCGCGCCACAACTTTTGCCTTGCCCTGAGAATTGGCAGCGCGGCAGAGTGGCAGCGATGAGAGTCGTGATTCTGTGTGGGGGGCGGGGCACGCGCCTGCGTGAAGAGACGGAGTTCCGCCCCAAACCAATGGTGCCGATCGGCAACCAGCCGATCCTGTGGCACATTATGAAGTACTATGCTCACTTCGGCCACACGGAATTCGTGTTATGCCTGGGCTATAAAGGGGAGATGATCAAAGACTATTTCCGCAACTACCGGTGGAACCGATGCGATGTGTCGCTAGGTCTGGGGCGAGAGCCAGAAGTCCGGTTCCACGACCGCCACGCCGAGGAGGACTGGACCGTGACCCTGGCCGACACCGGGTTGGAGTCCTTGACTGCTTGCCGGATCAAGCGCGTCCAACGGCATCTTCCTGAAGGAGAGATATTTCTGCTCACCTACGGCGACGGTTTGTCCACCATTGACATTAATGCCTCCGTCCTGGCCCACCGGCGCGCCCAGAAGCTCTGTACGATCTCGGCGGTCCACCCGGCCGGTCGCTTCGGCGCTTTGAGCATCGACGAGCAGGGCGCCATTTACACTTTCCAGGAGAAGCCGCAGGTCGAGCAGGCCTACGTCAATGGCGGCTACATGGTGTGCGATTACCGGCTGTTCGAGTATCTGCCAGACGACCCTGCCGTCGCCTTCGAGCGGGGACCGATCACCAACCTCATCCAGGATGGGCAACTGCATTCGTTTCGCCATGAGGGCTTTTGGCAGCCCATGGACACCTACCAGGAGATGCAGTACTTAAACCAACTCTGGGAAACGAACGCAGCCCCCTGGAAGGTCTGGTAACCCGGCGACGGGGGCCCCGGCCGGCGGTGTCTTTGACTGCTGCTCATACTATGCGTACGGTGTCGGAATCGGTTCGCGGCGCTTTTGGCGGCGCGTATGCCGGGCGCCAGGTGTTGGTGACCGGCCATACGGGCTTCAAAGGCGCCTGGCTTTGCGAATGGCTCTTGACGCTGGGCGCGGAGGTCACCGGCTACAGCCTGCCGCCTGACACCACGCCGTCGCTATTTGAACAACTTGGCCTGGAAGGGCGTGTGCGTCACCTGGTGGGGGACGTTCGTGACATCGACTCGCTCCGCCGCGCGGTGAGTGAGGCGCAACCAGACTTCGTGTTCCACCTGGCAGCCCAGTCGCTCGTCCGGCGCTCTTATCGTCAACCGGTCGAAACTTATGCCACCAACGTGCTGGGCACGATCCACCTGCTGGAGGCCCTCCGCCCGCTGGCAAAACCGTGTGCGGCCGTCTGCGTGACCTCGGACAAATGCTACCAGAACCGGCAGTGGGATTACGGCTATCGCGAGGATGACCCGCTCGGCGGCGCTGATCCCTACAGTTCCAGCAAGGCCGCGGCGGAGGTGGCCATTGCCGCCTGGCGGCAGTCATTTTTCGGCGGTCATCCCGTGCGGATTGCCAGTGCGCGTGCCGGCAATGTCATTGGCGGCGGTGATTGGGCTCCGGATCGTATCGTGCCGGACTGCATCCGCGCGGTGCAGCAAGACCAACCGATTGGAGTTCGGAATCCGCGGGCCATCCGTCCCTGGCAGCACGTCCTGGAACCACTTAGCGGTTATTTGTGGCTGGGCGCGTTATTGGCCAATCCGCCGGCGGTGACGGTCCCCCTTCACCCAATGTGCTCGCCTTTCAACTTCGGCCCCAGGCCAGAAGCGAATCGTTCGGTGGCCGACATCGTCGAGGAAGTCCTACGACAGTGGCCCGGCCGCTGGGTGGACCAAAGCGAAGCCCAGGCACTCCCAGAGGCGAAGTTGTTGCGGCTGTCGATCGACAAGGCCTGGGGGCTGTTGGCTTGGCACCCCGTCTGGAGTTTCGCCGAAGCGGTGGCCCAGACCGTAAGCTGGTATCGCCAGGTAGATTCGGCGGCGGAAACGAGCGTCGCGCAAGAACTGACGGTCGAACAAATCGTTCGCTACACCGAAGAGGCCAGGCAACTGGCGGTTCTTTGGGCGATCGGTCCTTTGCGTCCATGACCAGCGTCGCGGCTGACCTGAGAGCGGAGATTCTACGCCTGAGCCGTGCCTATGCCGCCTTGGTCCACCGCAGCCACCGGCCGGCCTTGGGCCGCGAGACCGAAGAGCCTTCCGATTTCATCCCGGGCGAGACCCCCATCCGCTACGCGGGACGGGTCTTTGCCGAAGACGAAGTGGAGGCCGCGGTAAGAGCGGCGCTCGACTTCTGGCTGACCTTGGGCCCTGAAGGAGAAGCATTCGAAACGCAGTTGGCAAAAACCCTCGGTGTAAAGGCATCGGTCCTGGTCAACTCCGGTTCATCGGCCAACCTGCTGGCGCTGGCATCGCTGACCAGCGCCACACTCGGGGAACGCCAGTTGAAACCAGGCGACGAGGTGATCACCGTTGCTGCCAGTTTCCCGACCACCGTTGCGCCCATCCTGCAAAACGGCCTGGTGCCGGTGTTCATTGACAATGACCCGGTGACCCTCAATGCGCGCGTGGGAGGACTGGCAGCAGCCTTCGTCCCAGGCAAAACCAAGGCGGTGATGCTGGCGCACACCCTGGGCAACCCCTTCGACCTTTCCGCGGTGACGGAGTTCTGCCAGCGCCACCAGCTTTGGCTCCTGGAAGATAACTGCGACGCGCTCGGCTCCCTTTACGACGGGCGGATGACCGGATCGTTCGGCGCTCTCTCCACTCAGTCGTTTTATCCGCCGCACCATCTGACCTTGGGCGAGGGCGGGGCTGTCAATATCGTGCGGGACCTGCGGCTGAAGGCACTGGTGCAGAGTTTTCGCGACTGGGGTCGGGACTGCTGGTGTCCCAGCGGCCAGGAGAACACCTGCCATAAGCGCTTTGGCTGGCAGTTGGGCGAACTGCCTGAAGGCTACGACCACAAATACATCTACAGCCACCTGGGCTACAACCTGAAGCCGCTCGACTTCCAAGCCGCCATTGGCCAGGAGCAGATCAAAAGGCTGCCTGCCTTTGGCAAGGCGCGGGCGGAGAATTGGCACCGCTTGCGAGCTGGTCTGGCCGAACTGGAAGAGTACTTCAGTTTTCAACTCCCCACCCACGCGACCGGTTGGACCTCGCAGGGCTTCACCTGGGATGACTCCGGCCATACGGTCTGGTGTTCCTGGTTCGGGTTCATGCTCCAGGTCAGACCGACAGCTCCTTTCACGCGAAGGGAACTGGTGCGGCGACTTGAAGCCGCCCGGATTGGCCACCGCATGCTGTTCGGGGGAAACCTGGTGCGCCAGCCGGCGTTGGTCACCTTGCGGCGGCAACGGCCATCCGCTTTCCGCGTGGTGGGCGACCTGGCCGGGGCTGATCGGATCATGAACCAGGCGGTCTTCATCGGCGTCTATCCAGGACTTTCCGCCGCGATGCTCGATTACATGATGGAGACCATTACTGCCTTTGGCAGAAATCACTAACATCGTCCCCGCGCATGACAACCCGGCACAGGGTCTTGCTTGCGGACGCGGTTGCCGCCTCAGCCGCTCTCGCCGAGAGGTTAAAGGATTCAGCCTGCTATGTAACGGGCGCGTCTGGATTTCTGGCGTCGAGTCTGATTGCGTTTCTGAGCGAGCTCGACCGCGTGTACCAGGTCGGTCTGCGCCTCTTCGCCAGTGCCCGTCGGCCGAGCGCCGAGGTCAGGCTGTTCCCGTTCCTCGGCATTCAACCGCGCGTTGAATGGGTCATCGCCACGACCGAGGAGGCCAAGCTGCCGGCCGTCGGCAACCTCATCGTGGTTCACGCCGCGTCTTATGGTTCGCCCAAGAACTACCTGCGCGACCCCATCGCCACTTTCAGCGCCAACACTCTCGGCTTGATCAACCTGTTGCGCGGCGCCGGCGGTGGGCAGGTGCGGCAGTTGGTCTTCTTTAGTTCGGCGGAAGTGTATGGGCAACCGCCGCCGGAGGCCATCCCAACCGCTGAAAACTACCAGGGTACGATGGACACACTGTCAGTCCGTTCCATCTATGGTGAATCCAAACGGATGGGAGAAGTACTTGGCACCTGCCTGGCCGAAAAGGCCGGTATCCCGTTGACGATCGTACGGCCCTGGAACCTCTACGGCCCTGGCCAGCGATGGGACGATGGGCGCGTCCCGATTGAGTTCCTGCGGCAGGCATTGCAGGAGAGAACCATTCGGCTGGCTAGCAATGGCTCGCCGCGCCGAGCCTTCTGCTTTGCGTGGGACGGCATCCGCCAGATCGCTGCCACCCTGGGCCTCAGCGGGAAAGTGTTGGCCTTCAACATCGGGAACGGGACAGAGGAAATCTCGATCCTGGGTCTGGCCCAGAGCTGCGCGACGGCCTGCGGTTTGCCAGAGTCAGCCGTCTGGTATGACCCGGCAGCACGAGCGCTCGGGCTCCAGCGCTGTCTGCCGGAGGTTTCTGCCGTGCTCAGACTCACCCCGGGCCGCCTGGATTTCACCCCGCTGTCCGTAGGTTTGCCGCTCCTGGTGGAGTGGCTCGACTTTCTGACGCCAGATGCTTGAGTTGCCGCCAGCTCGATATTGTAGATTGTCCGGCGAGAGCCTGGCGGACGCGGAAGTGCTCTTTGAACTCTCCAGTTGTCCGTTGCCGGGCGTTTATCCTGCAACCGCGACAGACTCAGCGGCCTGGCGCACACCCCTGCGCGTGCTCCAGGCGCGCAAAAGCGGGCTGGTGCAACTAGGACATGTGCTGGAGGCCTCGCTTTACCAACAATACGCTTTCGCCGGTGCTACCTCGAAGGGCTACCTGAGTTACCTGCGCGCGCTCGCCCAGAAAGTGAGTCGATGTCTGCCCCGCAACGCGGCGATTCTGGAAGTCGGTTGTGGCGACGGCGCCCTGCTGGGCTGTCTGCGAGAGCTTGGCTTCAAGAACCTGTGTGGGATCGATCCCGGCCGCTCGGGCCAGGCAAGCCAGACGGCCGTCTCTACTATCACTGGCTACTTTCCCGCGGATGCTCCTGGTTCCTGGCGGGCAGAGAAATTCGACTTGATCCTCCTCCGTCACGTATTGGAACACGTGGAGACGCCGCGGGAATTCGTGGCCCACCTGCGAGAGTTCCTGCGCGCCCAGGGCCAGTTATGGATTGAGGTTCCCGATCTGGAGTCGACCGTCCGAGGGCGGCGGTGGAGCAATTTCTACCAACTCCATTGCTCCTACTTCAGCCAGCCCACGCTGGATGCGTTGTTGGGTGAGGCAGGCTGCTTCTGCTTCGAAGGTGAAGTGGTGGACGTTTTCGGGGGGTCCCTGCTCCGACGCTTTGCGTTCGGTAGGCCAAAACCCAAGGCCGAGCTGCCGCGCTGGGGGACCTTGGCCGCGCAGGTGGACGAGTTCAAACGGAACCTGAACCATCTGACCGCCCGAATGCCGGACCCCTGTGTCGGCTACGGCGCGGGGGAACGCACTGCCGTCACCCTGGGCTTTTGTCCGGTTGTGGAGCGCAAGCTAAAAGGGCTCTACGACAGTAATCCTCGGTTGGACGGGCGTTTTCTAGCGGGCACCCAGGTACCCATCGCCCACAAAGAACAATTGTTCCGTCAGCCACCGGCAGCGATCCTGCTCTTTGCCCTCTCGCATCAGGAAGAAATCCTAGCCGAACTCAAGGCGCGCTTGCCGACAGACGTTCTGATTGGAATTGTCGATCACGAAAGTGTGTGTCAGCCGCTCGCGGCGTTTTCATAGCCATGGATTCAAGGACCCTCGCCAGCCGAATTCGCCAGCACACCATTGAGATGGTGGCGCAAGCCAAGGCCTCCCATCTCGGTGGTTGCCTCTCCCTGGCGGATGTTCTGGCGGTTCTATACCGGGAAATCCTCCGCCTCAACCCCGGACAGCCGGACTGGCCTGACCGCGATCGCTTCATCCTCAGCAAGGGCCACGCCGGCGCGGCGCTCTATGCCGCCCTGGCGGAGACGGGTTTTTTCCCCGCTGAGGAGTTGACGCGATTTGGTCAGAATGGCTCGGCCCTGATGGCCCACGTTAGCCACCAAGTGCCGGGTGTGGAGTTCTCCACGGGCTCGCTCGGGCATGGACTTCCGTTCGGCTGCGGCAAGGCGCTGGCGGCTAAACGGCAGGGCAGGCGCTGGCGTGTCTTCGTGATGCTCAGCGACGGCGAACTGGATGAAGGTTCCACCTGGGAGGCCCTCCTTTTCGCCCCCCACCATCACTTGGACAACCTGATCGCGATCGTGGACTACAACAAAATCCAGAGCTTGGGCGCCGTCAGCGAAGTGTTGGAACTGGCGCCGTTGGCGGACAAGTTGCGCGCCTTTCGCTGGGCGGTGCGGGAAGTGGACGGCCACGATCACCAAGCCATCCGCGCGGCCTTGACCACCGTGCCTTGGGAAGCAGGCAAACCGAGTTGCCTCATCGCCCACACCATCAAGGGCAAGGGCGTTGATTTCATGGAGGACCAGTTGCTCTGGCATTACCAGTCGCCGGATGCCGAACAGGTAAAGGCCGCGCTACGCCAACTGGACTGCGCGCCATGAGAACAGCCTTCATCAGCGAACTCATCCGCCAGGCGCACGCCCACCCCAAGCTCTTCCTGGTGGTGGGCGACCTCGGGTTCTCGGTGGTGGAACCGTTTGCCCGCGCGTTCCCGGACCGTTTCCTCAACGCCGGCGTCGCCGAACAGAATATGACTGGAGTGGCTGCCGGTCTGGCGTCCGAGGGCTTCCACGTTTTCACTTACTCGATCGCCAATTTCCCCACCCTGCGTTGCCTGGAGCAAGTCCGCAACGATGTCTGCTACCACCAGTTCCCGGTGACCGTGGTGGCGGTGGGAGCCGGCTTGGCCTATGGGAACCTGGGCTACTCCCACCACGGCATCCAGGACCTTGCGGTCATGCGCGCCATGCCGCATCTGACGTTGCTGAGCCCCGCAGACCCCGGCGAAACAACCGAGTGCGTCCAATGGCTTGTCCACCATCCCTGCGCGTCCTACTTGCGGCTGGGTAAAGCCGGGGAAAAGACCTTGCATGAGGTGCGCGGGATCGCGGCGGGGCCGTTGGCCGTGCGTGGCGGGAAGAGCGACGTGGCGCTGGCCGCAACCGGCTCCGTGCTCGCCCTCGCGCTGGCCGCGGCGGAGCGCCTGGAACAGGAACGCGGCTGGCGCGTGCCGGTGTTTTCGTGTCCGTGGCTGAAGCCGGTCACGCGCGAGTTTTTTGCGCCCCTCTGGCGGTTCCGGCGGCTCGTGACGCTGGAAGAGCACCTGGCCGCCGGCGGCTTTGGGGAATTGCTCGCGCGATTGAAACCGGACACTGTGGCTCTCACTTCTCTGGCGCTCTCTGAAGAGGAAACCGGGCTGGTCGGTTCCCAGGAGTTTCTCCGCCGGCGTTTGGGGGTTGACGTGGAGCACGTCATCCAGGCCGTCCTCTCAAACGGATGAAGCGGCCTGTTGGGGAGGTGTCTTGTTTGGGGACACGCCAGCCGATAGGACGAGGGCCGGCGACAAGCCTCAGCGAGGTCCGATCGGGAGGGGCTTTCTTAGGCGCTGAAAGGCGACGCGGTTCCGGAACGAGCACCCGCGGTTGCATGGCGAGGAAAGGAAGGTCTCCAACATCCGGGCGAGTGTTGGCGCCCTCTCAAGCAGTAACCGCTTGACTGCCGGCACGAGGCCGGCTCGGGCAGAAACGGCGCTTTGCCGGTCTGGTGCGGCCTGGCCATGTTCCAGCCATATCCTGGCATAATCACTTTGTTGGGGGCATCGTTCGAACAGTTTACTCTCATCTTGCTTCCTAGCCTGTACGTAAAGCAGGACCGGGAACGGGTTGACGAGCTGGGTTCGCGCGCGGAGGCTGGCTGGGTCCCTGACCTCAAACCACCGCCGGCGCGGCCCGTACTCCATGGCGATCATCCGCTCCATTACAAAGCCGTTGTCGCTGCAGAACATCCGGTAAAATAACTCCGGGCTGAACTGGTAGAAACCGTGGCCGAAATAGTTGTTCGCGGGGGTATGGAGGATGACACGCCCTCCGATTTTCACCAAATCCACGCAGTTCCGGATAGCGGTTTGAAAATCAAATACGTGCTCCAAGGTCCCGCCGTCATATACCACGTCAAACTGACCGCGCAGAGCCTCCGGCACGGGCTGGTTGAGGTCGTGGACGACCGTGGCGCCTTCGAAAGCGGACGCGTCCATCGATTCCAGTCGTTGCGCGCCCAGGACACGGAAAAACGGCTCCGCGTAGCGGTGGCCCGGCGCGCCGGCGAATAGATCGGGATATTGGGCAGGGTCGAATCCCGTCTCGCGCAGGAGGAGGCGTGACTCGTGGTTGCCGGGCACGTAGTTCTGCCGGCCCAGCGTGATGCAGCTTGCGAAGGATACGCCTTCGCGGGCAGCCGCCAGCAGTATCCTCGCAGCCTCAGTGTCAATCGCCATGGGCCTATTGCCCCCCGCCGGCCAGCCAGGATCAAGCAGAAACGCTCAATCCGGTTCATCGTTTTCTAGTTCAACCGCCATTTCGTCAGCGCGACATCCATTTTGCACCGTTTGGCACCAGCACTATTGCTGAAGCCCGTGCCAAATGCCGTCAGGAGCGTGCCCTCGGGCAACCAGACCGTGGAGGTCGACTGGACGCTGCAAAACCAGGAACGCTCGTCTTTCAGGTTGCCGACCCATGTCGCCAAGACATGGCGGTGGTCGAAATCCCACGTTTGCCCGTGGTCGTTGCTAATAACCGCCTCAACGCCGAACTGCGGGAACCCTTGGGCGTTATTGGGGTAACCCAGACGCACGACGTAAGTCATGAGGATTTTTTTGCCGGGCAGGAGCACCATGCTCGGATGGTGGCGGCCCCACTCGCACAGCCTCTTCAGGTCGGACCAGGTCTTTCCCTGGTCTTTCGAGATCGAGACGCCCAGCCCGCCGTAGTGATCGAACTGAAGACGGGCGAACCGTTGGGGATAATCGGTGCGGCACGCTGCCACCCAGTCGCCGTTGCCGGCGACGATCAGGCTGACTTCGTTCACGCCCAGCCACTGCGGAACCTTGGCCGCCTCGCTCCAGGTTTGGCCCTCGTCCGAGCTGACGCGGAAATATGCCTGGGAGTAAGATCAGCAGCCGGCCCTTTTCGGGCAGATAGACCAGATACGGCATCTGGGCGTTTTCGCCGTTCCACAGTTGGCTGATCCACTGCATCTCGGCGGGCCGCGAGGCGGGTTTCTTTTAGCTCATGCTGGGCTCACTCTCCGAGGACTGGGAGCAGCGGTGGGGACATCCCTTGGCTTTGGTCGAGACCTTCGTCGATCCCCGCTTCTACCAAGGCACCGCCTACAAGGTCAGTGGCTGGTCGCACCTCGGGCGCACCGCGATCAGCTCTTGGGGCCGACGCAGGATCGGATTGTGATCATCGACGGTAAGAAGGTTCGTCACGGTGGGGTGGAGATTGTCAATGCGGTCAACTCCGCGGGACGCTTTCTGGGGAGTGTCCTGACCCAGTCTAAGAGCAACGAAATCCCGGCCTGCATTTCGCCGATGACGTGGCTGCACGTGCAGATGTCCGAGGGATTTTCATCCACCCACTTCCTCACACGCGCGTCTGGTTGCTTGCGACCGCGTTCGCTCAACCGGTCGGTGTCACCAGTCAGTGAGTGTTAATGGGCTTGGAAGCGCTTGGGCGGCGCATTTGCTTGCGTCCGGCATGCGGGACAGGGGAACTTACCCCCATGAAAGGGCTGGGCATTGTGCCTCGCGCCGCTGGGTTCGGCGGGGTGGGGCCGTGGTTGTTGTTGGTTGGCCTCATCTCGGTCTTGCTGCTCGTCGCCAGGCCGAGAGTGGCAATCGCGGCTGAGCCGGCGCACGGGGTAGAATCTGCGCCTCTCCAGGAACGTTTTGCGCATCCGCCCCTGTCGTGCCGCATCTTGCAGATCATTCACAACTGGCCGGACGACCCGGCCCAGCAGGACGCGCTTCGGGAGCGACTTCTCGCCCAGGGTTTCGGCGGGGTGGTGTGCAACGTGTCGTTCACCGATTACCTCGACAGCGCGGCGAAGTGGCGGGCCTTCACGCGCGCGGTGGGTGAGGCGCGCAAGGCAGGGATGGCGCTCTGGCTTTACGATGAAAGAGGTTACCCTTCGGGCAACGCCGGCGGCCAAGTCCTGCGCGACCACCCCGAATGGGAGGCCCAGGGCCTGCTCATCGCCGACACCGAATGCGGGCCGGGTCCGGTGAAGCTCGAAGTACCACCAGGGCGATTGAGGCTGGCCGCAGCCTACCCGGCGTCGAACGGCGCGTTGCGCCTCGAAGGACGGGTCAACCTCACCGGGCAAGTGAAAGACAGCACTTTGGCCTGGGACGCGCCGGCCGGCCGTTGGCAGGTGCTGGCCGTTACCGAGAGCCGTCTCTACGACGGCACGCATGCCGCGTTGAACCTGCACGAGAAACTGCCCTACCCCAACTTGCTGCTGGCGGCACCCACGGCCCGTTTCCTCCAGCTCACTCATGACCGTTACGCGCGCGAGTTGGGCGCCGACCTGGGCCGGTCATTCGTCGCCACCTTCACGGACGAGCCGTCGCTGATGAGCCTCTTTCTCCGGCGTATGCCGTACCGGCCGCTGCCTTGGTCGCCCCAACTCGCCGCCGAGTTCCAACACCGGCGCGGCTACGCATTGGAGCCGGTGCTCCCGTCGCTGGTGGTCGACACCGGTCCCGACGCGGCGCGGCATCGCCACGATTTCTGGCTCACGGTCGGTGAGTTGGTGTCTGAGAATTACTTCGGCCAGATTCAGCGGTGGTGTGCGCGGCACGCTCTGCCATCGGGCGGCCACCTGCTCGCCGAGGAGAACCTGGCCAATCATGTGCCGCTGTACGGCGATTTCTTCCGCTGCGTCCGTCGCCTCGACGCGCCCAGCATCGACTGCCTCACGAGCCTGCCTCCCGACGTGCCGTGGTACATCGCCCGGTTGGTCGCCAGCGCGGCCGAACTGGAAGGCAAAACGCTGGTGATGTGCGAGACCTCGGACCACGGCCAGGTCTGGCGCCCGCCGGGGGATTCCCGGCCGAAGCGGGTGGTGACCGAAGCGGAGATTCGCGGCACGTGCAACCGGCTCATGGTCGCCGGCGTCAACACGATCACCAGCTACTACTCGTTCACCGCGCTGTCCGATGACCAACTGCGGCGGCTCAATGACTGGGTGGGCCGCTGCGCCACCCTGCTGCGCGGCGGTCGTCAGGCGGCGGACATTGCCGTCGTCTACCCTGCCGAGAGCCTCTGGACGCGGTTCGTGCCCTCGCGTCACTGGTCCCGAGAGGCGGCCGGGGCTTTCCGCGTCGAAAGTCTTTATCGCAGCGTGACCGATGCCCTGTTCGCCGCGAGGCGGGACTTCACCGTCATCGACAGCCGGACTATTCGTGAAGCGAAGATCGACTCTGGGGCGCTGGTCCACGGCCCGTTGCGGTGGCGGGTGGTCGTTCTGCCGGGGATCGACACGCTGCCACTGGAGGCCTGGCGCAAGCTGGGGCAGTTTGCCGCCCGCGGAGGGGTGATCGTTGATGTGAGCGCACGTCCCGCCAACAGCGAGGCCGAGTTCCCTTGCGCCAAGGTGTTGACGATGGCGGACCGCGTCTTTGGCCCGGCCAGTGTGGTCGACAGCCTGAAGAAGAGCCGCGCCGGCGGCGCCGGTGTCATCCTCACCGCCGGGACGGTGGCGTCGCTGCCGTCGCTGCTCGACCGCTGCCTGGAGCCGGATGTGAAGGTTGCGGGAGCGGCGGCTCCGTTACGCGTCACCCATCGGGAGGTCGATGGCCACGCCGTGTATTTCCTGATCAACGACAGCGCCCGTCCCTGGGAGGGTGAGGTGGCCTTCCGGGCCGGTGGCCCCTTCGAGCGGTGGGACCCGGCGACAGGCACGACGGCTGTGCTCGGCAGGGGGCCAAAGTGCTGGCTCGCATTCGAGCCGTACGGCGCGGTGTTTGTGCGGTGCGGCCCGGGTTGGCCGCCAAGGCGGCGGGTGGGAATCGACGGTGCGCTGTCGGCCTTATCGCTCCAATCGCTGCCAGAACTGCGCGCGGAACTGGCGCATGGCGAGTTTGTCCGCGCTGAATTGACTCCGGACCCGGGACACGGCACGCCAGAACGGCCGGCCTGGCAGGCGCAGGCCACCCTGACACGCGAGCAGGTGAAGAAAAGGCTGGTTTTTGTGGGTCCTTTGCGTTCTTTTGTGGCCATTGAATGCCGTGCACGGTAGTGCACGTCGCCGCCTAAACCGTAAGTAGCGAACA